>Ga0074195_1001469_pt1 | contig 33046 bp, 31 predicted proteins | sample EPASupsiteHSE623_FD_64525 | JGI IMG/M metagenome (GOLD analysis project Ga0074195, IMG submission 64525) | Bioremediated contaminated groundwater from EPA Superfund site, New Mexico - Sample HSE6-23 | ecosystem: Environmental > Aquatic > Deep subsurface > Groundwater > Contaminated ... | reverse complement strand
GTCATTTTCAATGCTTATCAATCTGATGATTCCTCGCAGCTTAAGCTGCGGGGTAACCACATTCCCTCGCCCCTTGCGGGAGAGGGCAGGGTGAGGGGGCATAATTATGTGGCCTCATTCCTCTGATACCCCGTAGCTCTGCTGCGGGGAGGTTCATTAATTTCATAAATGTCTTTTCGATGAATGATCCCTAGAATTAGAATCTCCTCAGCCTGAACTTTGAAAACAATTCTGTAATCACCGACCCTCAATTTCCAGTATCCTTTGAGCGTTTTCCGCAATGGTTCACCATAATTTTGAGGCGCAATTGTCAGGCGTGTTTCTATAGCTTTTTTAATTCTCTCTTTAGTTTGAACGTATATTTTCAGAAGGTCTTCACTCTTGACTGACGTGTGGTATCGCAATAAGTATAGCACGTCAACCCCACACTTCCTCGTGAGAAAGGTTTTTTCTTCCTTTTAAAGATGCTTCCCTGTTCTCGGCAAATCCTGCAAGAGCCTGATCCTCCTGTAATTCGATTGCATCCCTGATTAAGTCTCTTACAGCCATAGACATTGATATGCCTCTTGCTTTTGCAATTTCATTTACAGCAGAGTAAAGCGGTTTTTCCATTACAACGTTCACTCTTGCATTTTTTGTCGGCATAATAACCTCCTTTAAGCTGGTAAAGTGTACCACTTAAGTTACACCTCAATCAAGAAAAACCGGAAGTTCTAAAAAAGTTGACAAGTAGTGCCTTCGTAGGCTATTCTAAAACGTTTTAACCGGTAAGAATCCAGACCTAATAAAGGACAGGAAACTTCAAATTTTTAAGGTAACTGCTTATTAATGAAGGCTTATATAAATATTGATCAGGAACGCTGCAAGGGATGCTTGCTCTGTATGGAGTTTTGTCCCAAGCAGGCCATAATCCTCTCAAACACACTTAATGCTAAAGGATATTTTGTTGCCTCTTTTGAGACATCAAAGGAATGCACGGGGTGCGCTTCCTGCGCGGTCATGTGCCCGGAAACGGCAATCGAGGTGTATAAAAGTTGAGAAAGCTGATGAGCGGCAATGCCGCACTCGGAGAAGCGGCTGTACTTGCCGGATGTACCTGTTACTTCGGTTATCCTATAACCCCCCAGAATGAACTTACGGAGCATATGGCAAAAAGGGTTCCTGAAACAGGCGGGGTTTTTATTCAATCCGAGAGTGAAATCGCCGCAATCAATATGGTCCTGGGGGCAAGTGTTGCAGGCGCGCGCGCGATGACATCTTCAAGCAGTCCCGGCATCAGCCTCAAGCAGGAAGGCATCTCCTATCTTGCCGCAGACGAACTTCCGGCAGTAATTGTTAATATGGTGAGAGGAGGCCCGGGCATGGGCAATATCTCTCCGGCTCAATCAGACTATTTACAGGCTACCCGCGGCGGCGGTCACGGAGATTATAAGACAATTGTTCTTGCGCCGGCTTCGGTACAGGAACTTGCCGACTTGGTTCCCGTTGCCTTTGATCTTGCCGATGAATACAGAAACCCTGTGATTATATTAGGCGACGGTATGCTCGGTCAGATGATGGAACCGGTAAGCTTCGACAATATCAAACCGAAGAAGGATTATCCGAAGGATTATATCCTGACAGGCGCAAAAGGAAGACCTTCGAGGATGATCCGCTCACTCCTTTTCGATACAAAGGAAGAAGAAGAGCATAACTGGAAACTCTACCGCAAATATCAGCGCATGGAACAAAACGAGGTCCGGTACGAAACATTTCTCATCGATGATGCGGAAATGATAATTATTGCATACGGCATTGCGGCGCGAATCGCAAAAGGAGCCATTAAGAGGCTCCGCCAGGAAAACCTGAAAGTCGGCATGATCCGCCCTATAACTGTCTGGCCTTTCCCGATGAAAGTTATTCAGGAAACAGCTCAGCAGGTCAGCGATTTCTTTGTTTTTGAAATGAGCACCGGTCAATTAATAGAAGATGTAAAACTTGCTTTAAACGGCAAAGGACATATTCACTTCTACGGCAGGCCCGGCGGGGTTATCCCCACACCTGTAGAATTGTCCCGCATCGTATCACGCCACTGTTATCAGGCAGCACACCGGAGGAAAAAATAGTGAAACCGGTCTACACCCGCCCGAAATCTCTCAAAGAAGCCCATTTTCACTACTGTCCCGGATGCGGTCACGGCATCATAAATCGTCTTATTGCCGAGGTAGTGGATGAGATGGAACTCAGGGATACAATTATATGTGTTGCGCCTGCGGGATGCGGGATGCTCCTCTATAATTATTTTGATATAGACACACTTGAATCGGCTCACGGCAGGGGCGCTGCTGTAGCAACGGGCATAAAAAGGGCCAGGCCTGAAAATCTCGTTTTCTCATATCAGGGCGATGGCGATCTTGCTGCTATCGGAACCGCTGAAGGTTTTCATGCCGCAAACAGGGGCGAGCTGATTACGGTGATTTTCGTAAATAATGGTGTTTATGGTATGACCGGGGGCCAGATGGCGCCGACAACCCTGCATAAGCAGGTGACAACAACAACTCCTTTGGGGAGGGATTCACGTCTGGCAGGCCATCCGGTAAAAATCTGTGAGGTTTTTGCGCTTCTTGAAGGCACGTCTTATCTTGAACGTGTAGCAGTAAATAAGCCTTCGGCAATTATCAAAGCGAAAAAAGCCATTGCAAAGGCATTCCAGCACCAGTTAAAGGGCACAGGTTTTTCGCTTGTTGAAATACTTTCTCCATGTCCGACAAACTGGAAAATGGGCACTGTTGAATCATGCAAGTGGATAGATGATGTGATGAGCAAGCAATTCCCCCTGGGTGTCATTAAAGAGGTGCCATGCTGATAAGAACGATCTTTTCGGGATTCGGCGGCCAGGGTGTTCTTTCTATGGGTTTTACCCTTGCAAATGCGGCGATGCTTGAAGGTAAATATGTCACATACCTGCCGTCCTACGGGGTAGAGGTACGGGGTGGAACCGCCAATTGTACGGTTGTGGTATCCGATGAAGAAATCGCCTCGCCTGTTGCATCGGAACCGGATTTTGTTGTTGCCATGAACCAGCCTTCCTTCGCACGGTTTCAGAGCATCCTTCAGTCAGGGGGCCTGCTATGCGCAAATTCTTCGATTGTGGATACATCGGCTGCCAGAAGGGACATTGAGGTTTTAAACATACCGACAAGCGAGCTTGCGGAAAAGCTCGGAACAATAAAAGTTGCAAATATGATTATGCTGGGAGCATTTATCAGGGCAAGCGATATCATTTCCTTTGATTTTGTAATAAAACACCTTTCCGAAATACTTGGCGAGGGGAAGTCAAAACTGATAAAAATGAACAAGGAAGCTCTTGATCTCGGCTTTAACTATATAAATGAGTAACTGCCCGGTTTAAGAGGCAAGGAAGCTCCAGCTTCTGACAGGCTATATAAAGGAGTAGAAAGATGGTCATTAAACAGATATCAATCAGCCTTGAAAACACACCGGGCGCTTTGTCGGCTGTAAGCGAGATTCTTGGGCGGGAAGGCGTAAATATACGCGCCATATCCGTTGCTGATACTTCGGATATCAGCACGGTCCGTTTTGTTGTTGATGACCCTGACAAAGCAAAAAACATTTTAAAAGCCAACGGGTATTCTCCGAAGGGGACGGATGTCCTTGCTGTTGAGACGCCTGACCACGCGGGAGGATTGAACGCGGTACTTAAACCGTTAAAAAACGCAGGCATAAATGTTCACTATCTCTATCCCCATCTGGGACGGGTAAGCAACAGCGCAATCGTCATACTCGGAGTAGATAAAACAGAGGAAGCACAGAAAGTATTAAAGCAAAACTATGTTCACACAGTCGGAAAAGAAGTATACAACATATAATACCAATTCAAAATCAAAGTGCTATCTTCGTTGGCTTCGTCATCAGAATCCCATTCGCAACCCTGCATTGATGCTGTGCGCAACATACTTGTTTTCACCGATCTGGGCATCGTAGTTCATGTAGACAGACATATTGCGGAGGGTAATGGCTGTGATTCCTGCGCCAAGGGAGAGGAAGTTCCTGTCAGGGGACATGGTCTGGATGCTGAAGGGGGAGCCCCCCTGGGCAAAACGTGAAGTAACGTTCTGGCTGTCCCGTGAGAACTCATAACCGTAGGAGGCGCGGATACCCGGCATGATGACTGCCGCATTGGTCTGCCAGGTATAGGACGATCTGACTCCTATGTTTCCCTGGAGTGATTCCGTGTTCTGTCTGTCCACATCAAGGCTTATGGCATCAGCTCCCTTCTCGATGTAGTTGTCTATGCCAAGCCTTATATATTGCAAGGATACATTCGGGGTGATTATCCAGTTATTTTTGCGAATATCATAGCCTGTTCCTCCGTAGGCAGTAAACTGATTACCTTTAGGGGATGCTGTGGCAGTACGGTCGAGTCCGGGGAATACTATGCGCCGTGTATTATCATAATCGGCGAATCCGTAACCGATACTGCCGTCTAAGTAGAAGTTCTTTATATAGTAGGTTCCGTAGGCTCCCAGAGTATAACCATCCATTTTTACTTTACTGCCCGTATCGTCCACATTGGCCCTGGAGGTATTGAGCCCCAGCATAAGACCACCGGCGAAGTTTTTAGTAAAACGGTAGTCTGAGCCCATGGTAATACCCGTATTAGTGAAGTCATACCCTGTCGCATCCGGTGTGTCTCTCTGGTTCCCGTAGGCGGCATTGCCCTTTACGAAAAAACCCCATCTTTCATCCGTACCTGCAGGGAGCATACCGGTGAGATCTGGGTTTATACCGGCAAGCATTATTGGTGTTCCATTACCGTTTTTAAAGTACAGTCCGTTGAGGCTCATACCCCTTATCCCATGCCTGAGGTCGCTTAAGCGGTCAGAGAGGCTCCCTGCCTGGAAGGAGGCGCTGCTGATCCCCATGCCGAATTGGGCATCACTGCCTTTTGGAGCAAGCTGGCCTAAAGCAAATGCTGCCTGTCCGTATGTGGTGAGGTCGTCGAGGGTATGTAAAACCGTATCAAGATCCCCTGTTGCTGTATTGCGTACCGAATTCAGCATGGAACCTATTGATATCTGATTCGCAGTGAGATAGGGAAGGAGGTTCTCATTGATATAGTCTCTCTCCACCATGAGATAGACCTGATTGGGGATATTGTACTTGGGTTTGAAGAGCACCGTGGGAGTAATATTGGTGAGATGAGAATGGAATTTTCCTATTATTCCTGATGAGGCGGTGAGGATGGTAAAGGTATTATGCGGCTCCGGGACGTACCCGCCTGACCATCGAACCTTGAGTTTACCGCCAAGGTTGGCCGTGCCCTTTACTGTAAGAAGATCATTGTTTGTTCCCGACATCTCGATATGCAATATACCCTTAACAGTCTGGGTGTAATTGCCGTTGATAATGAGAGTGCCGATGGACCCTCCCGGCGACACGGTCCCGTTGTTGTTCACGTTGCCGAATGTTCCGTAACCACCCGCTGTGGCCCCCTGGTTCACGGTCAGCGTGCCGCCAAGGGAAGCTTCTGAGGATAGGAAGAGCAGTCCCTCAGACACTGTGGCCTGCCCTGTATAACCTGATCCGTTCCCGGATAGAGTCAATCCGGCAGAACCTGCAAACGTAATGGGGCCGCTGCCGGAAAACAAACCGCTCAGGTTGGAAGCCTGGCCGTTATTGTTAAAAGTGCCGCCACCGCTGTTCACAATAATACCGCGCGAGGTACTGAAGGGAATACTGGGCTGTAGAGTGCCTCCATTGAATGTTAATGTGCCGGAGGATGCGCCAAGATTAGTATCTGAGCAGACGCTTAAAGTCCCGCTATTGAGATACGTGCCTCCGGTGTAAGTGTTTGTACCGGAGAGCGTCAGGGTCCCTGATCCGCTGACGGTTACCGCGCCTGATCCGGACAGAGTTCCATTGACTGTCTGGTCGCCTGAAACTGTGTTAAAGGTTACGCCGTTTGCAGGGACAGCAAAACCGCTTTGCAGCACGTCAACCCCTGCCAGCAGCAGAGTACCGCCGCCGAAGGTCAGGGCATTGTTGTTGCCGCCGATGTTGGACCAGTTCGCTGCCTTCACTATACCGCTGTTAAAAATAGTCCCCCCGGTATAAGTGTTTGTGCCGGTTAACTCCATGGTTCCGGCGCCTGCCTTCGTAAGAGTCCCGGAACCGGAAATAACACCGGAAAGCGTCAGAGCATTGCCGTTTGTATCAAAAATACCGCCGCCGGAATTGAGGGTCACGTTCCTGGCTGATGCCATGTTTGCCGATGTTTGCAGGGTCCCTCCGCTGAAGACCAATCCGCCGGATGAGGTCCCCAGACTGGCGTCCTGAACAACATTGATGATGCCACCATTAAAAAACGTGCCGCCGGTGTATGTGTTCGTACCGGTTAACTCCATGGTTCCGGTGCCTGCCTTCGTGAGACTCCCGGAACCGGAAATAACACCGGAAAGCGTCAGAGTATTACCGTTTGTATCGAAAATCCCGCTGCCGGAATTGAGGGTCACGTTCCTTGCTGATGTCATGTTCGCCGACACCTGCATGGTCCCCCCATTAAAAAACAGGCCGCTGGATGAGGCCCCCAGACTGGCATCCCCTGTGACATTAATAACACCGCCATTAAAAAACGTGCCGCCGGTATACGATGCGGGGCCGAGCAGGGTTAGTGTTCCTGAATTAACTTTGTAGAGGCCGCCGGAACCGTTAAGGGTTCCGTTGTTGGTGAAGGTGTTGTTGCCGGCATCGAACCAGAGGTTTCCCGAAATAGTACCGGAATTGACAAGGGCGTTCCCGGTGCCCAGAAACTTCGCCGCATAGGAGTCCGTTCCTGATGCACTGAGTGTACCGTTATTAGTGAAGGTGTTGTTGTCTCCCTGTGCCAGGAATGCGATACTGTTTGTTCCGGACACAGAGATAGTACCGTTATTAACGACTGTGTTTCCGGTGTTGACGCGTATTCCCCACAGGCCTGCCGAGTTTCCGGTGATGCTGCCTGTTGCAGTGTTTGTTATTGTATTATTGTCATAAACGTGGATGCCGTTTCCGCCGGACAACGGAGTGATGCTGCCGGAATTTGTGATGGTATTATTGTTCACGGCATCTATACCGGTGACGACGTTGCTTATGGAAGCGCTGTTGCTGATGGTATTGTTGCTGCCAGCCAGGATGCCTGTAGGTTGCTGCAGGGCTGCATCAGGTGCGATGGCGATTGCATTTGTAATGGTGGTGTTGCTTACTCCGCTATTATCGAAGAAATAAAAATTGTCGATGGAAGAATTGGCCTGGTCGAACACGCTGACAGTGATTTTTCTACCGTTGATGGACGTAACGGCATAGTTGTATCTCAGCGCAAAGACATCACCCGGATAGACTGGACCCAGGTTGTTGCATGACTCACCATCTTCACATCCGATAGGGGCGCCGCCGGTTCCGGCCAGCACTTCATAAGTGCCGTCGTGCAGGGTCCGGTAATACAGATGCTGATGTCCGGAAAACAGGATCGAGGCATTTGTGTTTTTGGCATTGCCGGATGTGGTTATCGTCTGCCATGTATTCTGCATATTGTTCTCTGCCGAAGGATTCTTGGGAGAGTATGCCGGGATGTGGGTCAAAACGAAGGTATGGGCGGCTGTATTGTTTGCCAAAAGACCTTTCATCCAGTCCTGTTGTGCTTGATTGATGCCGTAAACCGGCGAAGTGCCGTTTGCAGTGGCAAGATAGCTGTCGGCAATGATGAAGAGTGAATTGCCCGAATGGAATGAAAAGGCCAAATTATCAAGACCGTCAGGGCCTTTCTGTTTCTGTATAGTCAGCAAGTCTGTGTCATTAAAGAGTTTTTGAAATTCTATTTGCCTCGATAGCGCTTGATCGGCGAGATTAGGAGAATGGTACATTGTATAGAGTTCGTGGTTGCCGATGGCGAAAGCCGAGGGGATGCCTTTGGCAGCCAGGCGATCTGTAAACACTTCTTTGAACTGTGTCAGATTAGTCACGCCGGTGTCGTAGCCGCCCCGGTAAGCAGCGTCGCCGCCGAAGATCACCACCTTGGGGGCGGGATTCATGGCAAGGATGCTGTCTACAATGGGGGTGAGAATATTTGTGCTTATGAGATCGTTATTGGCATCGCCCCGGGTGTCCGCCACCCAAACAAAACTCTGTGACTGGTCGGCATGTACGGGAATAACCCGGCAGGTGAATGCGAAAACAAGCGAGAATATAACGAGAAGAAATACGGGGATTGCACATCTGCTTCTGATTGTCGTCATTTGTGGAATCAAAGACAAAACATATTGAACACTGACTGATAGGAATTTGCCTTTCAGCATTTGCAGACAATAACACAAGGAAGACAAACTATCAACGGAACCTGCTGATTTTAAAGTTAATAAAACAGATAATATCTACAAATGCATCACACTGGGTGGTTTCCCAAAAGCAAAGATTACCCGTAGAAAATCAAGCACTAAGGAATCAAACTGTGCTCAAAACATTGAGATCGCTAAAATAGGTTTTATATACCCCAAGGTCCCGTGAAAGCAGACAGTCGGCATGTTCAAGAGCATGAGAACCGATCATAAAATCTGCCAGGACGTGCAGGCGCCTTGTAAATACTGTACCACATTGCGGGCAAATTATTTGAAATGTATGTCCACATTTTGAGCACGAGAACAAATTTCTACTGCCCTTCTTAGCATACTCCGCCCATCTTATGCCTGCAATATGAAGAGCCTTTTCCCCCGAAGGGATAAGCCTGATTCCTGTTTCTGCAAGAAAAGTTTTCAGCTCTTTCTCAGAGGGGAACCAGGATGCAAGCTCAGCGTACACAGTCTCACAGACCACGAGTTGGCCGGTTGACAGGTGGTGATCCAACAGGGCCTTGGATGATGCCCCAAAAGGTTCGTCCGGGATCAGGATATCAAGAATAATATTTGTGTCAACGGCTGTTATCATGGCCTCGCACTTCCTTTACAAGCTCGTCGCTTCGTTGTCCTTTCAGATGTTTGAGTTTTCCGACCCATTTGTCAAAAGGGGATTTTGTTACAGCTTTTTTTATCATCATCACGCCGTCTTTTTCCTCAAAACCAACATCTTCTCCAGGGCTGACGCCAAGTTTTTCTCTCACCTTCTTAGGAATCGTCACCTGTCCTTTTGATGTAATCTTTGCCGTTATCATGGTTCACCTCTTAAGTAAGGAATATAAATCCTTACTCCCATTGTAAGCAAATATGACAATACTGTCAATACCTATGACGGTTTTCCTCCTCTGTTGACAGGTTCAAGCGAGCCGGGTAAAAAAACAACTAAATGGTAAGCGTACCGTACTTGGATTCATAATCCTTGATAACAGAATCAAGCAGTCCGGCTAAGCGTTTTGCTACAAAAGGGCTGAGCACAATCCGGTCGCTCAACTGGATAGTCATCTCGTTCTGATCGGCGTTGAATGACTGGTTCATCCCGAAGAGCAGGACAATCTCTTCCCTGGTACCTGCCACGTTGCAAACATTTGAATAGGAACTGCGCATGTTTGTGTTGTCCCAGCGAACTTTAAGTTGCTGCTGCTGTTCCTGCTGTTTCTCGTTATCAGGTGTTTTCTGTTCCATAAAATCCTCCCTTTGAATTGAAATGTTGAAGGATGTCCCCCATCCTCCATGTTCATTGTATCCTCGACGGCAGAAGGGATATGCAAGACCTTCTGCAACAAAGAATTTTACGGTAAATATCAGGTTTAATACTGAAAACGTTGTCGTGATTCACATATGGTCCCATGGCAGACTTCCCTTTGAGGCAAAAACACAACGAAAACAAATGTTATTCGTTTATATATACGCTGAAAATTGCGATAATATACATGATGAGAAATTGGAAATTCCTGTCAGGTCTTTTTGTAATAATAGTTATTATTGTTACAGTTTTTGTATTCTTTTACAGCAAAAAAGGGGCTGAATCTCCAAAGCTTCAGCAAGAAAAGGTTGAGTTGCCGCCGACAAAACCCGCTGAACCGCCAAAAAAAGATGTGAATGAGGTTAAGGAAGAACCGAAAACAAAGGAAAATGAAAAAGAGACTTCAAAACAAGACGAAAAACAGATTGTCAGGGAAAAGAAGGGGCTTGCAAAAAAACCAAAATTGCCTGCAATAACCCCTGCTCCTGATGTAAATACAACAAAACAGCCGAAGGCAGTTAATTTTGACAGGCTCAACCGTGAATTCAACTCATACGGTCTCAATGTGTGGGCATCGGAAGTGAAAAACAATGAAATCCTTTTAAACGGTTATGTTAAAAATGAGAAAGAAAGAAACGCTGCTCTGTCTATAGCGCAGCGATATAAGGTAAATATCACGGACATGATTAATGTTGTCGAGGTTTACAGCATTGAAGAGCCAGGCAATAACCGTGTTCATCAGCCGCTTCCTTTCAGTAGATGATTGTCCTGAAATCATAGGGCGCTTTTATGTTTATAAGGACTTGCATTGACCTTCCAGAGACTTTATTTCAATTCTAAATCAAGGATGCAATGATTTACCCCGCTGCAGCTTGCGGGGCAATCAAGGCGGCGAGGAAGAGGCGACGTAGGCGTACTATAATAGTACGCCGGAGGAGCAGATGACGAAGCCAACGATGATAGCGCCTTGATTTAGAATTGGAATTATTCGTTTCTTTATCAAAGAATGGTTTTGATGAGAATATAACACACATTTATTGACCCGAATATGTCGTCAAGCTACCAGCCATCTGGAAAAGCAGGCTTTCATGCTCATCCTTGAACTCTTCTTTTATTGTCAGCAGCTTTTCCTCAGAGGCAAAAAATGCATCTACCACATCAGGGTCAAAGTGGGTTCCACGACCTTTTTTAATAATTTCATATGATTTTTCAAGGGGAAACGCCTCTTTGTAAGGTCTTTTGGATGTAAGCGCATCAAAGACATCGGCAATTGCAACAATGCGTCCTACCAAAGGGATATTTTTACCGTTCAATCCTTTAGGATAACCGGTTCCGTCCCATTTTTCATGGTGGGTAATGGCAACTATCTCTCCTAACTTTATGAACCCGGCATCAGACCCTTCAAGAATATTTCCCCCAATAATTGTATGTTGTTCCATGATTACCCACTCATCAGGGTCAAGCTTTGCCGGTTTCAGTAAAATTCTGTCAGGGATGCCTATCTTCCCTATATCGTGCATGGGAGCAGCGTAGAGGATGAATCCAACGGTTTCTTCGGTAAGACCCATTGTTCGGGCAATGATAGCTGAATAATTACTCATGCGCCGGACATGGGCACCGGTGTCTTCGTCTTTATACTCGGCAGCTCTGGTGAGCCTGTAAATGGTTTCAAGTGATGCTGATTTAATCTTTTCAAATGCCTTTCTCAGCTCTTTTGTTCTTTTTGCCACTTCCGATTCAAGTTCTTTCTGATAGTTCCGCATATGGTCGTTGTAAGCTTTAACCTTGAGGAGAGACGCAACCCGTGCGCGTGCTTCTGTTTTATCGACGGGTTTAGTCAGAAAATCGTCGGCTCCTGCTTCAAGGGCTTTTATCCGGTCTTCCACCTCTTGCAGTGCAGTCACCATGACAATAGGGATGATTTTGGTTCCATCGTCTGATTTTAATCTGCGAGCTACTTCAAAGCCATCCATTTTTGGCATCATGATGTCAAGAAGGATCACATCCACCGGGGTCTCTCGTATTACCCTGAGCGCTTCCTCTCCATCATGGGCAATTACTATGTCATACCCTGTCGGCAGCAGCATTGCCTCCATAAGACGGAGATTACGATCTTCATCATCAACTATAAGTATTTTTGGCTTTTTATCCACAACCTTTCCTTTTTGATTATTGCACCTTATTCTTCCCATCCAAATATTCGGTTACTTTCTTTAAAAACTCCGGTATATGAACAGGTTTGGAAATATAATCATCAAACCCTGCCGCAAGCATTCTCTCTTTATCACCGGGCATCGCATACGCGGTAAGGGCAACAACGGTAATACATTTTGTGACTTCATCATGTTTTATAATTTTTGTCGCCTCGATCCCGTCCATAACCGGGAGTTGTATGTCCATAAGGATGAGGTCAGGTTTATGCTCTTTCGCCAGCGCAACACCTTGTTGGCCATTAAGGGCTTCAATGGTTATGTATCCCTTGAATTGGAGAACATCGCGGAAGAGTTTAAGGTTTTTAGGATCATCTTCAACGATAAGTATTATCTTCTTTTCACTTTTCAACATGATTTCCCTTTTTAAAATATCAATATGAATCGATTGCTTTCATAAATTATTAACCTGCTCGACAGGGATTTTGAACGAAAACCTACTCCCCTTTCCTTCTCCTTCACTTTCTACCCAAATTGTTCCTCCGTGAAGTTCGACCAAATCCTTGCTTATCGGTAATCCCAAGCCGGTACCAGGGGTTTTGTCCTGCTTGGAGCTGCTCACCTGGTAAAAAGGTTCGAAAATTTTATCCTGATACTCCGGAATGAGGCCTATACCTGTATCCTCAACGGAGATTTCAAGGAAATCAACGTTGGGCTGAGAGCCATGAGCTATTTTTGCCTCAAGACGAATAGAACCTCCATCAGGGGTAAATTTTGCAGCATTTGAAAGGAGGTTGAATACTACCTGCTTGAGCTTCCTCTCATCTGCCATGATTTCAAGATTTTCCACTTCCTGCCCGATATCCGGGATAAGCGTGATATTGTGTTTCATTGCCTTTTCTTTGATCATTGTAAGGCTGTTATTGAGAAGATCAGACGCATTCACCATCGAAAGTTCAAGCTCCATTTTCCCTGCTTCTATCTTTGAGAGGTCAAGGATATCATTAATAAGTGAGAGGAGATGCTTTCCGCTTTCCAGAATATCCGCAACATATTCTTCCTGTTTTTCGATTAAGGGGCCGAAGTATTGTTCCTTGAGCACCTCGGAGAAGCCGATGATTGCATTGAGAGGAGTCCTGAGTTCGTGGGACATACTGGCAAGAAAATCGGACTTAGCCCTGTTGGCGCTCTCCGCAGTTTCTTTTGCCTGTTTAAGCTCTTCTTCATACTGCAAAAGCTTTGTAATATCCTCCTTGACTGCTACAAAATTTGTAATCTCGCCATGTTCGTTCCTGACCGGAGAAATTGAGGCCTGTTCCCAGTATAGTTCGCCGTCTTTTTTCCGGTTGCAAAACTTTCCATACCATTCCTGTCCGGAGAGAATAGTTTCCCATAATTCTTTGTAAAAACTCTTTGGCTGCAAACCGGAGTTCATAATGCGGGGATTATTGCCTATTGCTTCTGCTGAGGTGTAGCCGGTAAGTTCTGTAAATTTCGGATTTACGAACTGGATTTTCCCTTTTACATCGGTGATGACCACTGTGGCCGGACTCTGCTCAACTGCCTGGGATAGTTTCTTAAGTTCTTCCTCAACTCTTTTGCGTTCAATGACAATACCAAGATGGATACCTATTTCGTCCATCAGATTCATTAACAATGGATTCGATTTCTCTTCTTTCTGGGAAAAAAATTCGAGCACAGCAGCAACTTTTCCACCAACAATAACGGGAAAACCAAAAGCGCCGTGGACATTAATGTCATCAGCCAATTTTTTACGAATGAAGTCGGGGTAAACGGCAACATCCTCAATCCAGAGGGTCTTTTTACTTGCAAGCACACGTCCTATCATACCGACACCAGGGGTAAAAACCGTCTTCGCGGTAATATCCCGGAATAGATTAAATTTATTCTCGTCATCAAGATGCCAGATATCTGTCGGGATCAGCATATCAGGGTTTTTGTTGTCTGCTAAATATACATGGCCAACCGGCCAGCTTATGTAGCGGGCAATGCCTTCAATGGCAACCCGGAGGGCATCGTCGGGTGTTGCAGCGACATTGGCAGCAGATGCCACATCTTTCAGGAGGTAGGTTCTTTTTTCACTCCCCCTGAGAACTTCTTCGGCACGTTTGCGTACGGTAATATCATGCAAGACACCTTGTGTGTAGAGGAAGTGCTTGTCGGAACGCATGATCTCACCATCAAGCACATCCCAATATCCACGGGCAGAAAGCTCAACAAAAGTGTAACTGGGCGCATAGTCTTTGAACCCTTGTCTTTTGTTGAGAAGACGTAATTCAAGATTTTTTATTCTTCGGTCCCCTATGCGCCGCTCCAACAAGATGTTACGAACCTGCTGTCTGTCGTCAGGATGCACTATCTCTTCAAATGGTGTTCCGATAAGCTCTTCAGGGTTGTATCCAAACTGACGTATTGCAGAAGAGATAAAGTCAATGGTTCTGTCTTCTTTAGTGCGGTAAATGATATCCGGGGTGAGGTTAACGAGTACACGATAGCGCTCTTCACTCTCTCGAATTGCTTTTTCTGCGCGCTCTTTTTCGTCGATTTCCTTGATAAGCTGTCTGTTTTTTTCTTCAAGCTCAAAGGCACGCTCCTTTACAAGTTCTTCAAGATGCTCCCGGTAAAGCCTTAAATTTTCTTCGGCCAATTTACGTTCTGTTATATTTTCATGTGCCACGACAATCCGTAAGAGCCCCGGACTGCTGAAGCAGGTAACTCTTCCCGCAAACCATCTTTTATCAGAAGGGGAATGGCAGGGATACTCCAGGAAAAACTCCTTTTTCTCACCCGCCATAACAGCCCTGATGCCCTGAGCAAACGCGAGAGCCTGCGGCTGATCCTCTCCCTCGACAACATCGCACACAGCAAGATAGTTCACCATCTCACAGACATTCTGATAGATGGGAGGATTCGATGCGGCAAAATCGCGCCATGCTTTATTCACAGCTATGATTGTGCCATTTTCGTCAAGAACGGCAATGTGGGTTGTCAGCGCATCAATGGTGGACAAGGCGAAGCGCTCTGATTCCTGCAACTTCTCTTCTATTCGTTTACGTTCGGTAATGTCATGGGCAATTGCCGAGGCACCGATAACCTCGCCCTTGGCATTCTTAACGGGCGATACAATCAGGGAGATATTAACAAGCCGCCCGTCCTTTCGTGCCCTTACAGTTTCATAGCGTTCTACATGAACCCCGTGCTTGATTTTTTCGAGGATATCCAACATCTCGTTTTCTTGACCCCGGGGGATAAGGATAGAGATATTTTTCCCGATGACGTCTTCTGCGGAATAACCGTAAAGCCTTTCAGCGCCGGGGTTCCAGCTTTCAATAATACCTTCCAGGTTCTTGCTGATGATTGCGTTATCGGAGGATTCAATAATCGATGCAAGTTCAAGAAACCCCTGCTTCATTTGCAGGGAATTCGCAGATTTCCTCTGTGAAACCTCTGTTGTATTTTTCAATTATCCCCCATTACTTGCTTTCTAATCAAACCCGAACCCCTTCTCTCTGAACAACTTCAAACATGCCTCCACCACTTTCTCATCATAGAGGACACCTTTGTTCTTCTCTATCTCCTCAAGGGCTACATCTATCCCTAAGCCGGGTCTGTAGGGGCGGTGGGAGGAAATGGCCTCTACTACATCAGCTACAGCAATGATTTGTGCCTCAAGAAGGATCTGCTCACCCCTTAACCCCTGGGGATAGCCGGAACCATCCATGCGTTCATGATGTTGATGAACTATAGCAGCAATTGGCCAGGGGAATGCCACATCCTTTAAGATATCGTATCCGGTTTGAACGTGAGTTTTAATAAGACTGAATTCTATATCGGTGAGTTTTGTAGGTTTACTTAAAATTTCTGCAGGCACCGATATCTTGCCTATGTCATGAATAGCCCCTGCCATGCGAATTCCATCTACAACATCATCTGAAAGGCCCATCTCCCTCGCTATTGCACGGGAAAGGTTTGACACCCTTTTCTGGTGACCTGCGGTGTAGGGGTCTTTTGTTTCTGCAACCTGTGCTATGAGCTGTATCGTTGCCCCCATAGCTTTGTGGAGATTTTCCATAGTGTATGACAGTTTTTCTTCCGCTTCCTTACGTTCGGTGATGTCGCGTACAAATCCGCCAACGCCCACTCTATCTTCAGGGAGTCGAACAGGAAATTTTCTCGTTTCGTATGTCCTGTTGCCTATTAACTCCTCTGTTATAATAATATTTGCAGATTTTAAAGCCTTTCTGTCAGTTTGACTGCACTCTTCCGCTACACATTCCGGCTGGAGTTCGAAATCTGTTTTTCCGATAACATCTTCCAATTTCTTTCCAAAGAAATCCAATAAGGCATCATTGGCTATTATATGTCTTAGCGCTTCATCTTTGAGAAAAACGATGTCCGATGTTGAGTTGATAAATGTACGGTACCTTTCCTCTTTTTCCCTCAGACTTTCCCCCATCTCCAGGAGTTTTTCAGTCTCACTTAGCAGAAAGCTTTTTCTGATATAGAATAAGGATAAGGAAAGGAAAATGAAAAACAGGAAGGAAAATGCTGCTATCACGGCAAGGTGCCCATGGTTTGCCCTAAGGATATCCCTGTCGGTTCTCTCAATAATAACGGTCCACCCGATATCTTTCATTGGGGCAAGTGTTGCATGGCTTATGACACTTCCTTTTCTGGTATCTTTTATTTCGATGAGGTTTTTGTGCTCCTGGATAGTTTTTTGAATAAGCGGGAAATAAGGATAACTGCTTACTTCCCCTGCATGGGGGAATTTGCTGCTGTATATGATGTACCCTGCCTGGTCAACGAGGGTAACTTTTGCATAATCGCTGAACGGAACCTGCCGGATGATTGTGGTTAAAAAGGAAAGACTCTGAGGATTTGCAAGTATGCCGATCGGCTGACCGTTTTTGTCAAAAACAGGCACGCAAGTTGCAACAGCAAGCTCCTGCGTACCGATTAGCCTTTTGTAGACACTTGAAACATATGGTTTCCACTCTTTACTCACTCCCTTAAACCAGTCCCGGTAAGAAAAGTTTTTATTAAGGGGCACACTGTCAAAAGGATAGCCAATCCAGAGGACTCCTTTTGTATCTGCAACAAATACTATATCTATTTTCTTGTTGCCTTCTCTCAACTGGACAAGACGGGGAAGAACCTTTTTGGAATCTTTTTCTTTTACGCCTTTCATGAAGGCAGGACGGTTTGAATAAGCCTGAAGTATTGCTATGGTAGTTCTCTGGTGCTCCGAGAGGAGGCCTGAAAGCAAATTTGCCGTGGTTTTGTCTGAGCTTATCAGGTCCTTTAACTCAGCATCATAGTGTTGCAGCCAGATGTAATAGCCTGCTCCGAAGATAATTAAAAACAACACAGATATCGTAAATACGAGTGAGTGGGGCCTTACAAGCCAGGAAAACATTATGGAACCTTGTTTAGCCATGTTTACTCCGCTCTCAATGCATGTTTACATGCTTTAATAAAGAGAGGTTTTATTTCCCATCCCATATCCTGAAATCAGGGCTGCCGGCCTTGGTCTTTTTCGGATCAAATATTTCTTTGTATATGTTTTGAATATTTGATCTGTTCAACTATTCTAAATCCTTATAAAGATGATTACAATGATAAAAGCAGTGTCTGCGGTGTAATCATAACCTAATTTTCTTATGTTTCAATTTCAGCACCAAGCATCCGGTATCCCCGTTTCGCTGTCTCGTATTGACCTCCTCCTGCCCACTGCCTACTCAAACCCAACCCACCTTCTTCCTGAACAGTTTCAAGCACAAACCCGCCCATTTTTGTCGGGAGATATTTAATACCAAATTGCATTCAAAAGCAGACCGAGGCGTCGACGAGGAGCCGACGTAGGCGTACGCTATAGTACGTCGAGGAAAGCGACGAGGATACCCACAGGGGGCACAGGTACAACGAAGGTATGCGAATGAAGGCAACTTGGTATAAAAACATAAATAAGTGTATGCATGAACCGGAAGGGCTGAAATAAAAGTCTTTACAAATCCTGCTATATTTTCTATTTTTATTATGTGAATTTTTTAACAATAAATTGAGGTATGAATATGAAAAAATGTCTTGCCATCTTCTTTCTGCTCTTTCTTATCGCCAATATTGCATATGCAAAAGATACCATAAAAATCGGCCTTATAACGCCGTTGACAGGTGACGTAAAAACTTTCGGAGAGTCGGCAAAGAATGCCTTTGTCATAGCGCTTGAGGAGTATGCAAAAAAGGGGAAATATACCATTGTTCCTGTCATAGCTGACGATAAAAACGATCCCACAGAAGGCGCTAATGCGGCGCTCAAATTGATCACGCAGGATAAAGTTCTTGCAATCAGCGGCCCCCTTACTTCCAAAGTGACTATCCCTGTGAGCGATATAGCAAATAAAAACAAGGTTCCCATGATTACAAGCGCTGCCACAAACCCTAAAGTAACGACATATGAAGGAAAAAGGAAACCCTATGTTTTCAGGGCATGTTACACGGACCCTTTTCAGGGCACAGTGGCGGCAAATTTCGCTTTAAAGGAAATGAAAGCAAAAACCGCTGCCGTCCTCTATGATGTGAGCAATGACTATTCGAAAGGCCTCGCGGAGTTCTTTAAAGCAACTTTCGTAAAAGGCAAAGGCGCTATTGTTTCTTATGAGTCATACCAGAAGGATGATGTGGATTTTTCAGCACTGATTTCAAAAATAGCCATGAAGAAGCCCGACATTATCTATCTGCCTGACTATTATAATAAAGTGGCCCTTATTGCAAGACAGGTAAGAGAGAAAGGTTTGAAATCAACAATGCTCGGCAGTGATGGGTGGGACTCTCCGGATTTGATGAAGATTGCCGGCAACGCCGTAGTTGGAGGGTATTTTACAAATCACTACTCGCCTGACAGAAAAGACCCCATAGCAGATGCATTTATCAAGAGGTATAGGGAAAAGCACGGAGCAGTGCCGGATGCGCTGGCAGCGCTCAGCTATGATGCTACAATGATGCTGCTCAAAGCAATTGATAGCGCGAAAAAGCCTACGCAGGAAGAGATAATCAAGTATCTTTCCTCTTTAAAAAATCACAAAGGGGTAACAGGAAACATAAGCTTTGACAAAAACGGCGACGCGGTAAAATCTGTTGTCCTCCTGAAAGTTGACAAGGACAAAATAAAATATATGACGACAATTAATCCGTAAAAGCTGTATAATGCTGCACGGTAAGGTAAGGGTTTTCAAACCGGCAAAGCATAAGCTACGCGGAGATTTGTGATGGAACTTCTCGGTTATATAATTGAACAAATTATTAACGGCCTCCAGTTAGGAGCTGTCTACGCCCTTATAGCTCTCGGCTACACCATGGTTTACGGGGTGCTGAGGCTTATCAATTTTGCCCATGGCGATATTTTCATGCTCGGAGCATTCATTGCCTATTTCCTTATTAGCAAATTCGGTATGCCCATCTATCTTGTTTTTATTATCACCATGCTCAGCACAGGTCTTGCCGGATATCTCATCGAAAAAATAGCTTATAAGCCGCTCAGGCAGGCGCCGAAGATTTCCCTGCTTATCACTGCCGTCGGTGTATCATTGTTCCTTGAGTATTTTCTCAGTTTAAACGCCCTTTTTACTCCGAATTACATTGCCTTTCCAAGGCCCTTTGAAATTCAGAGTTACGATCTTTCCCTTTTTTCTGTCACAAATGTGCAACTCCTTATATTCCTTGTTACATTTGTTTCACTTTTTCTTGTCTATCTGCTTGTTTATCGGACAAAATACGGAAAGGCAATGAGGGCGGTTTCACATGATAAAGAAACAGCCTCGCTTATGGGTATCGGCATTGACGGAATTATTTCATTCACTTTTATTGTCGGTGCGTCCCTTGCAGGTTTAGGCGGCATCCTTTATGGGATTGCCTATCCTCAGATCAATGTATTCATGGGGATCATGCCCGGCATAAAATCATTCATAGCGGCAGTGCTGGGCGGTATCGGCATTGTGCACGGCGCGGTCCTCGGCGGGTTTATCATCGGTCTTTTAGAGGTCTTTGTCTCCGCCTTTGTTTCATCCACATTCAGAGACGGTATAATATTTATTATTCTCCTGCTTGTTCTCATTTTTAAACCAAGCGGGATCTTCGGAAAGAGGATTGAGAAGGTATGAGGTTCTTTCTCGAATCAAAAAAGTTTTTAATGGCATCTGTTGCTGTCTATATTCTGCTCAAGATACTCTTTGCCAATAATCTTATATCAGTCTATATTCAGCAGATTACCTTATATGCCCTCATTGTGACCATAGCCGCCCTGGGTCTGAATGTCATCTACGGCTATACAGGCCAGTTTTCATTGGGTCACGCGGCATTTTACGGCATCGGCGCCTATACATCCGCATACCTTGCAAAAATATTCGGAGTAGAAAGTGTCTTCTCTTTTCTTCCTGTAATGCTTGTCAGCGGTATTGTTGCCGGTTGTATCGGCTATCTCATAGGAATCCCTATTTTGAGGTTGCGGGATGATTTTCTGGCTATAGCAACGCTCGGGTTCGGCACCCTTGTCAGAGTCTTTTTAGACAATTCCGACAGGTTCTCAGAGGTGCTGGGCGGATCAAGAGGTTTTGTCGGCATAACGAAAATTACCAACCTTGAACTCACGTTTTTTTCCGCATTGTTCATTGTCCTGATTACAAAGAATCTCATATATTCCCGGTATGGACTCTTCCTGCGGTGCATCAGGGACGATGAGCTTGCGGCAACTTCCGCGGGAATTAACACGACAAAAGCTAAACTAATGGCATTTTCCTATGGATGTATGCTCGCGGGAATCGCCGGCGGATTGTATGCCCATCTTTACACCTTTTTACATCCCTCAAATTTTGACATGCTCAAATCGATAGATTTTCTTATCATTGTTATAATCGGCGGAATGGGGAGCATCAGGGGAACGATATACGCGAGCCTTATATGGGTAGGATTTATAGAAGGATTGCGGATTGTCCTGCCTGTTGAAATGCTGGATTTAAGGTGGGTTGTAATCCCGGTGCTGCTTATTGCATTAATGATGTGGAAGCCTTACGGGTTGATGGCAAAAAAATAAAATAAAAGTTTTGGATTATGAGAGCGCTTGAAGTAATAAACCTTGAAAAAAGCTTCGGCGGCGTGAAAGCCGTCGATAAAATGTCCTTTCATGTACAGGAAGGCGAAACCCTCGGCATAATAGGGCCCAACGGCGCCGGTAAAACCACGGCATTCAATCTTATTACCGGTTTTTACCGTCCTGACGGAGGTACGATAAAATTTTATGACAAAGACATAACAGGCGTTCCTCCCTATAAGCTGTCGCATTTCGGAATATCGCGAACGTTTCAGAATATGCGTTTATTCAGCAATCTTACTGTCTTTGAAAACATCTTATCGGCTGTGCTTGCCAGGAGGAGTTACAATATGCTTTCCGCCGTATTCAGGACTGAAAAATATTTTGTCGCGGAAGGGAAAGCTGAAGAAAAGGCAAGGGGACTCATCGATTTTTTCGGGCTGTCAGGCAAGGAAGACTATCCTGCCGGAAGTCTGCCTTACGGGGAACAGAGAAAACTGGAACTTGCAAGGGCGCTTTCAACAGGGCCGAAATTATTGCTCATTGATGAGCCGGGGGCGGGCATGAATCCAAGGGAAGTCCTTGATTTCGTGGATACGATAAATGTGATTAAAAATAAATATTCTCTCTCAATAATTATGATAGAGCACCAGATGAAGCTTGTCATGGGTATTTCCGACAGGATAGTGGTAATGGATTTTGGCGAAAAGATCATGGAAGGCGCACCCTCGGAGGTAAAAAAAGACAAGAAGGTAATTGAAGCGTACCTTGGAGAGGCCCTGGAGTGAGTGAATGCTGCTCAAAATAAACAATCTCACAATAAATTACGGTGTAATCAGAGCCCTCGATAATATAACATTAGAAATAAGGCCCGGTGAAATCCTCTCAGTTATCGGCGCGAACGGCGCGGGAAAGACTACCCTTTTAAGATCTGTTGCCGGTCTTCTTAAACCGCAAGCCGGGAATATTGAATTTGAAGGCCGGGAAATAAGCGGTCTTAAACCTGAAAAGATTGTAAAGTGCGGCATTACCATGGTGCCGGAAGGAAGGCAGGTGTTTCCTGACCTTTCGGTAAAGGAGAACCTTGAACTCGGCGGATACTCGCTCAATGACAGACACTTGAAAAAGGAGCTGTTCGAGCTTATTCTTACAACTTTTCCCAGACTTAACGAGCGTTTGAAACAACATGCGGGCACACTGTCAGGAGGCGAACAGCAGATGCTTGCCATGGGCAGGGCGCTCATGGCCAATCCGAAGCTCCTGCTTCTTGATGAGCCCTCTATGGGACTTTCACCGATTATTACCAAAGAAATATTCGCGCTGATACAGCTTATAAATAAAGAAAAGCACATATCCATGATCCTTGTCGAACAGAATGCCCACATGGCAATGGAATGCTCCCGGAGAACCTACGTTCTTGAAAACGGCAGCATTGTCATGGAAGGCGAATCATCAGCGCTCAAGCACGATGCAAGAGTTATAGAAGCATACTTAGGCGTATAGAAAGGAAAAAACAGGATGGATGAATGTTTGAAAGCTTATTCCAATTCTAAATCAAGGCGCTATCATCGTTGACATCGTCATCGGCTCCTCCGACGTACTATTGCTGTACGCCTACGTCGCCTCTTCCTTGCCGCCTTGATTTCATCCTTGATTTAGAATTGGAATTACTTGGTATTAATATTTCCTCTGACCCAGAAGCTCATATATTTTCAGTGTCCCGATTGTTGAATCAATCTCCTGCTCACCTATTTCGTGAAGGTCTAAACGCGATTGCGCCGCCCGGCGTGTATCTTCGCTGATGAGGATGCCGTTAGGTATGGGTTTCACAAGATTTTGAAGCCTGAAGACAGTATTTACCGAATCGCCTATGACCGTATAGTCCATCTTTTTATCGAAACCGATATTGCCGACCACTACCTCACCGGTATGGATGCTGATGCCTATAACAAGAGGAATGCCAAGTTCCTGAACAAAACGGTTGCTCACTTCTTCAATTGATGCTTTCATTTCAAGGGCTGCAGCAATAGCATTATCTGCATCCATTGAAGTTGGCAGAGGCGCACCGAAAAGTGCCAGGAATCCGTCGCCAAGGTATTTATCGACAATGCCGTAATGGTTAAATACTGCACCACCCATTATTGAAAAGAAATAATTAAGCATAGATACTGTTTTTTGCGGGCCTATTTCTTTAGCAAGTTTAGAAAATCCGCGGATATCAAGGGTAAGAAGGGTGAGTCTTCTGAAATCATCAATAATCGCTTTCTCTGTATCTTTGCCATATACAATTTTGTCCACAACCTCCATGGGGACAAACTTCTGGAATACTTGCCTGAGTCCCCGCTCATGCTCTGCCATCGAAGTTGTTTCATGGTAAAGACGGGCATTCTCCATAGCAATAACAAGAGACGAAACAATTGATTGGAGAAGTTTTTCATCACCAGGCAAAAAGTTGCCTTTTATTTTATTTATCAATTCAATTACACCAAGCACCTTTCCTTGAGAAATCATAGGAACACACAATACGGATCGAGTGTTAAATCCTATAATTTTGTCAAACTCAGGAAAAAAGTGAGGTGATTGTGCTGTATCGTTTACGATAAGCGATTTTCCCTGGCTGGCAGTATAACCACAAATTCCCTGACCGAGTTTAACATTGAATTTCCTGAGAGTTTCCACTTCTGTTCCAAAGGCAATCTTAAATTCAAGCTCGTTCTCGTGTAATATAAATAAAGATCCTGCCTCTACATTCATAACTGCATGGATCATATCCATGGCATATTGAAGAACTTTATCAATATTAAATGTTGATATGGCAAGGGTGTTTCCGATATTTTTCAACGTATCCAATTCCTGATCCCGTTTAATAACAGCAAAGGACAGTTTGTTTCTTTCAAGGGCAAAGGAGAGATTGTTCCTCGCCAGGTCTATGAATTCTGAGGTTTTGTACAGGATATCTGATTTTGATGCACAGAGAACCAGCACTCCCTCCAAATTGCCCTGCATTCTTAATGCTGTCAATATACAAGAGCTATATCCCTGGTTAAAAAGGAGTTCCTTTTCCATTTCATTCGAAAGGCTTCGGGTGTCGTCTATAATGAGAGTTGTACCCTGTTTGATTACTTTTTCAAAAATAGATCCTTCGGAATTGTAACGAATGCCTTTGGACAGGCTAATAGGTTTATGAGAAAAGAAATCATAAATTATCAGGTTATCCGGGCTGCTCTCATCGTTGATCATGATGATAGCCAGCTCGAAGAAAATGAGAGACTGAATTTCATTCAAAACAGCATAGATAAGCTCTCTACCTTTTAAACTTGAATTGATTGTCTTGGAAATCTTTCCCAGTTTACTGATGAATTCGTCTTTCTGTTCATTTTCCTTAAGAAGTCGAAGATTCTCATATGTAAAGGCAGCACCGCTCAAAAGAGATGTGAGAGCTTCCACGTCATCCTGAACAAAAGGTGGTGCATCCTCGCCTTTTCGTGAAACCGTAAGTACCCCGATGATATCATTAATTGTTTTAATGGGCATGCATATAAAAGATTTTGTTCCATAAAGCGGTCGATTGTCCCTCCCGAAACGGCTGTCTTTTTCAATATCATTAACAAGAAGCGGTGATTTGTTGATAACTGCAAACCTTGTAATACTCTTATCAAAATCAATCCGGTCTCCAACTTTGACCATATCCCCAAGCCCGATATTTGCCTGTATAATAAACTTATTTCTTCCCGGTCTTTCGAGCATAAATACAGAACCCACGTTTGCGTTTGCAAGTTTCAGGGCACGTTCCAAAGTTATATACATAAGTTCTTCCGCATCACAGGTTATGTAGCACAGGTCTGAAAACTCTTTTAGCGTTGCTATTTTTAATGATTTTTTTTCCAGTTGCTCAAATGTATCCCTGAATTTATGTTCGATGGCATTAAAAGAGTGAATGATATTTGTTAATTCATTTGCATCGTTTTCTATCTGATGGCCGGAGGTGCCTTCGTTAAGTTTTTCCGAGATTTTCTTGGAAAAATTTATCATTGAATTAAATATATGACGGAGTATTAAAAAACCCAGAAAAGAAAAAGCAAGTAAGGCGATCAAAAAAACACTTAAGGTTTTATCTTCGAGAAAATCATATTTGAATGCATAAAAAAGAAAACCAAAAACAGGGAAAACGAAGAAAAGGCCAACAATAATATAAAATTTGTAAATAAGATTCTTATTCTTTAACGATATTTCATCAAGTAATCGTTTATCAAATCTCATGCTTTACCTTATCAAAACATTGCAGACAGGGAATATCCATGAATTTGCAGACTGATTTTCATGTAAAAATATCAATAAACCGATTTTCCCATCATGCCGAATCTTGTTCCATTTTCCTCTATGTTCGACAAAAATGCAAACTATTTTATATGGCAATATCCTACTTTTTTATGTTCGAAGATTGTTATCAGGAATTTTACCTCATGCAGAATCATATCCTGAATATAATACCAAGTTGCTTTCAAAAAATAATCTATGATATTTTGAAAGCAACTTGGTATTATGCCAGGTAAATTAGACATCTAATGTTTTACAGCGACTTGGTATAAATCTGATTGCTGCCAATTTTTTGCAGTTTTGTTTTCCATATGTTTCAAATAAATGACTACAAAAACTTTAATCGGTATTTGCCATCCCCTCATTTTTTGATAAGCGTTATATTTACTTCTGTCTAGTCATACAGCGCACCCCGAAACAAGGGAATGACGGACAACAAATTATCATCCTGCCTTGAATAATAAATATCACCTTGCATTATAATAGGTATTGTCAAAAGTTTCTATTATATTGTTGTTCTGAAATTTTTGTTTGCCATTTTACTAAAGAAAGGGGTGAGTTTCTTCATTTTCAATCCTATTTTCTACCACCCTCTTGTTTTGTAGAGGCTTTTACATGCTTAATCTTCATACTTATTCTTTGTCTTACTTTTGAAATACCTATATCCTCATGTTTTGTTTGATTTATTTAATTTCATCAGGTAATATTTTGTATATTAAAAAATTAAATAAGGGGGACGTAATGGCGACAAAGAAAACAGCGGAAAGCCCCGGAAACTGTAAATCTAAAAAAACCGGGTAATAAACCGATGCCGCAGATATAGGGGCGCGCGCCTTCGGGGACTTCACGACCTCATCCCCATCATCCCGGAAATTGATTCTGTAGAACTTTATTTTGGTTCATCCGGTTTTTGCGTACTTTTAGTAAAAATGAAACTGAGTAATTCGTTATTGACTGTTCGCTTGTTACACACACGAGGAAACGGCTGCGAGGCTCCCCAAAGGCAAGGATTGCCGGTTGGAATATGCTTCTTCCGTCCTTACCGGGACGATTCTTCTTCCACCTACCCAATACGTAACAAAAAAACGACCTAAACACATAGGCTGTTTGCAGTGCTTCAAATAAATATTACTTTTTTTCGATATATCTTTATTATTGCCCTTATCAACTCAGCGTCATCCAGACCTGCTCGCTGAAGGGAAAAGAGGAGTTCTGTTCCTTTTATGGCAATCTTAACAATTTCCTCAAACTCGCCATGACGCCCGGCTTTATAATACTCTTGCCTAAACCGCACTATTTTTGATAAAGACCGACTAAATCTCTGATTTTCCTTCCCCCTTTTTTCCTGGCAGCTTTCGCAAAAACAATCACCGTGTCTTTCAGCCATCCCTAACAGCTTGGTGATCCTGTCATAAGGGAATTCTTCTTTTGTTACCAAAACTCTTAGAGCTTTTACGATATTAACAAAATCCAATGCCTTTTTCCCGTTTGCTTTTTTTTGTGGAACGATTTGTTCTGGCTCTGCCATAACTTCACCTCTTGTTTTTTTGAATGATTACCCTTCCTGCTCATTGACGTCTTCATACCAAACTGATTAAGGATCTTTCCATATTCATTGGAGCAGTACTGGCTTCCCCGGTCTTAAGTGATGGATGAGGCCCGGTTCCATCCTTTTGGCTGATACTGCCCTGAACAGGGACTGCATTATAAGGTCTTTTGTTATCTTTGAAAGTTTTATCTCTATCTTATCTTTGATCTCTGTCATTTTAGCTTATTCTCCTGTATAAAGGCTCTATTATTGCAGAATAGCCAGAGGTGGCCTCCCTTATGCTTCCCGGCACGAGAAGAGTCTTTTTGGAATGTCCACCAGAAACACTCTTAATTGATACTATACTCTGCCGTTGATGTAAAGGAGCTTTACCGCATCGGACTACCCATGGGTGAGACCTACTCGATGCCCTTCATGCGGAGGGCGAATATGGGGTCACGGTTTTCTTTGCCCCGGTACTTAAATTTTGGGGGGGCAATGGAGCAGAAAGTGCAATTAAGAGTGTAAAGAGCAGAAGTGGTGGCGCTTACAGGAAAAGATATTTCTCCGGGCATGAAAAATTCTGCAAGATAGAATCAGTGCAGTTGGAGTGGAATTACCGATACTGGTAAACCCGTTAAATTTTGATTTTCCCGGCAGGTTTTGGTAAAAATAAAAAGAATTTTTTCCAATATTTCTTTTTGATTGAAAGGAAACTTACACTGTAATGGAAAAAAAGCGCCTTTATTATATTGACAATCTGCGTGTTGCGACAATCATGTTGGTGATTCTGATTCATCTGGCTGTGACTTACAGTTGTAGCGGCATCTGGTTTTATAACGAAGTACGACCGCTGGGCTTCTTCAACCATATTTTCTTCAGCTTCTTCCAGGCTTTCGTCCAGGGGTTTTCCATGGGGATGCTTTTCTTTGTGGCAGGCTATTTTACGCCCTTGGCCTGTGACCGGAAAAGCACCGCCCGATTTATATTCGACAGATGCCGGAGGCTCGGCCTGCCTGCACTGTTTTTTCTGCTGGTGGTAACTCCTTTGATGATAGCAGTGGTAGGGTCAACAAACCTATGGAAAGGCAGCACTTCCAGTTTCCCGGAATTTTACCGGCAATACATTAATTCTGCCGGAATACAACTTCTCGGCGTCGGCCCGATGTGGTTCGCGCTGGCATTGTTAATCTTTTGCTTGATATATACGCTTTGGCGTCTATTCCTTCCGCGGCCGGCAGCGCCTGATTCCCGGCAGGGTATCCTGAATACCGGGCACCTGCTGCTGCTCATTGTCATCATTGCGACGGTTGCGTTTTTGCTGCGATTGTTTTTCCCCATAGGGTCAGTGTTCTGGGGAATGCAGTTGGGATTTTTTTCGCAATACATTACCATGTTCATAGCGGGGATTGTTGCATACCGCACGAACTGTTTTGAAAGCATGACATCGGCCACCGGCAGAAGATGGCTGACGGCGGGGTTGATTTTAGGCTTTATCGGTTGGCTGATATTGAAATACTTTGCCGGTCCCTATGATTTTTCAACTCTTACAATGAAGTCTGTAAACACAGGCAAAAGTGTAGTCGGCGGCCTCTCCTGGCCAGCCGCTTACTATGCCATCTGGGAATCATTTGTTGGTGTGGCCATGACCATGGGGCTTCTGGCTCTGTTTCGCGATAAATTAAATTTAAGTAACAAGTTTACGCAAAAATTGTCCGCGGGCGCGTTTGCCGTTTATATGTTCCACCCGCCGATAATTGTTGCCGTAACAATGCTTATGACAACACTGGATATGCTGCCGGTATTCAAGTGGGCACTGGCCGGCCTGATTTCGATTCCGTTGTGCTTTCTGATCGCCTACTACATCCTGCTGCGCATTCCGCTGTTGAACAAAATACTGTAAATATTTTCCTGCACAGATGCACTTTGCTTGCGCAATTAGAGTCGCACCATTTCATTGACATTTTACAATCATTTTCCCTATAAGAAAAATAAAGCAAGCGCATAAAAGAGGGTTTTCCTGATCGAAATCAAATATAAAATTTGGCTGGAAAAGAACGGGAAGGTTCTCTTTGGCAAAGGTCGCGATGATAATCCACGAGGATTCAGTTGTTTGTTTATATGAAAACATCTTCCTCGTGTCTCCGATGTCTTGCTAAATCTTGAATTCCGACACTGAATTCTCCAGTGTCTCGGATAAAGTACGCAGCTCGAGGGCAGCTTGAGTCACCTGTTCTGCGGTATGTGATGAGTCTTTTGTCACGTCTGCAACCTCTTCGATGTCTTTTGCAATTTGATCTGTAGTAGAATTCATTTCTTCGATTGCCGCGGCAATCTGCTGCACCATTGATTGAAGGTTGGACGAACTCGTCACAATCTCCGTTAATGCGGTCCCTGCCTTGCTTGAAAGCTCGACCCCCGCTTCCACACTTCGAGAAGCCTCATCCATTGAATCCACTGCATTGTCAACACCTGACTTTATGGAACCAATCATTTCGCCTATTTCTTTGGTTGATTTACTGGTCCTCTCGGCAAGTTTTTTTACTTCTTCAGCCACTACGGCGAATCCACGACCAGAGTCCCCTGCGCGGGCTGCTTCAATGGCGGCATTCAATGCAAGTAAATTTGTTTGATTTGCGATATCGTTTATAACCTGCACGATCTCGCCTATCTTCTCCGATTGGCTTCCGAGACCCTTAACAAACTCGGAAGATTTAGCAACTGTCTTTGCGATCGTTTTCACCTCAGCCACAGATCTATTCACAATAATACTGCCGTTTTCTGCGGTCCGGACCATATTCAATGCTGATTCCGATATGCTGCCGGCGTTTTTGGCTATATCGAGAGACGTCTGGGACATTTCCTCAGACGCAGTGGCAACTTGGCTGGTACGCTCCATCTGGGCCATACCGCCTTTCGCCAGTTGGTCGGCCCCGGCGCTCAGTCCGTGACTGGCAGAAGCAACGCTGTTTGCCGACGCTTTAACCCCCGTTATCATCCTTCTTGTGCCTTCCACCATCTTCTCCATTGAGGCAAGCAGTCGCCCGGTTTCATTCGTGCCACGTTCTTTGATGACAACCGTGAGATTGCCCCTTGCTAATTCTTCAGATGCTGTCGTTGCTTCAATGAGTGGTTTTGTTATGTTCCGGGTAATAAAAAGAGCCGCCACAACACCTGATACAACCGTTAGGCAGACGATTGCAATGAGCAGGGTTATCCTCCTGCGATTAGTGGCAGAAGCAAAAGCCTCATCGGATTTGTTGCGCTCATTTGCTATTTTTATCAGCTCGTCAATTGCGTGCCGGTGAGTTTCGTAAGTTTTCGTTAGTTCTGCCTTCACCATTTTCGTTTTTTCGGCATCACGAGAAAGAATGGCCGGGAGAAATTCTTTTTCCACTTTTTCGTAGAATGCCTTTGCCGGCTCATAGCTCTTTTTCAACAATATCTCTTTCAAGGGACCTTCAGATAGATCCTTCTGCCAGAACTCATGCCTCTCGTCGTATTCTTTTCTTAAAGACTTTAGTTTTTCCATCCACACCTTCTGTTTGTCCTGATCCGACTCATCTGCGATCTGCATTACCGTGAGGTATGATTCCAATATATACTCCGGGGGTGGCAAAATATCTGCAATCAAATCCTTTCCTTGGACAATACGTGTGTAAACCGGACCATTCACCTTTATTTCCTCTATGGTATAGATAGACATAACCCCGAAAAAAACGAGCCCGGCAATCATTATGCCTCCCAGCAGAAAAAGCTGAGTTCTGATTTGAAGGTTTTCAAGTATTGTGCTCATTGTAAGTCTCCTTTGCTTTCCTCAATGATGGTCGCCATCGCGTGCTACGGCTATCATTTTTATCGGCATCTGCAACAAATACTTAACTGGAGTTTCCTGACTTTTATGTTGAAATAGCTCTCCTTACACATTTATAAGCCAGAGTGCTTCCCTAAGTATTTGAAATAGTTAGAGCACAATTTATAGGAGCAGAAGAGCATGGTTTGAGATGATATTGTACTAAATGCATTGATATTGTTGCATTAATTATATTTATTGAATAAAAACTCAGGAAACTCCAGATACTTAAGCGTGTGGGAAATGGCATTTGTTGCCATTTGAAACCTTGAATTATGGTAATAAGCTTTAAAAACACAAGAGGAAGTTGTTTGTGCCTCAGGGAAAAACCACGCAGTGTTCATTTCGGGAAGAAAGCAGTGCTTCAGGCAAAAACCCCGTAGCATGCATTTCAGGCAGGAAAACGCGAAGCGAGTATATCAAAAAACCGGGTAAACTCCGGTTCCATCACCTTTTCCCTATCATCCACAGGAATTCTTCTTCACTTAAAACCTTAAGGCCCAGTTCCCCTGCCTTGTCGAGTTTTGAGCCTGCTTCTGCCATGGCAACAAGGTAATCGACCTTTTTACTTACAGATGGAGGAGTCTTGGCATTGAGGGCTTCAACTTTTTTCGTGCCTTGTTCCTTCCCATTATTTTCATGGCGCAGATAAATACAAAAGTCAAACCTTTAAGCGGTTTGATTTCTTCCTTTATATGTTCAATTTCAACATCCGATTCCAATATGCTTTCTATGGCCTTATTATCCTTTTCGTCTTTAAAAAAGGCTATAATGCTGTTTGGTACCTCATTCCCGGCGGCATCAACCCGCAATCTTTCTTGCGCAGCGCATATATTGTACATCTCTGCGCAATCCCTTAATTTCTTTACAGGAACGAAAAAGCTTTCTTTCCCAGTTTACTTTTTGTCATTTAATTCCTTGATGAAGGCAGCCATCTTGTCAGTCAGCTCTGATGGAATTGGTAAACCCGGATTACTGTATGATTTTATTTGGAGTTCAAGGTCATTTGGTACGGTCTTCAGAACATGATTCATCCCGTCTATAATGAGCAGCCGGGCACTTTTGTTGGCTTTCGACAGCAGCTCGGCGTCCAAGATGCTTACCTGAAGATCAGTCGTGCCTTGTACTATGAGGACCGGGACAGTAAGTTGTGACAATTCGTGGGCAGGGTCGTAACGGAACCATGAAATCAAGTACGGCTGAATACTGGGTCTGAATAAGTACATAAGGGAGGGCGGGACCCTGTCGGTCGTCTCGCCTTTCTTGAGATGATCGAGTATGATATTGGCTTCGGATAGAAGTTCCGGCAGTGTATTTTTCTTAAGCTGGGTATAAATAACCTCAAAGGCTGGTCGCCCTGCACCGGCTATAGAGATGAATCCTTGCGCTCCAATCCTTTTGCACGCCACAGAGCCAATCAGAGCCCCCTCGCTGTGTCCTGTAATGATAAGCATACTAAATCGCCGGTCCTGCAATAAAAGCCTGCCCCACTCCTCAGCATCTTTAATGAAAACCTCAAATCGAATCTCCTCTTCTTTTGGCCTTATTCCCGCCCTTGCCGCAACACCTCGCTTGTCATACCTGACCGAAGCAATGCCTTTGGCAGCCAACACTTCAGCAAGCATCTTGAGGCTATTGTTCTTGCCCGCAATAGCGCTGTTTCCATCCCGATCAGTAGGGCCAGAACCGGATATGATCAGGGCAACGGGCACAGGTTGTGTGCCTTTTGGGGTCTCAAGTGTTCCATAAATAGCGCTGTTAACGGTCTTCAGTACGATCTGCTCAGCAGCTTGAGCATTGCTGAAGAGTGTAAGAACAAGTTGAAACAAACAAAATAATAAGCAGCATACTTCCTCCTTTATCATCTGCTATCTTTGATCCGGAACTTATTGAGTTTCTTGCTGTCTCATGAACTGCTCTTAGTGTTCTCGGGTTTACATTCATTTTCATTGAGTAATACTTTGTATATAAAAAATAAAATAAGGGGGATGCAATGGCAACAAAGAAAACAGTTGAAGCCCGGTACCATGTCAGAAGAAATGATATTCACTGTGAATACCGTTTCTGAAATCCCAGGAAAGTCTTATCCTACCTTGTTCCGCATGATATCCCTTCTAAAACCGGTTCCTAAAATTCAGGACGCGATTTCCATTGGAAAACTCCCTGTCTCTCAGGGTTATCTTTTCGCAGCTAACCCTGGAATCCCCGATTTTTTTACCATCTTTGATGAAATAATGGAGATGCCTGTACCCAATGTTAAATTAGAGAAAATACTTACCGCGTACAAAAAGGCCAAACACCTGCCCTCGAGTGTCTTAGTCGGGGGGAAATCAACATATCAGAAACCCATACCTATTAAAAAGAAGGTTGTGGTCTTACAAAACGCAAAATCATACTTTGAGAAAAAGACCGGGATGTACGCT
>Ga0074195_1001468_pt1 | contig 33052 bp, 32 predicted proteins | sample EPASupsiteHSE623_FD_64525 | JGI IMG/M metagenome (GOLD analysis project Ga0074195, IMG submission 64525) | Bioremediated contaminated groundwater from EPA Superfund site, New Mexico - Sample HSE6-23 | ecosystem: Environmental > Aquatic > Deep subsurface > Groundwater > Contaminated ... | reverse complement strand
CCGCTCGAAGAGCCGGTTCTTCAGGCCGTCGGGTATCCCGGGACCGTCGTCTTCGACCGAGCACTCGACGGCAGCATCGCCGATCCGGGCGTGTATCCAGGTGGTCGCCCTGCCCCGGCCGAACTTGATGCTGTTGCCGATCAGGTTCGTGAAGACCTCGCCGAGGAGTTCGTCGGCCAGCACCTCGACCGGAGGAACCTCGTTCACGATTCGCGCCCCCGAGAAGCCCATTGTCTCCGACCGGACCAACTCGTCGAGCCTGATCGGCCCGAACGACGGTTCCATCTCGTGGATCTGCCGGATGGTGGAGACCCTCCGAATGATCTCGGCTGCCCTGGCAATGCCGCGCCGGAGCTGTATCAGGGGGTCCTGGTCCGATGCGGCGGCGGCCGGCACGGTCATCAGGTCGACATAGCCGCTGATCCCGGTGATCGCGTTGTTGACATCGTGGGTCAGGATATCGAGGTAGAGGCTGGCCTGTTCGTACGCATCTCTGAGTTGCTCCTCGAGGGCGGCCTTCTGCACAGCGGCCCCGATCTCCTGGCCGATCGAGTCGAGGAGCATGCGCTCCCTGGTATCGAAGGTGTGCTCGCGGGCCGTCGCAACCGTGAGCGTCCCGATAACGGTCTCGCCCGCGGTGATCGACGTCCGGGCGAAGGCTGTGTATCCGGCTCGACGAACCCTCTCGGGGAGACGCCCGCCCGGCCCCTTGTCCGGGTCGTCCGGCGCCGCCAGTGTCTCGACCGTCTCATCGGAGAGCCCGCGCTGCACCCTGAGGGCCGCGCGACGATCCGCGCCTCCATAGAGGTCGATAAGCCCCGACTCGAGCTCGAACGATGCAAGGAGGTGGTCGATGACGGTGGCCAGGCGGTCTCGGAGGGGAGCCGACGATGTGACGATCGTCGTAACCCGGTAAAGCACGGAGAGCTCGAGGTTTCGCTGTCGAATCTCCTCCTCTCCACGACGTCGCCGATCCACCTCTGCCAGCGCCTGATCGCGCATCGTCCGATAGGAGGCGATCCGTGCGACCAGCTCGGTGACATCCTCGATCGCAACCAGCGCCCCCTGATCGTTGTCCCCTCCCCGGATTGCCGTCACCGTGACATTCTGTCGTTGCTGGCGGCCCTCCGGAAGGGTGATCGGAACTACGTACGGATGCAGCTGAGACGAGAAGACGGCAGGTGTGCCATGGCGGAAGACCTCCTCGAATCGGCCCGCATACTGGAGGTCGAGGAGATGCGGATAGCGGTCGCCGATGGGATGCCCGACCATCTCGGCGCCCGACAGGCCGGTCCAGGTCTCGAGAGTTCTGTTCCAGTGCCGGATCACCAGGTCCCGGTCAAGGACAAAGAGCCCTATCGGGACCAGATCAAGCACCTCGAAACTCCAGGGCACGGACTCCATCACGACCCCGTCTCAATTCGCCATCGATTCGATGCCGGTGCAGAGCAGGTCAAGCGAGCCGACCTCCATGATCAGGACGATGTCACCCTCGAGTCGAAGCTCTTCAAGGCAGAAGTGAGTCCGGACCAGCAACACGCGATCGCTCGGGTTCTCGACGCTCGAACGAATGACCGACGAGAGCGTCCCTTCACTGTAGTGCGGCAGCGAGTACATGACCTGACGCTGGAGGAGATTCATGATCGATCCGAGGACACAGTTGACCACGATATTTCCGATCTCGGTGAGGGTGACGACCCTCAGAGCATCGATATCGGGGGAGTCGGTTGCTTCGCCGGTCAGATGCGAGACAAGGATGGCGGCCGAATCGGTCGGAAAGATCAGAGCGGCCATGCCCGTGAACGGCCCCTGGAAGTCCATCTTTACCGCCGAAAGCTGCTCGCTCTCCCCCTCGATGAACGACTCCAGATGCTCCAGATCGACCATCCTGAGCCATGGCACTCGAAGGCGGATGCGCGACGAGGTCATCTCGTTGAGCATGCCCGCGGCCCTGCCGACACCAATATTGATCAGCTCCTGGAGTGCGTCCTCCTGGTCTGCTGTCAACATCGGTATCATGCCCCGAGCATCTCCCGGACGGACGCGAGGAGCCTGTCGCGCTGTGGGGGCTTGTTCAGGAACCCACGAGCGCCGAGCGCGAGACATTGCTGCCGGGTCGCGTCCTGGATATCCGCTGAGAGTACAACCGCAGGGAGGTCGGGCCGTTCACGCTGAAGCGCCTCGAGCACGGCAAACCCGTCCATCTCCGGCATGATAAGGTCGAGCAGCACTCCGTCGATCTCGTCGTCTGCCAACGCAAGGCCCTCGGATCCGTTGCAGGCCTCCCGGACATCATACCCTTCGGCAGTCAACAACCCCCTGACAATGCGCCGTTGAAACGCAGAATCGTCTATGATCAGGATACGCGCCATGTCCCTGCGATCGGTTCGCCGCGCATCCCAATAACACTTCACCTCTGCCGAGGGTTTTACGTCGGCCGGGCGGCAGATTTTTTTCCCTCCCGAACAATCCTTCCCGCGATGTCATCTCCCCTGGTCTCCCTGTTCGAGCAGCGCGGTCCCATCCGGCGTGTCGGCGTGATCGGTATGGGCTACGTCGGAATCCCTGCGGCGGTCCTGTTCGCTCATACTCCCGGCATCGAGCGCGTCTTCGGCTTCCAGCGCGCCTCGGCCTCGTCGGGGTACAAGGTCGCGATGCTGAACCGGGGTGAGAGCCCGCTCAAGGGTGAGGAGCCCGAGCTCGAACCCCTGCTCGCAGCGGCTGTCGGATCCGGGCGGTTCGAGGCCACGTCCGACTTCTCACAGCTCGCCGCGTGCGACGCGGTCACGCTCGCGATCCAGACGCCCTTTGCGGACCCGAAAGACCTGCTGCCCGATTTCGGCCCGCTCTTCGATGGGATCGGCCAGGTCGGCCGTCACCTGCAGCCCGGGATGCTCGTGGTCCTCGAGTCGACGATCACGCCGGGAACGACGGTCGGCCCCGCACGCGAGCTGCTGGAAGAGACCTCGGGCCTGAAGGCCGGGGTCGATTTCGCCCTCGCGCACGCTCCGGAACGGGTGATGGTCGGCCGGCTGATCCGGAATATCCGCGAGCACGACCGGATCGTCGGGGGGATCGACGAGGCCTCGACAGCACGGGCGGTCGAACTGTATGCGCCCGTGCTGACGACCGGCCGGATCATCCCGATGTCGGCGACCGCTGCCGAGGTGACCAAGACGACCGAGAATACGTTCCGGGACCTGCAGATCGCGGCCGTCAATCAGCTCGCGCTCTACTGCGAGGCGATGGGGATCAACGTTTACGACGTCCGCACGGGTGTCGACAGCCTGAAGGGCGAGGGGATCACCCGAGCGATCCTCTGGCCCGGCGCCGGAGTCGGGGGCCACTGCCTGACCAAGGACACCTATCACCTCGAGCGCGGGGTCCAGCAGCTCGGCCCCGACCGGCTCGACTTCCCCTCCGACCTCATGTCGCTCTACGTCATGGCCCGCCGGGTCAACGACTTCATGCCCCTGCACATGGCCCGCCTGGTCGCGGACGGGCTCGGCGCGATCGGTCGGGGACTCGACGCCTCTCGCATCGCGCTGCTCGGCTGGGCGTTCATCGGCAACTCCGACGACGCCCGGAACCCTCCCGCCGAACCCTTCCGCGACGCGATGCTCGCAGCCGGCGCGACCGTCCGGGTCCACGACCCGCACGTCGAGCAGTACCCGGGCGTGCCGATCGAGCACGATCTCGAGGCCGTGCTCGAGGGGTCGGACGCGGTCGTGGTCTTTGCCGATCACGATCTGTATCGCGGCCTCGACCCCCGGCGGCTCAGGGCCCTATCCGGGCACGAGCACCCCGTCATCGTCGACGGTCGGAATATGATCGACCCCGATGCCTTCATCGCCGAGGGCTTCGTCTACAGGGGGATCGGGCGGGGCGATAAAAACCGTCACCCCCTCCGCTGAAAGCGGAGGATTGGGGCCCATTTTCCGATCCTTAACGCCTCGGTGGGAGATCCGTCCGAAAGAAAAACCAAGGTTTTTAACCGAGGGAGCAAAATGGTAGAGCTGCAGTATGTATCATGTACTGCGCTGTCCGGGGTGCGCGACTTTTTCCTACGCCGATCGGTTCGAGCGCTGGAAACTCTGCCATGTCTGCGGCGAGGTGATCAACGTCAAGTGCGTCCCTCACTACCTCGACGTCCGGGATTACCGGGACGCCGAGGAGGTGGTCAACCAGCTTGAGGACTACCTGTATATATCGGGGCGAAAGGATCTCTCCCAGACCGAGCTGCTGACGCTCCGACGCGAGTACTCGACCTGGCTGCGTCTCCAGAACGCAGAGCCCCCCTCCCCCTGATCGGGTGCGTTCATCTGTTATGACCGGCGTCCTTCGCCCCCTCTCACGACGGGGCGAAGACGATCCGGTCCAGATTCTGATGCCCCGAGGGTACGATCCGGAGGGTCGTGGTCCCCGCCGGGAGCCGGATGGTGCTCTTCACTTCTACGAAGCGCTCATGGCTATTCGTGTTCGGGATGGGGACAGTGACCGTGCTTCCGCCGGCCGCCTCGAGCCGGATCGAGGTCCCGCTATACGGGCTCGAAGCCCTGAAAGATACGGTGTACACCCCGGCACGCGCGACCGCGACCGTGTACCGGAGCCATTCGCCGGCACGCATGTAGCCCACGACGGTGCCGACTCCCCGGACGGTGGTGATGTCGACGCCGTCCCGCCGCAGGGCTCCGCCCTCGTTCGTCGCCGTCGTATCGTGAAATGCCACCCCTTCCCCGCCGAGATCGTAGTTTTCGGCCTCGACCGCCCCGGGAATCGCGTTCCGAGCATAGGGTCTGGCCGTGGCGGCGGTCGGTGTCGGAGTGAGGGTCGGACGCCGGAGGGCAAGGGCCGGCCGGATCGCGGCGTACCACCGGGCGGCCATCTTTCGATACCCTGCCCGGCTAGGATGAATCCCGTCGGCAGAGAGGTCCCCTGTCCTGTCGAACCCCGTGTACATGTCGACCACCGTCACGGGGGCTCTCGAGGTGGAATACCGGCTCGCCACCTGCCTGACCACGCCGTTGTACTCGACGATTCGACGGTTTGCCGCGGCGTCCCTCGCCGGGACGATCTGGGCGACGTAGATCCGGACCGAAGGGTTGCGTGTACGAAGCGTCTCGATGATGCGCCCGAGCTGGCGCTGCATCACTGCGGGCTGCGTGATCCTGGGCCGGGTCAGGTCGTTGGTGCCGATATGGAGAAGCACGACGTCGGGCGCGGAGGACCTCTTGAGCCAGCCCGGCAGGGCGTCCGCAACCTGCTGCACCGTGTAGCCGGAGTGGCCCTCGTGCTGCCGATCGAACCCCGTGGGACCTCCGTTGTCCAGGCTTCCGATCAGGTCGACGTCGTTGTTTCCGGCCACCATCTGCGTCCAGAGGTTCAGACGATACCCCTGGCTCGCGTCGCCCCGGGTGATCGAATCGCCAAGCGGGAGGACGGCGGTCGCCGCCCCCGCCGCACTCACCAGCAGAAACGCCCCGATCACCGCGACGACCAGCAATGAGAAGACCCTATGTGAAATGATATCCCTCGTGCCCCGTGCCGTTTGCCGGCCCGGACCTTCAGGGAGGTCGACGTAAAAATGAAAATAGATTGCTGATGCCGTGACCATGAATTCTGGTGGCCGAGTGGATCTTAGCCCCAGACAGTACCTCGGCGATCGACGATCCACCGGGCCTAATGCGTCTCCCGGGGAAGGGAGTCGGGGGAGGACGGAGACTTCAGTTGCCATTGTAAGGGCGATCTGCCACGGCTGCCGCTTCATGATTGCTCCTTGCAGCCATTATGAGCTAAGTTGATGCATACGCATCATTTCTTGAGCAATAACTGCCTGGAGAACACGAATTTTTGAGAAAAGCGGCAAAGGCCGAGCGTCGGATCGGGAAAACAGTCGGGAGAGGCGACCCTCAGGTCCCCTCGACGTACTTCTTGAAGACGCCCTTCTTCACCTTCAGGATCTTGCACTCGGGGCAGCGCCAGGTGTTCGGAAGGGCCTCGAATGAGGTCCCGGGGGGGATGTTCTGCGTGCGGTCGCCCTTCTCGGGGTCGTAGATGTAATGACACTCGAGACAGATCCATTTCTCCATGGCCATGATGAAACACCCTGATTTTAGTTCCTCTATATACGAACAAATGATCTAATTCGCGCGCCGGCCTGATAAAGGATTCGGAAAGAAAAAGAGGATCAGAGGAGATCCTTCAGCTGGATCTGGACCGGGCCGAGCGTGCCGCCGTAGTTGCCGGCGCTGATGAAGACCACGCCGGGGATCATCGCGGCCGCCTTAAGGCCGACTGCCATCGCATTCCGGACGGACGCCTCGTCGACGCCGTCGATCACGATCTCGTAGAGCGCCTTGACATTTGCCGGGACCTTCGAGTCGGGGACCTTCTCGCGGAGGGTCGGGCAGTAGGCCTCGTTCGTGGAGGCGTTCATGAACTTGTACTTCGAGCCGACCTTCGAGCCGGAGGCGACGATACCACCGGGGAAGGGTGTGATCGCTCCGGGAACGTCATCGATCGCGTCGACCGCTGCCTTGGCTCCCATGAGCGCGGCCATCTGGTTCTCGCCCATGACGAAGAAGTTGCCGCCCGCGACGCCCTTGACCGCGCCGTACTCTTCCTCGACGATGAAGTCGCCCTCCATGATCGGGATCGCCCAGCAGTTCCGATCGCCGACCTTGACCTCGTACTCGAACTTGTCGCCGAAGAAGTGGAGTTTGACCGGGATCTTCTCCTCGGCTGCGGGCATACCGTTGAATGCGGCCGTCGTCGGGGCCGTCAGGATGCACTCGCCGATCCGCTCGATCAGCTGCTCCTTCAGCTTCTTCTTCGAGGGGTTGCAGATCAGGATAGCGTAGCCAGGCCGCCCGTCGGGTGTCTCTTCGCCCGAGAGATAGCCCTCGATCCCCGCTTCGCAGGGACATCCGATGCAGGAGGTCGCGAAGCCGCTCGCTTCGACGGCGGCCGCACGCGCCAGGTCCTTGGTGGCACCCGTGATGATCACCCGGGAGATCCAGCCCGGAAACGCCTCTGCATAGGTATCGTCGATCGGAACGCCGTTGTAGTCCATTCAAAAACCTCGTCTCTCCACGTTGCGGGGGAAAAAAGAATAACCTTTCGGAATCGATTAGGAGACGAAATTCCACCCGGATTCCCGATAGAGAGACGGGAGCTCGAACCCGGTTCCCGGTGCCGACGACGACCGTTCGTTTCGGCAGGTCGTCCTTCGACGAGACGATACGGAGGCGGACCTCGGGCCGCGGAGACCCCGATCTTGGGGAGGGTGGAGTCCCGGAGCCCCCGTTCCGCGCGAGCGGGCGTCGACCCGGCGTGATGCCGGATACGGCGACGGATCGCAGGTCCAATCGGAGGGGGCCACTACGAAGACGTTGTGCCGACGGCCGGGCGCACTGCTCGAGACGACCGGGCCGCCGCCGATCGTCGATTCGGTTGGTCTCTCCCGAAGGTCTGTTGCGGCGGACCGGACGGTCGCGACAGGACATGCTACGATGGGTCCGGGAGTACGAGGAAGGGCACCGCCGGGCCGTCCGGCGGGCCGGCGCCCCTGACATGGTCCTCCGGAAGAGATTGGGGAGGACGGACTCCTGTCGATCGAGCACCTCTCGTTCGGGTGGATCCGCTTCATCCGTCCCACCACGGGGATTGCAGTAAAATACCATAGGGAAAGATCCGGCGCTCCGATTCTACGACTTCGTCAATCGTCGGGGGCGCATACGCATGCCGGGATCTAAAAACTCAATATCGTTGACACCCAGAGTCATGTTACATGGGTTTATTGATCCATGGGGAAAAAAACGGGGGAATCTGGCAATCTCAAACAGAGAGGTTTATTATCATATTTTCACCAATCTTCTGATAATCGAACGACCTTCGATCATATTTGCTGGTGTAAGACCATGGCATTTGCAGTGCATATAAACATGGAGCGCTGTACCGGGTGCAACAACTGTGTGGTTGCGTGTCCGGTCGGAGCGCTCGAACTCTATACGGAGGACCCGGTAACGAATGAGAAGATCTACCGGGTCAAGGACGGCAAGGCGCTCGTCCTGGACTTCCGTTCCGAGCTCTGTGCCGGATGCGGCGTGTGTGTCGAGGCCTGTCCCTACGACGTGATCAGGCTGGACGCAAACCCACCACCCGCCGAGGCCGGTGCACAGTAACCAATTCGATGCGAGAGGGTTCTTTTATGGCAATGTCAACGATGTTTCCGAAGTTCTCAAAGAAGAGGGAGGGGGACGAGGTGGTCATGGAGCAGAAACTCCTGCAGACCACGAACAAACTGGTCCTCGATGTCAAGGAGTGTGCCGGATGCGGCATCTGTGTCGAAGCATGCCCCGAGGAGGCGATCACCTTCGGCCTCGTCGGCGCGGCGCGGCGCGGTGCGATCGACGAGCCGGCGATCAACGTCGACGAGGAGAAGTGCTCATACTGCGGTGTGTGCGTCTGCCTCTGCCCGTTCTCGGCCCTGAGCCTCAGGGTCGACGGCGAGGAGCGGCTCCCGATCGTCGAGAAGGAGGGCTTCCCCCAGTACGACCGTACGGCGAAGATCGACGACGAGAAGTGCGTCAAGTGCACTATCTGCTCGGACGTCTGTCCTGAGGACGCGATCGACCGCGACGTTACGGAGTTCGAGGGCTCGGCCGAGACCGGTGCGGCCCGTCAGGGAGCACTGAAGTCTTCGACGACCTTCACGGTCGACAAGGAGAAGTGCAATCTCTGCGGTATCTGTGCCGTAGTCTGCAAGGATATCGAGATCCAGCGCCAGACCCCGACCGGCGCGTCGACGAAGCTCGAGGGCGACGTCAACCGGATCAGCGAGAAGGACTGCGACGCCTGTTCCGTCTGCGTCGACCTCTGCCCCGAGAAGGCGATCACGGTCGAGCGGACGGTCGAGAGCAACAAGCTCGAGGGCAAGGTCGAGATCATGCCCGAGGACTGCATCACCTGCACCTGGTGCCAGGTGACCTGTCCGGAAGAGGCGATCACGATGGACAAGCTGATCGAGGGCGAGATCGACGTCTACGCCGAGAAGTGCCCCGGCGGCTGCTCCACCTGTATCGAGATCTGCCCGACCAAGGCGCTCTACATGCCCGAAGCAAAGCCCGCCTCCGAGATGGCCGGCGAGCGCGAGGCGAATGTCGCGATCAACAAGGACCTCTGCATCAAGTGCGGCGCCTGCGTTGTCGCCTGCCCTGCCGAGGACGCGATCGTCCTGAAGCGGACCGGGTTCCACATGAAGGGCAAGGAGACCGACCTCTACAAGAAGATCCTCGACAAGCTCTGCACCCCGCGCACGAGCAAGGTCAAGGAGAGCACGCCCGGCGATACCGAGCTCAAGCAGGTCGGCAAGGCAGAGGCGGCTTAAGGTGGGTGCATCATGGTGACTAAAAACTACCCCGACCCCAAACTGAACGAGAAGCTCCGCGACCGGTACTACCGCCGCGACCAGTCCAACCCCGATTTCACCAAGGAGACGGAGAAGCTCGCGGGCTCGATGGCCCACATGTGCTATCAGTGCGGGACCTGCACGGGCGGGTGCCCGTCGGCACCGCGCTCGACCTACCGCATCCGAGAGTTCATGCGCCGCGGCGTGCTCGGGCTCGAGGAGGAGGCCCTGACGGACCCCGACCTCTGGCTCTGCACGACCTGCTACTCCTGCACGGACCGGTGCCCCCGCGACCTCGCGCCGACCGACGTGATCATGGCCATGCGGAACCTCGCCTTCCGCCGCGACATCGTCCCGGTCAACTTCCTGAAGACCGTCCAGGCGATCTACGCGTCCGGCCACGGCGTCCCGAACAACGACACGAACCGTGCGGCCCGCGAGAAGCTCGGCCTCACGCGCGACCCGCCGACCACGCACATGTATCCCGAATACATCAAGGGGATCCAGAAGATCCTGGACCACTACAAACTCAAAGAGAACGCGGACCGGATAGTCAAGGAGAGAGAAGGATGAACGCAGACCGCAAGTACGCTTTTTACCTCGGGTGTATCGCCCCGAACCGGTACCCCGGCAGTGAGGCGGCCTCGATCCGCACGAGCAAGAAACTCGGGATCGACCTCGTCCCGCTCGAGGGCGCCAGCTGTTGCCCCGCACCCGGTGCGTTCGGCTCGATCGACCTGAACGTCTGGTACGCGATGGCGGCCCGGAACATCGTCCTGGCCGAGCAGAAGGGGCTCGACATCGCCCTCGTCTGCAACGGCTGCTACAAGTCGATCTACGAGGTCAACCACAAGCTCAAGCACGACAAGGCACTCCGCGAGGGCGTCAACGAGGTCCTCAAGGAGATCGACATGGAGTTCAAGGGGACCATCGACGTCTGGCACCTCGGCGAGCTCCTGTACGACCCCGAGATCGTCGGCGTGGAGAAGATCCGCGAGTCGGTCAAGGTCCCCCTGAAGGGAGTCAAGATCGCAGTCCACTACGGCTGTCATCTGCTCAAGCCGAAGAAGGAGCGCCACCTCGGTTCGACCGAGAACCCCATGTGGGTCGAGGAACTGGTCGAGGCACTCGGCGCCGAGACGGTCCAGTACCGGAACAAGATGCAGTGCTGCGGTGCGGGCGGCGGTGTTCGCGGGTACGACCTCGCGCACGCCCTCGACATCACGAACGAGAAGCTCACGAACATGGTCGAGGCGGGCGCCGAAGCGGTCGTCGACCTCTGTCCGTTCTGTCAGCTCCAGTTCGACCGCGGCCAGATCGAGATCGAGGAGAAGTTCGGCATCAAGTACGACATGCCGGTCTTCCACTATGCCGAGCTCCTGGGGCTCGCGCAGGGCATGAACCCGTCGGAGCTCGCACTCGACCTCCACGCGATCAACACCGAGCCGTTCCTGAAGAAGGTGCTGTGAGGGAGAAAAAAACATGGCAGAAGCTGTATCACCGACAACGTCTGAGAAGCCCAAGGCGCCGAGGATCGGAGTCTACGTCTGTCACTGCGGTACCAATATCGCCGGATCGATCGATATCAACGCAGTGAAGGAGTACGCAAAGACCCTGCCGAACGTCGCGGTCGTCGACGACTACCAGTACATGTGCTCGACGCCGGGCCAGGGCAAGATCGAGACTGCGATCAAGGAGCAGGGCCTGACCGGCATCGTGGTCGCGGCCTGCTCGCCCCGACTGCACGAGCCGACCTTCCGGACGGCCACCAAGGAGGGCGGCCTGAACCCGTTCCGCTTCGAGATGGCCAACATCCGCGAGCAGAACTCCTGGGTGCACATGCACGACCAGGCGGGTGCGACCGAGAAGGCGAAGGACGCGGTCCGGATCGCGGTCGCAAAGGCCACGCTTCTCGAGGACCTCTACCCGAAGACCGTGCCCGTCGAGCATGCGGCTATGGTCGTCGGCGCGGGCGTCGCGGGCATGCAGGCCGCGCTCGACCTCGCGAACTCCGGGATCAAGACCTACCTGATCGAGAAGGCCCCGACAATCGGCGGCCGCATGTCGCAGCTCGACAAGACCTTCCCGACGCTCGACTGCTCGCAGTGCATCCTGACCCCGAAGATGGTCGACGTGGGCCGTTCCGAGAACATCGTCCTCATGGTCAACGCCGAGGTCGAGGAAGTCCAGGGATACATCGGCAACTTCGACGTGACGATCCGGCGCAAGGCGACGGGCGTCCTCTCGCCGAAGGAGGCCGAGGCCCGCGGTATCGTCGGCGGCGGCTGCACGGGCTGCGGCGACTGTGCCCCGGTCTGCCCCGTCACGAAGCCGAACATCTTCGAGATGGGCATGGCGCCCCGCAAGGCGATCTACATCTACCACCCCCAGGTCGTCCCCCTGCTCTACACGATCGACTGGGATGCCTGCGTCAAGTGCGGTCTCTGTGTCGAGGCCTGTGGCACCAAGCAGGCGATCGACCTCGAGATGAAGGACGAGCTCGTCCAGGTAAAGGTCGGAACCGTCATCCTTGCGACCGGGTATGAAGTCTTCCCGATCGAGAACAAGGAGGAGTGGGGATACAAGCGGTACGAGAACGTGATCTCCTCGCTCGAGTTCGAGCGGCTGATCTGTGCGTCCGGCCCGACCGGCGGGCACCTGGTCCGCCCCTCGGACGGCGCTACCCCGAAGCGGATCGCGTTCGTGCTCTGCGCGGGCTCGCGTGACTCGACCGGTGTGGGCAAGGCCTACTGCAGCCGGTTCTGCTGCATGTACTCGCTCAAGCACGCCCACCAGATCATGGAGAAGATCCCCGGCGCCGTGCCCTACATCTTCTACATGGACATCCGGTCCTTCGGCAAGGCGTACGAGGAGTTCTACTACCGGATCCAGGACGAGGGCGCGAAGTTCATCCGCGGTCGCGTCTCGAACATCCAGGAGGACCCCGACACCAAGAACCTCCGCGTCTACGCCGAGGACACGCTCCTCGGCCGGCCCATGGAGATCGAGGTGGACATGGTCGTGCTCGCCGCGGCCGTGCAGCCGACCGAGCTGACCAACAAGACCCGGAAGCTCTTCGGCGTCTCCTGCTCGCAGGACGGCTGGCTCCTCGAGGCCCACCCGAAGCTGAACCCCTGCGGCACGACGACCGCCGGTGTCTTCGTCGCCGGCGCGTGCCAGAGCCCGAAAGACATCCCCGACTCGGTCGCATCGGCCGAGGGCGCGGCATCCGCCGCGTCGATCCCGATCCACCGCGGCGAGGTCGAGCTCGAGCCCTACTACGCGATGTGCGTCGAGGACAAGTGCGCAGGCTGCGGCATGTGCGTGAACCTCTGCCCGTACTCGGCCCTCGCGCTCGTCGAGAAGGACGGCCGGACGGTCATGCAGGTCACCGAGGCCAAGTGCAAGGGTTGCGGCACCTGCGGCGGGTTCTGCCCGGGCGGTGCGATCTGGATGAACCACTTCGCCACCCCGCAGATCGTGGCTCAGATCGATGCATTCCTCCTCGGAGGTGAGCAGTAATGGCGGAGAACCCCGAGGGCTGGCAGCCCCGCATCCTCGCCATCATCTGCAACTGGTGCAGCTACGCCGGCGCCGACCTTGCCGGTGGGGCCCGCATCCAGTACCCGCCCGACGTCCGTGCGATCCGTGTCATGTGCACGGGCCGCGTGGATGCGCTCTTCATCATGAAGGCGTTCACGGACGGTGCGGACTCGGTCCTCGTGTCGGGCTGTCACTTCGGTGACTGCCACTACCTCGAGGGCAACTACAAGGCCGCGAAGCGCATGTTCCTGGTAAAGAGCCTGCTCAAGAACATCGGTCTCGACGACCGGCGTCTGCGCATGACCTTCGTCTCCGCATCCGAGGGTGCCAAGTGGGCCAAGGTTATCGAGGACGTCGTCAACGTGACCCATGAGCTCGGCCCGTCACCCTTCAACAGAGAGTACGGCGAGCTCAAGAACCTGGTCTAGGCGGTGTTGAGCTGTGGCAGAAGCTATCTCACTCAACCTGATCAGCGGCAGGACGATACAGCAGGGCGTCGCGATGGAGGGCGGGAAGGAAAAGCCCGCCTACACCGAGGCCTGCGGGATCATCGAACTCGACCCTGCAGACTTCAAGGCGCTCGGTGTCTACCGGAATACCAACGTCCTCGTCACGTCCGACTATGGATCGGTCGTGGTCAAGGCGATCGAGGCGACGCAGGGGCCCCACCCCGGCCTCGCCTACATTCCCATGGGGCCTTGGGCGAACGCAGTCGTCAATCCGAACACCTACGGGATGGGCATGCCAACCTTTAAGGGGACGCCGATACAAGTTAGCATTGCTACGAACGAACCTGTGCTGAGCTCGGTCGCGCTCGTACAGAAGCTCGTCAAGGAGTAAGCAATGGCAAAAACAGTTACCGATGTAATCTGCCCGTTCTGCGGGACACTCTGCGACGACCTCGAAGTCCAGGTCTCGGACGACGGCACCAAGATCCTCGAGGTCTACAACGCCTGTGCCATCGGCGCCGAGAAGTTCCTCCACTCCCAGGCAAAGGATCGTATCACCCGGCCCCGGATGCAGCAGGAGGACGGCTCGTACAAGGAGGTCTCGTACGACGATGCCGTGGAATACACGGCCCAGATGCTCGCCAAGGCGAAGAAACCCCTCATGTACGGCTGGTCCTCGACCTCGTGCGAGGCGCAGTCGGTCGGGCACGAGCTCGCCGAGGCCGTCGGAGGCGTCGTGGACAACACCGCGACGGTCTGCCACGGCTCCTCGCTGATCGCGATCCAGGACGTCGGCATCCCCAGCTGCACCCTCGGCGAGGTTAAGAACCGCGCCGACCTGGTGGTCTTCTGGGGCTGCAACCCGTCGCACGCGCACCCCCGTCACCTCTCGCGATACTCGATCTTCCCCCGCGGCTTCTTCACGGGCAAGGGCCACAAGGGCCGCAAGATGATCGTGGTCGACCCGCGAAACACGGACACCATGAAGATGGCGGACGTGGGCCTTCAGCTCGAGCAGGGACGGGACTACGAACTCCTCTCCGCCCTCCGCGTCGCGTTCCGCGGCGAGGACCTGCCCGACGTGGTCGCCGGTATCCCGAAAGAGCGGATCTACGAGGCGGCCGAGATGATGAAGAACGCACGCTTCGGCGTGATCTTTTTCGGCATGGGCGTGACCCAGTCGCTCGGCAAGAACCACAACATCGACATCGCGATCATGGTGACGAAGGACCTGAACGAGTTCACGAAGTTCTCGATCATCGCCATGCGCGGTCACTACAACGTCACCGGCTCCGGTGCGGTGCTCGGCTGGCAGTTCGGCTTCCCGTTCGCCACCGATCTCTCGCGCGGCTTCGCACGGTACAATCCGGGCGAGACGACCTCGAACGACCTGCTTCGCCGCGACGAGTGCGATGCAGTCTTCGTGCTCGGCTCGGACCCCGGAGCGCACTTCCCGATCTCGTCGGTGAAGAAGATCGCTCACCTCCCGTCGGTCGCAGTCGACCCGCACATCACCCCGACGACCGAGATCTCGAAGCTTCACGTCCCCGTCGCCTTCGTCGGCGTCGAGGTCGGAGGCTGCTGCTATCGCATGGACAACGTGCCGATCGAGTCGCGCAAGGTCGTCGAGCCCCCCGAGGGCATGATGACCGACACGGACTTCCTCGCGCGGGTCCGGGACCGGGTCGTCGAGCTCAAGGCTCAGGCACCCGTCGGGACCCAGTCGACGGCCGAGGCCCAGGGGGCCTGACATCATGGCTGAATACCTGATCAAGAACGGATTCGTCTTCGACCCCGTGACCGGGGTCAAGGGCGACAGGAAGGACGTCGCCATCAGGGACGGCAAGATCGTCGACTCGGTCTCCTCGTCCGCGAAGGTCTACGACGCCTCCGGCAAGACCGTCATGGCCGGCGCCGTCGAGGTCCACGCGCACGTCGCGGGCCCGAAGGTGAACGAGGGCCGGAACTACCGGCCCGAGGACAAGCTCTTCGGCACCAGGGTGAAGGACAGCAAGGACACCCGCATGACCGGCGGGTTCTCGATCCCGACCACCTTCAAGACCGGCTACTCGTACGCGAAGATGGGCTACACCGTGGTCATGGAGGCCGCGATGCCCCCGCTGTACGCGCGCCACGTCCACGAGGAGATGCGCGACACCCCGATCATCGATCAGGGGGCGTTCCCGGTCTTCGGCAACAACTGGTTCGTGCTCGAGTACCTCAAGAACAACGAGCTCGAGAACACGGCCGCCTACATCGCCTGGCTCCTCCGCGCAAGCAAGGGCTACGCGGTCAAGGTCGTGAACCCGGGCGGTACCGAGGCCTGGGCCTGGGGGCTGAACTGCCTCTCGGTCAACGACCCGGTCCCGTACTTCGACATCACCCCCGCGCAGATCGTCAAGGGCCTGATCGAGGCGAACGAGTACCTCGGTCTGCCCCACTCGATCCACATCCACGCCAACAACCTCGGCAACCCCGGCAACTTCCAGACAACACTCGACACCTTCAAGCTCGCCGAGGGGTACAAGGCCAACAACAAGTTCGGGCGCGAACAGACGATGCACCACACGCACGTCCAGTTCCACTCCTACGGCGGCGACAACTGGGGCAACTTCGAGTCGAAGGCCGACGCGATCATGGACTACGTGAACGCGAACCCGAACCTGACCATCGACACGGGCAACGTGACCCTCGACGAGACCACGACCATGACGGCCGACGGTCCCTTCGAGCACCACCTGACCGAGCTCAACCACCTCAAGTGGGCGAACGTCGACGTCGAGCTCGAGACGGCCGCGGGGATTGTCCCGTACGTCTACAGCCCCGATATCAAGGTCTGTGCGATCCAGTGGGCCATCGGCCTCGAGCTCGCGCTCCTCGCAAAGGACCCGATGCGCTGCTTCATCACGACCGACCACCCCAATGCCGGCCCGTTCACGCGGTACCCGCGCATCATGAAGTGGCTGATGTCGAAGGAGTCCCGTGACGAGCGGCTCAACACCTTCAAGCACGCCGACAAGGTGATCTCCTCGACGCTCCTCGCCGGTCTCGACCGCGAGATCTCGTTCTACGAGCTCGCCCAGATGACCCGTGCGGGCCCCGCCAAGGCGCTCGGCCTTGCGGGCACCTACGGCGGCCTCGCCCCCGGAATGGACGCGGACGTCGTGGTCTACGACATCAACCCCGAAGGACCGTTCACGGGCGACGACATCGAGCGCGCCTTCACGGACGCGTCCTATGTGATCAAGACCGGAGTTCCGGTCGTCCAGGACGGCCGGGTGATCAGCAACGGCAACAAGCGGACGCTCTGGGTCGACGCGAAGGTCAACGAGAACGCCCAGGTCATGCGCGATGTCGAGGAGAAGTTCCTCAAGTACTACAGCGTCAGCCTGAAGAACTACGAGGTTCAGGGCCACCACTACATCCCGAACCCGTATGCGATCGAGGTGGATGCGACCAGCGAGGTATGAGGATGGAGACGGTTACACTCACAATCAAGAAGACCCCCACCCTCATGCTTGAGGCGGAGGCCATCAGCCCCGACGGACTTGCCGGAAAGTCGCTCGACGAGATCCGGGCGCTCCCTGTCTACATGGGCCGGGAGCAGTTCACGATCGGGGACTACTTCGACGTGGCCGGAGCCACCGGCGCGACGGCGGCAGAGACGAAGGTCGTCGTCAAGGGCGACCTCTCCCGGGTCAAGTACCTCGGGACGAAGATGTCCGCCGGCGAGCTCGTGATCGAGGGCAACGCCGACATGTACGTCGGTGCCTGGATGTCGGGCGGCAAGCTGACCGCGAAGGGCAACGTCGATGCATTCGCCGGTACGGGGATGAAGGGCGGCGAGCTCCTGATCGAGGGGAACGCCGGCAACTACCTCGGCTCCGCGTACCGCGGAGACTGGCGCGGCATGCAGGCCGGCCTGATCCGCGTGAAGGGCAACGTCGGTTCCGATACCGGCTACTTCATGAACGGCGGCGAGATCATCATCGAAGGCAACGCCGACGTCCATGTCGGGACGCACGCCGAGGGCGGAAAGATCGTGATCAAGGGGAACGCGAAGTCCCGGCTCGGCGGCCAGATGGTCGAGGGCACGATCATTCTTCTCGGCACGGTCGACGTCATGATGCCCGGATACAAGTACATCGGCGACGAGGATGTCGAGGTCGACGGCGCGAAGATCGTGATGTCGGCATATGTCGGCGACCTCGGCGAGCGCCACCGCAAGCGCAAGGGCGTGCCGATCTACGGAAAACTCTACATCAAGAAGGCCGAGCCGGCTGACGCCGCCGCGAGCCGCGAGGCTCGCCTTGCCCGCGCCCGCGAGGCCAAGAAGGCCCGGTTCGCTCCCCCCGAAGGGACGGCCTCGGCCTGAACCTCCTTTCTTTCCTCTTTTTCTTTCCGGAATAAACGTTTATCACCCTGCACAGCCCCACGATATATGATAGGACAATGACCTGTACCATCATCGTTGGCGGTTTTTTCGGAGACGAGGGGAAAGGAAAGATCGTCGCTCATATTGCTCACCAGGACAGGCCCACGATCATCGCTCGTGGCGGGGTCGGCCCGAATGCCGGCCATACGGTCCAGGTGGGGGATCAGCAGTACGGCGTGCGGATGGTGCCCTCGGGTTTCGTCTATCCGGATGCACGGCTCTGTATCGGAAGCGGCGTCCTCGTAGATCCTCGCGTCCTCATTGCGGAGCTCGACAGCCTGAACGCGCACGATCGATGTTTTGTCGACTACCGGTGCGGCATCATCGAGGAGGAGCATATCCTCCGCGACCGGGGATCGGCTCACCTGCGCGAGAAGATCGGGTCGACCGGGACCGGATGCGGACCTGCGAATGCGGACCGCGTGATGCGGACCGGCCGACTCGCCCGCGACGTGCCCGAACTGGAGCGGTACCTGCTGGATGTCCCGGCCGCGGTGAACGCCGAGATCGATGACGGTGCGTCGGTCCTGCTCGAGGGCACCCAGGGCTTCGGGATCTCCCTCTATTACGGGACCTACCCCTACGTGACGAGCAAGGACACCTCGGCCTCGCAGATCGCTGCGGACATCGGTGTCGGACCGACCTCGATCGACGACGTGGTCGTGGTCTTCAAGGCGTACCCCACGCGGGTCGGAGAGGGGCCGTTCTCCACGGAGATGAGCCACGACGAGTCCAACGCCCTCGGCATCCAGGAGTTCGGCACGGTCACGCACCGTGAACGCCGTATCGGCTGCTGGGATGGCGAGATGGCGCGGTATTCGGCCATGATCAACGGGTGCACCCAGGCCGCCATCACCGGGATCGACAAGGTGGACAGTGCGTGCTACGGCGTTACCGAGTACGATCGGCTCACGTCGAAGGCGAAAGAGTTCCTCCGGTGCGCCGAGGCCGATATCGGGCGGCCGATCACCCTCATCTCGACCGGACCCGAACTCTCTCAGATCATCGACCTGCGGGCCGACTACCGGGACTGAGGCGGGTATGAGACGGAGCATGATGGAGATCCTCTGCTGTCCGGTCTGCAAGGGCGACCTCACCCTGCACGTGACGGCCGAGGACGAACGGGAGGTCCTCGAGGGACGCCTGCGGTGCCGCGCCTGCGAGGTCGACTTCCCGATCGAAGACGGGATTCCGAATCTCCTCCCACCCGGGGACAGGACCTGACAGGGTCCCGGAGCGCGAGATGGCAAACGAGATCCACCTGAACAACGCCGGGATCAACAGTGTCGGGACCCCCGAGGAGCCCCTCCAGGTCCAGGCGGGCACCCCCCTCCGGCTGAAACTGATCAACCACGGCGCTCCGATCCATCTGACCCTGACCTCGACGAACGCGTCCCCCTTCTCCGACTTCTCCCATCAGAACCTCTACGTTCGCGAGCAGGTGGTCCACGAGATCCCGATCCGCGAGGACGCTCTCCCGGGCAGCTTCGATGTGACCGTGATCACGGGCTACGGCACGGTCCGGTCGTCGTTCAGGGTGACCGTGGTCCGCGAGCCGGAACGATCTCCGGAGTCCCCGACGCAGCGTCCGCGGTACCCGACGCTCGTGCCCGAGCAGCGGAGCCTGCCGCCGGTCGTCCTGCTCTTTGCCGGGGCCGGCCTCGTCCTCTACCTGGTCTGGTGGGTGACGCGTCTGGACGTGGTCAACTTCGCCGCGTTTGTTCTGCTGATGGCCGGGATTATTGTCGGATGGTTGATCCAGCGCTCGTAGGCGGAGCGATCCTCCTCCTCGCGCTCGTCGTCGACCGGGTCATCGGCGACCCGCAGTCGAAATACCACCCGATAGCGCTCCTGGGCCGGGCAATCGGCTGGTGGGGGCGCCCCGGGGCCTGGCCGGTCCCGTGGCAGCGGACGGTCGGGGTCGTCGGGACCGTCCTGACGGCCGGGGTCTTCGCACTCCCCTTCGTGCTCCTCGAGTCGCTCGGGCCCTGGCCCATGCTCCTTGCCGGCCCTCTCTTTCTCAAGGTCTGCCTTGCCTGGCGCGCCCTCGAGGAGCATGCGGCGGCCGTCGAGACGGCCCTCGAGAGGGACCTCGTGGCCGGCCGGAGCATGGCCGGGCGACTCGTCTCACGCGACACGGCCCCCCTCACGGCCGAACAGGTCCGGTCGGCCGCGTACGAGTCCGCGGCCGAGAACCTTGTCGACTCGATCACGGCCCCACTCCTGTACTACACCGCGTTCGGCCTCGGCGGAGCGGCAGTCTACCGCGCCGTCAATACGATGGACGCGATGCTCGGGTACCGGGACGAACGCGCCCGGATCGGCTGGGCCCCTGCGCGGCTCGACGACCTGCTCGGGTTCGTCCCGGCGCGGATCACGGGCCTGATCCTCCTCGCCTGGTTCGCCGCCATCGGGCGGGGCCCCCATGCCTGGAGGACCCTCGTTCGGGACCGCCGAAAGCGCCCCGGCTGGAACGGCGGGATCCCGATGGCCCTGATCGCCGGGGGCGTCGGCGTCGCCTTCGAGAAGCCGGGCGTCTACCGGATCGGGACACCCGAGAGGTCGCTCGCGGAGGGAGCGGGCGAGATCGTGCGGGCCGTCCGGGCAGCGACGATCGGAACCGGCCTATTCTGCCTGATCACACTATTTTTATGGGGCGCCCTCGCCAATAGGATAGGACTATGAAGCTCGAGGAGTTGAGGTTCGGGACCGAGCTCGTCAAGCGAGGCTTTGCCTCGATGCAGAAGGGCGGGGTCATCATGGACGTGATCAACGCGGACCAGGCGCGGATCGCCGAAGAGGCAGGAGCGGTCGCGGTCATGGCGCTCGAGCGCGTACCGGCCGACATCCGGAAGGCCGGCGGAGTCGCCCGCATGGCCGACCCCGTCAAGGTCGCCGAGATCATCGAAGCGGTCTCCATTCCTGTCATGGGGAAGGTCCGTATCGGGCACTTTATCGAGGCGAGGATCCTCGAGGCCCTCGGTGTCGACATGATCGACGAGTCCGAGGTGTTGACGCCGGCCGACGAGGAGTACCACATCGACAAGTCCGGGTTCACCGTGCCCTTCGTCTGCGGCGCGCGGAACCTCGGCGAGGCCCTCCGCCGGATCAACGAGGGGGCGGCCATGGTCCGGACCAAGGGCGAGGCTGGCACGGGCAACGTCGTCGAGGCCGTGCGCCATATGCGTGCGATCACGGGCGAGATCCGACAGCTCCGGGGGATGGAGAAGCAGGAGCTCGCCGAGCGGGCGCGGGCGATCGAGGCCCCGGTGGAACTGCTGGCCGAATGCGCCCGGATGCAGCGCCTTCCGGTCGTGAACTTCTCGGCCGGCGGGATCGCGACCCCGGCCGATGCGGCCCTGATGATGCACCTCGGAGCCGACGGAGTCTTCGTGGGTTCGGGCATCTTCCTCTCGGAGAACCCGGCACGGATGGCGAAGGCGATCGTGGCGGCGGTCGACCATTACGACGACCCCCGCCTGCTTGCCGAGTGCTCCAAGGGGCTCGGAACAGCCATGCCCGGCCTCGATGTCCACACCCTGCCCGAGAACGAGGTGCTCCGGTTCCGTGGGCGCTGACCGGGACCTCCGCATCGGAGTGCTCGCACTCCAGGGCGACGTCTCCGAGCATGTCAGGGCCTTCAACCTGGCGCTGACCACAAGGCTCGGCGAGCACGCGCCGGTCGTACCCGTTCGGCGTGCCGCCGAGCTCGGCGCTCTCGATGCCCTGGCGATCCCGGGCGGCGAGTCGACGACGATCTCGCGGCTGATCGCAAAGAACGGGCTGCGGGGGCCGCTATTGGAGTTCCCGGGCGGGATCTTCGCAACATGCGCGGGGATGGTGTTGACCGCGGCGACCGTCGACGACCCCCGCGTGGACCCCCTCGGGCTGATCGATATTCGAGTCCTGCGCAATGCGTTCGGCCGGCAGCAGGAGTCGTTCGAGGCCGATCTCCGGATCGAGGGCCTCACCACCCCGTTTCACGCCGTATTCATCCGGGCGCCTGTCGGGGACCTGCCCGGCCCCCACGCCGAGGTCCTGGGCCGGCTCGACGAGGGGATCGTCGCCGTCCGCCAGGGACCCCATCTCGCCCTCTCGTTCCACCCGGAGCTGGGGAACGACCTGCGGCTCCACCACCTCTTTATCGGCCGGCTCTGACCCGTCCTCGCCGGGTCGCCCCGCTCGTCTTTCGCGGTAAGGCGACGATGCAGGAGGGTCCCGGAGACGGACCATCTCCGAAGAAAGATCTCCTCTGCGCGCAGACAGCGATATCGAGACCGGGTCGTGGGGGGGCGTGCCCCCGACCCGGTAACCTACTCCCGGTAGTGGAGGGCGGGTTACGGCGCTCCCGGGACCGGGTATTCGGAGAAAGGGAGAGGGTGGAGTCGGGGCGGGCCGTGCACGGTAGGACGCCCGCTGCCCCGCCGTCCGTCCGACGTGCGGGTACGGATCCCGCCCGGCTCGGCGGCTCAATCCAGGACGAGCGACCCTGCCACCCGGAGCTTTCCCCCGTCGAGCCAGCAGAGTAGGACCCGTGCATCCGGGGGGTAGACGAGCGATCGTTCCAGCTCGAGCCGGAGCTGGGGGCGGTGCCAGTCGCCCTCGACCCCGATGCCGATCACTCGGGCGGGCAGGAACTGCATCCAGTGCCCTACGGTCAGGACCATCCCCTCCTTTAGCGGGGCCGGCCAGTACGGCACCAGCGAAGCCCGGCCCGAGAGGTGAGCCGACGAGACCAAGTCGTCGCTGGTCGCGAGCACGTCGCCGCGGACCAGTTCGTCCGCCTCGATCCCCTTCAGGGCGAGCCCGACCCGGTCGCCGACGTACCCGGCAGCGGCGTCATCGTCATGTCGCTGGATCGACCGCACCTGGACCGAGCGGTTCGTCGGCAGGACCCGCATGGTGTCGTGCCGGCGGACGGCACCGCGCACCACGTCGCCGAGTACGACCGTGCCGATCCCCTTGACCGGAAACGCGTGGTCGACCGGGACCGCCCCGGTGGTCGGGGTCTGGTCCTCGACGAGGGCCGACGCCCCGGCCAGGATCTCCTCGCGAAGTGCGATCGGGTCGTCGTCGCGGACGGCGTACCCTTCGACCACCGTCCCCCGGATCAGGGGACCGAGCTGTTCGAGCGTCAGGTAGTTCCTGAGTATCAGGTATCCCTCGCGGACCCCCATGCAGTCGAGCATCAGCACCTGTTCGCCGAACTGCGCGGTGACCGCGTCCACGACCAGGATTGCAGCGCGTGCCGGTGAGACGGCGAAGAAGAGGGAGGCAAGCCGTTCTGGATACCTCGTCGGCTCGAGAAATGTGACCGTCGCCTCTCCCTTCTTGAGGTTGTAGAAGGTGATGTCGCTCGCGGTCCCGGCCTTCCCGAGGTCCTTGGCATATCCGACGGGCGCGAGGACCGCCACGTTCAGGTTCGGCATCGGTACATATACCGCTTCCCGAGCCATTCAAGCTGACGCCTGTCAGAGCCGGCCGCGCAGGATGTGATAGATGGCGACGAACCCGATCACGACCGCGCCGATGTAACTGATCCCGGCGATCGATATGACCCATGCGGGCAGCGAGACCTGGGTGTTGTCCAGGACGAGGGAGGACCCCACGACGATGGCCGCCGTTACCAGCCCGATCAGGACCTTGTCGCCTGCCTGGTCGAGCATCACCTCGATCCGGTGGAAGTCGTCGTTGACCAGGTCGAGCTCGATCGGGCTCTCGGTCAGCCGGCGCGCGGCCGTGCCGAGGGTGGCGGGGAGTCCCACGAGCTCGGACGCGGCCTCCTCGAGCTCGTGGAGGCCTGTTCCGACCCGCTCGAAGGAGACCCGGTCGCGACGGATCGCCTCGCGAAGGTACGGTTCCGCCCTCTCCGTGAACCGGAAGCCGGGATCGAGCGTCTGGCCTATGGTGATCACCATCATCATCACCACGAGCATCCGCATCAGGGACGACGGTAACCTCAGGCCGTTGCGGCGGAGCAGATCGGCGCCGTCGCCGATCAGGCGCGACAGGTCGTACTGGCGGATCGAGAGGTCCCGGTACTCGGTCACGAGCAGGTAGAGTTCGTCTTTCAGGGATTCGACCCGGTGGTCCGCGACACGGACCCCGATCCCCCGGAGCGCCTGCTCGATTGCATCGACGTCGCCGTCGACAAAGCCCATCAGAAGCGCGATGAAGGAACGCCGCTTCTCGGGTCTGAGCGCGCCCATGATCCCGAAGTCGAGGAATGCCAGTTCTCCCTCCGGCGTGACCAGGAGGTTGCCCGGATGCGGGTCCCCGTGGAAGAAGCCGTCGAGGAAGATCTGCTGCACGTACGCCTGCAGCCCGATCTCGACGATCTCGCGCCCCGGGATGCCGAGCGATCGGACGGCCTCGAGATCGTCGACGCGCACCCCGCGGACCCGCTCCATCACGAGGAGACGGGGGCCCGACATGGGCCAGTGGACCTTCGGTATTCTCACGCGTGAGACCGAGCGAAGGTTCTGACGCAGCCGATCCGCGTTTCGACCGTCCCTCCCGAAGTCGAGCTCGCGCCACACGTGCTCCTCGAACTCCTCGACCATCCCCCGGGGGTTGAAGGCCCTGAGCTCGGGGAAGAGCAGCTCGACCCGAGTCGCGAGCCTCTTGAGGATTGCGATGTCGTCACCTATCGTATCGGCGATGCCCGGCCGCTGGACCTTGAGGACCACCTCCGTGCCGTCGATGAGGACCGCGGCATGGACCTGCGAAAGCGATGCCGCCGCCAGCGGCACGGGATCGATCGAGACAAGGCAGGACGAGAGGGTCGGGCACTGCTCCCTGATGAAGGGGAGCACCCGGTCGAACGGTACGGGTGCGACGTCGTCCTGAAGGTGTTTGAGCTCCTCGATGAGCGGAGGAGGGAGCAGATCGCGCCTGGCACTCATCACCTGCCCGAACTTGATGAACGTCGGCCCGAGCTCCTGGAGGGCCAGCCGGATGCGGACGTAGACGGAACCGTGATGTTCCGTCCGTCTCCGCTGGCCCCATCGGAACCAGGGCGGAGCCAGCTCGTCGATCAGGATCCCGAAGCCATACTTGAGCATGACGTCGGCGATCTGGCCGTAACGTCGGAACCGGACGGGCATGCGCTCTGCTGTTCACGTTTATTATTTAAACCCCGATGTCGGGTCTTTCATGTTTCCGCTATCCTTAAAACCGTGCGAAATGATATTGGTATATCAACGATCGCTGCGATCCTGCGGGGAGTTGTATGAGAACTACGCATCTGGTAATCCTGTGCACCATCTCGGTTCTGGTCTTCTGTGCCTGCGGTGCCATGGCCGCTTCGGGAACAGTCAAGATCATGCCGCTCGGCGACTCGATCACGAAGGGGGGAGTTTCCACACCTCAGGAGGCCAAGTGCCCCACGTACAGGTACTGGCTCTGGAAAAACCTGACCGGGAACGGTTACGACGTCGACTTCGTCGGCTCCTGGACGGAGCCGAACTTTGAAAATTTCACCTTCGACCAGGGGAACGAGGGTCACGGCGGATACTCCACCGACGAGCTCCTCCACGGGGTTGCCGATGACGCGTGGCAGTTCGGGCACCTCTCCCAGTGGATCCAGGGCTACGACTACGATGTCGTTCTGCTGCTGGCCGGCACGAACGATGTCGTGCGCGGCGTCCCCACCAACGAGACGGTCACGAACCTGAAGAAGATCATCACGGTGGTCCGACAGAGGAATCCGCACGTCACGGTCTTCCTTGCGACGCTTCCGCCGACGAAGATCTACCGGCAGGGTCTGATCACCCTGAACCAGAAGATCCCCGGGATCGTCGAGGAGATGGATACGCAGGAATCGCGCGTGATCCTGGTCGAACAGTACTATGGTTACGATGGGGCTGTCGACAACCAGCCGCCGGGGTACATCCACCCGAACACGAGCGGCGAAAAGAAACTGGCAAAGAACTGGTACGACGCGCTGGTGTCGTATCTTGACGGGAAGATACCGGCCCCTTCCCCGACGCCTACGCCGACAGCGGTCCCGACGACCGTCCCGACCACCATCCCGACACCTGAGCCTATCACGATCGTGACGACCGAACCGACCCCCGCCGTGACGCAGCCCACGCTGGTCGTCCCCTCCGTCACCACGCCGGGACAGGCAGACCCCGGCACGTCGTTCGGCTCCCGACGCTATGTCTTTGGAGGTCAGCGACAGTACGAATGGGGCTCGGGTTCCCGCTCGGGCTCGGGAGCGGTCGCCACCGCAACCCCGAGGTCCAGCACCGGCACCGGGTCCAAGACGTTCGTCCGATGGTATCGGAGCGACCGCTGGATCTCGTCTCCCTGGTAGGGTGCCGGCACCCATCTCTTTTCTTCTTCCGGACGCAGCCCCGACGTCTCTGGATGCCTGTACGATCGGTGAGCGGGGGAGGCGCCCGGACATGAACCATACCGATGTCCGTGACAGGAGAGCCCTCACGTGCGGGGCGAGGTCGGCCTGGCCGGATCGGCCGGACGGGTGTGCCATATCAGCGAGCCGGTGCTCGCTGCCGTAATCCCGTGACCCCTTCAGCCCCCGCCCGGACTCCTGCCCGGTGCGCGGGTGAGACGGAGGGGTAGTCCTGCCCCCTCAGATCTCGAGCGGGACCGCCTCGGCAAGCAGGTGGTCGAAGAGACGCTTACCCCATGCGGTTGCCGTGGGGTCGCGCGAGAAGAGATCGGTCGAGCTGTCGTAGATCTCGGCGTTCCGCTTGTAGAACCCCAGGGAGATGCAGGAGTCCGTGACGGTCATGCCGAACCTGATCGGCCGCTCGGTCAGCCAGACATGGAAGTTGTCGAAGCTGGCAAGAGACCCCATCTGGGACCGGTACGGTTCCTTCTCCAGCAGGGAGAGGATCGACGTGTTCACCAGCAGGTGCACGGGTACCCCCTGCGTCACCCGCCCGCCCAGCGACTCGGCGAGTCCCGGGCTCATCACCGCGGAGATACCGTAGATCTCGTTCGCCTCGCTGATCAGCTGGAGATAGTGGTAATAGACATGCAGGATGTCGGTCCCGGTGTCGTAGATGACCTCCGCGTTCAGGAGGTCGCCGAGCTGTTCGAGCAGGGGCCAGGGAAGCGACGAGAGGTCGTGGTCCTCCCAGAACTGAAGGTGTGCGGTCAGCGTGCCCATCGTGAGCGAGAAGTCCCCGATCTTCTGGGAGACGAGCCTGCCCAGCGTGGTCGGGCCGTACCCGGAACCGCGCGGTTCGACAAGGGAGAGCGACTCGAGCTTCCGAATCTTGGGAATGAGCGCCTGAGAGGTGCTGCCCGTGACCTCTCGAAGCCGGGAGAGCGGTGTGCCTTCCGGCTCGACCGAGAGGAGGATCTGCACCATCAATCTCGATCCGTAGATCGACTGGATAGATTTGTAATATCTTTCGAAGACATCGAGTGGGGTCATGGTGTCTATAATCCTCCAGCGTGTGTATCTGAAGGATCATTCTGACCCCCCTCTTAATCAGCCTTTTGCATTTTTCATCGAAATGGCGAATCTTCATCGCTTCGATGAACATTCCGATCAGAGGATAATCGGTGCCAGCCCCTGGAGCAGGAAGATCGCGGCTCCGATGATCAGGAATTGACCGTCCGAGAGGATGTCACAGATCAGGTCGTGCTGTTCGATCCGGCCGAAGGAGGTGATACAGCACTGGGTATAGCAGTGTGCTCCGGCATAGAGCGCCGTGATCAGCGGGGGGAGGACTGTCCCGATGCCGAGGAGGACGATCAGGCCTGCCGTCGTCCAGTTCATCAGGCCGAGCACTCCCTTGGTCCGCTTCACGCCGATCAGGACCGGGATCGTTCGGACGCCGGCGAGCGCATCGCCCTCCCGGTCCCGCATGTCCGGAAGCGACGAGGCGATGAAGGCGTAGGTGAAGAAGAAGAGAAGGCAGATCCCCGTTGCGAGGGTCAGGGGCGCCCCGGTTGCCACGCAGGGGAGGAGCACCAGGATCAGGGACCAGGAACCACCGACAACGAGGTTCTTCATCACCGGGATCTCTTTCAGACGTCGATATCCGAGGCACTTCGGCAGGATCGGCATGCTGTAGAACACTCCCGCGATCAGGGGCACGAGCGTGACCAGCACCGCGACGGGCCCATATCGGACGGCAAGCAGCACTGCGATCAGGTAGGCAAGGATCGCTCCGTAGAAGAGAGGCTTCTCGAACTTTTTCGTAAAGGAGTACCGGTCCTGTCGATTGATGCTGTCCTCCTCCTCGTCGGTCTTTCGGTTCATGTTGTACACCGAGAACGGAACGAGCACCATGATCGCGAGGACCGGAGCGAGCGGCTCGAGGCCCTGTACGAGGCACGAGGTATAACACATTCCCATCCCGGCAATCCCGACAAAGACAGAGGAAAAGAGAAGGAGGTCAACGATCGTCTTTACCAATTGCCCCGGATCAATCCCTGCCGATGGGAGAATGATCCGTGTTTCTGCATGGTTTCCATTGTAAATGGTGGCCATGCGGTCATGTTTCAGTTGCCGGTTAACGTTAATTATTGCTATCAATATTCATCGATCCGATGAACTCGAATCGATGCGATGAAGACGAAAGGGGGTGATGAATCCGAAATACGGTGGTGAACTCGAAAGGTCGTGATAAATAAATGAGGAGGTCGATAATGTATCTGTGTGAAGCGATCGTTCATGGGCACTGTGGGGGTTCAGGATTCGGTCGTAATCTCTCGTTTGGGATTAATCAGTACCCGGTATGCGTGAGTGAATCGATTCGGTGAACAAGATGTTGATGATGGCAGTACCGAGAAGAGAAGAGGTCGCTAAGGCCAGGACGGCGGATGTCGTGCTTCAGACGCAACTCGTGGCGATGGCCCTGCTGCCCTCGGTCGGGAGCGAGGCAGAACTCCAGCCCCAGCAGCGCGATCTCCTGGCCGCATACGGTGTCGTTGTTCACGATCTTCGCACGATTGTGCTCGAGTGTGCCGTCCTTGAGGGGCGCGAGGTCCGAATCGGGCGCTTCTCTCTCGACCTCGAGCATGACGCGGGGGCCCGTCACCGACGGACACGCACGGAAGGGCACTTTTACGGGGTTGTCGAGAGGGACGGTCCGGTCACGATCACCTATGTCGGTTCCAATGGTTTCGAGATGCGCTGGCAATCCCCCTGTCTGCCCGGATGCTCGCTGACCCAGGTTCCGGTCTGACAATGGAATTGGACGGGGTGCTGGACCAGACCGGGGACTCCCCCCCTATAACCATCCTGTACGTCGATGACGACCCGGACCTTCTTACCATCGGTCGCCGGTTCCTCGAGAGGCTGGGGCCGTACCGGGTGGACTGTGCCCAGTCGGCCGGCGAGGCTCTGGAACATCTCACGAGGTCACCGGTGGATCTGGTCCTGTCGGACTATCAGATGCCGGATATGGACGGGATCACCTTTCTGAAGGCGGTCCGATCCTGCTACGGAGACCTCCCGTTCATCCTCTTCACGGGTCGCGGTCGGGAGGAGGTCGTCATCGAGGCCCTGAACTCCGGTGCGGATTTCTACCTCCAGAAGGGTGGCGACCCGCGTTCGCAGTTCGTGGAGCTCGATTATACGATCCGACAGGCCGTGACCCGTCGACGGGCGGTACAGCAGGCCAGCTCCCTCGATCGTCTCTACAGCCTGATCTCGCGTATCAGTACCGTGGCCTTCAGGGACCGGACACCGGAGGACCTCCTTCAGGAATGCTGCAACATCGCCGTCGAGGTCGGGATGTTCGCCAGCGCATGGGTGGGCAGAGTGGAGGGCGACTCGAAGGCCGTCGTCCCCGTGGCTTATGCGGTCGGCCGCGATCCGTCCGACAGAGGACCGCCCCCCGATCCGCTCCGATGGGAATCCGAGCTCCTCGAGATCTGCCGCCGTGCAACCGGGACGGGCTCCCCGCAGGTCTGCCGTCCCGGGACGGGATCTCTGGCCGGGGTATTTCCCCTCATCGTGGATGGCCGGGACGCCGGTCTCTTCATGGTCAGCGTGGAGGGCTCCCCCGGCTTCACGAAGGAGGTATTCACTCTCCTCGGCCGGATCGCATCGGGGATCTCCATCGCCCTCGAGAGGCTGAACCAGGCGTCGGAACACGCTCGACTGCTGGATGCCCTGGCCGAGTCGCGAGTGCGCTTCTGGCTCATCGCAGATCAGAGCGACCTCGCATACATGTCCCTGGACCCGGCGGGCCGGGTTCGCGAGGTGAACCGGGCCTCGGTCGCGCTGCTGGGAAGGACCCCCGAACGGGTCGTCGGCGAGCCTTTCGCACGGTACGTGGACCCCGCCTGCCACTCCCAGCTCTCAGCGCTGTTCGCAGGAGTGCGCTCCTCGGGGACCATCAGCCGTACACGGCTCCGTCTCTATCGCGGAGACCTCTCCCAGATCGAGGTCGAGGTGACCGGCGAGGCCTCGTTCGGTCAGGACGGTTGCGTCCTTGGATTCCACTGCCTTCTCCACCCCACCCAGCCCGCTGCGGCCGTGAGGGTCGACCCCACCCGTACCCGAACCGCGCCTCGGGCGCTCCTCTCCGGGCAGGAGACGGAGAAACGGGCCTGCGACCGGCAGCATATCGCCTCCTCTTATCGCTCCCCGACGTTCGGGTTCTGACCGGGTTCCTCGAGTACAGGCGCGCGGTGCGGGCAGAGGCGTGTGCCGTCGAGCCAGCAGAGCGTCAGTGTCGCGATCCCGCCGTTCATCACCCCGGAGGAGACGGGAGGAGGGGACCGGCGTGCGTCATGGGACCGGTCCCTCGCCGGTGCGGGGGAACGCTGCACCCGTTCCAGGCGATAACGGAAAAAATGGGTGTGTGTCGCCTCCGGGGGGCCCGCCGCGCGGTCACCCCATCGCGGTCGGCTTCACTCCTGTATCGGTCTGCCCGTGACCGGGTCCCTCGGAACCGATGCTGACGAGGTCTCTTCCTTGATCTTCCCCATCGCCTCGTCCATCATCTCCGGAGCCCGGTCCCGCAGGCCGAACCCGACGATGATCGCGATCGCCGCGCCAAGGCCCAGACCGACGCCCCAGGCGATCGGCGTGATGAAGATGTAGATGATCGTCAGATCGATCCGCAGCTGCTGGAGTGCAAGCATCACGAGTACGAAGTAGAGAAATCCCTGCAGTGCCGTGATCACGGCCCCCATCATCGAGATCTGCCGGCCTGCGCCGAGATGCCTGAGGAAGTCGGCAAAGTAATCGATGACGATGAACCCGACGATCAGGATGATCACGAACACCGCGACGTTCGGCAGGAACGCGATGATGTTCTGGACGAGCCCGGTCAGGAATGCGAGCTGCAGTACGTTCGCTGCAGCCAGGATCGCGATCAGGTAGACGAACCATCGGACGATCAGGTCGAAGAACGCCACGATGCCGCGGCTGCCTGTTCCGCCGTACTGACGTTCGATCGCCTTGCCGATCGAGGTCCGGGCGAGTGCATCGTCGACACCGATCCGATCCAGTACGGCGGCAACGGCCTTGCCCAGGAGTCTCCCTACAATCCACCCGATCACGAGGATGACGATCGCCGCGAGCAGGGAGGGCAGGAACGTAATTACCTCGTTGAGCATCTGCTGAATGCTGGCAATAATATCTACCATTGTGGTCACCTGCGTTCCCCTGTAGTCTTATATTATATTAATGTGACGCTTTTATTCCTATTTCATCCTTTAATATGCTTTTATAGCATTTTGCACCTCCCGCACGGGGGTAGCGACATCCGAGCTCTCCACAGTCTCATCATCTTGGAGCCCCCACGCATCTGGCACATATGCCTGCCCGACCCCTTCTCCTGGGCCTGGTCCAGACGCCGGTCGGCGACGACCCGGAAGAGAACCTGTCCCGGACTGTCGACCTCGTCCGCTCGGCCCTCGTTCGGGGCGCCCGCGTCGTCTGCCTGCAGGAGCTCTTCCGCATCCCGTACCTCCCGCAGGAACCGGACCTCGACCCGACGCCGTATATCGAGCCTCTCCCCGGCCCCTCGAGCCAGGCGCTCGGTGCGCTCGCCGAAGAGTACGGTGCCGTGATCGTCGTCCCCGTCTTCGAGCTCGGCCAGGACGGACGCCGGTACAACTCCGCAGCCGTCGTGGGCCCGAACGGCCTCCTCGCCCCGGTCTATCGAAAGGTGCACGTGCCCCACGACCCGCTCTTCTGGGAGCAGGACTACTTCGCGCCCGGAGATCGGTTCGTGGTCCACGATACGCCGTTCGGCCGGCTCGCCGTCCTGATCTGTTACGATCAGTGGTTCCCCGAGGCGGCCCGTGCGGCAGCGCTCCAGGGCGCCGAGCTCCTGGTCTTCCCCACTGCGATCGGCCGGATCGGCGACGGGGACGCGGCCGAAGGGGACTGGCAGGACGCCTGGGAGACCATCCAGCGGGGGCACGCGATCGCCAACAGCGTCCACGTCGCGGCGGTCAACCGTGTCGGCATCGAAGGAAACCTCCGTTTCTGGGGGGGATCGTTCGTTGCCGATGCGTTCGGCAACGTCCTGGCACGGGCCGGCGACGGCGAGGAGGTCCTCGTGGTCGAGATCGACCTGGCGATGAACGCCTCGATCCGCGAGGGGTGGGGGTTCATGGCGAACCGGCGGCCGGACTGCTACGGCATCCTCCTTGCAGGGGCGCACGCGGACCCTGGTCAGGCCGTGCCCGCAGCCCTCGGGTACCGGATGCCGGCCGAGTGGGAGCCGCATGCGGCCTGCTGGCTTGCCTGGCCCCACGACCCGCTCACCTTCCCCGACATGGCGGCAGCCGAAGGGTGCTATGTCGCCATCATCCTGGCGCTGCACCGTCACGAGCGGGTCGAGCTCCTGGTTACGGATGAGGCGATGGAGGAGCGGGTGCGTGGTGTCCTCCTACGGGAGGGAGCCGATCTCGATCGCATTCGCCTGCATCGGTTCCAGTATGCCGACGTCTGGTTTCGCGACTACGGTCCGACCGTGCTGGTGCACCGCGACGGTCGCCGCCGCATGCTCGTCGGCTGGCACTTTGACGCCTGGGGCGGGAAGTACGACGCCCTGAAGGTCGATGCCGCCGTGCCCGCCCATCTCCGGTCGCTCACCGGGCTACCCCTGGCAGTCCCGGGGATCACGCTGGAGGGCGGCTCGATCGAGACGAACGGCGTCGGAACGCTCCTCACGACCGAGGAGTGCCTCCTGAACCCGAACCGGAATCCCGGCCTCTCCCCCCCCCACATCCCACACTACCCCCCCCACCCCCCCCTCCTTC
>Ga0074195_1001466_pt1 | contig 33094 bp, 28 predicted proteins | sample EPASupsiteHSE623_FD_64525 | JGI IMG/M metagenome (GOLD analysis project Ga0074195, IMG submission 64525) | Bioremediated contaminated groundwater from EPA Superfund site, New Mexico - Sample HSE6-23 | ecosystem: Environmental > Aquatic > Deep subsurface > Groundwater > Contaminated ... | reverse complement strand
GTGGTTAAAAGATTTCGGCAAAGGGAAATAGCCGTTTATTATGCAGAGTCATAAGGGTTGAAAATCGCTTCGCTACAGCGACTTCAACCCTTTACTCTACATAACAACTTACCGAACATAATATCGATTATGTTGAGCTCGACATAATCGATATTTTTTAAAATAGAAATATGAAAGTCCACGAAAAATCTACAGTTTTCCGCCAAGGGGAAGATATGCCTTTTTCGTGGACTGAGGTGGGGTTCATGATGGATTACCCAGAAGGAGTCACTTTAAGAATTAAACTAAAATCAGAGAAAGAAGAAAATATAGTGAAAGTATGTATTGGGCTTTTAAGTTTGCTTTGGAACTCGGAATGAGCATAGGTGCAAAGTTTCATTCAAAACCTCAGATAATACTTAATTACGATTATTAGATAATTTGTCACTCAACTTCAAATAATTATTCTTTTTGAAGTAATTTCTGAAATCCGTAGAATGAGGCAGTGCTCAAAATATTAACAACTTCCGTTTCAGTAAGGTTCACTCCGTTTTTTAAATACTTTAAATAAGCTGCGATTAGTCCTGCAACGTAAAACTCTACATATAGTTCAAGTTCATCCTTTTGTATATTCAAACCTTCAAACATGGATTCTATTGCAACGCTTTTTGCTATATCTTTGATTTCTTCCCAGAAAAAAGCATAAGAAGGCATTTTGGCAATTTGTCGATATAGATCAATATCACGTTGAATCAATACATTGAGTGATTCGAATAAAGCAAAAACATCAAAAGATCTATCAAAAAAATCATTCTTTTCTAGTATCAAAACAAAATCATTAATGAGACTTTTATAAAATTCATCCATGATTGCCTCTGGAGAATCATAGTGGAGGTAAAAGGTTTTTCGGTCAATATTGGCGCGCTTAGCGATGTTTGTAACAGTAATTTTTTGTGATTTATTTTCTTTAAGCATTGAGAAAAAAGCTTCTCGAATTGCCGCTTTTGTCTTTGTAATTCTTCTATCTTGAGTCATAAAAACCCCACTTTCATCGAATGTGTAGATTATTCTACAGTAGTCGATACACTGGCAATTGAATACCTCTCTATAGACTATTATAATGCACATATATAGAAAAATCAACAGATGAGGAATAAAAGGAGGTGCTTGTTAAATATGGATTTAAAAGAATGTGTACTAATTATTGAGAGGGACATCAAACAGATGTGTGAAGATTCACGGTTCTCACAAACGATTAAATATAGGCAACATGGAAGTGTAAATATATATGAACACAGTATTGCTGTAGCATATGCGAGTTGTTGGATTTCATGTAAATTCAATTTTAAGGTAGATTATGATTCACTGATTAGAGGTGCTCTACTACACGATTACTTTTTATACGATTGGCATGATAAAAATAATGGATATCGACTGCATGGCTTTTTCCATCCTCGAAAAGCTTTGAAGAATGCTTTAGAGGATTTTGAACTGACAGCAAAAGAGGAAAATATTATACTTCGACATATGTTTCCGCTAACACTTATTCCACCATATTATCTAGAGAGTTGGATTATATGTGCTGCCGATAAATTCTGCGCTCTAAGAGAAACTTTATCTATGGAAGATATAAAGCTAAAAAAAGGGATTGGAGCTCATTTGTATGATTTTAAGTGAATTATTTCTTTGGTTCTTTTTCTATAGCATATTAGGATGGCTTTATGAATCTCTTTTCTGCTCGATTTTTGGAGAGCGACGATTTATAAACCGTGGATTTTTACTTGGGCCATATTGCCCTATATATGGAACTGGTGCAATTTTGTGTTGGATAGTGTTAAAGAACAATACTAATATTTTTGAGGTTTTTGTAATTGCAGCGGTTTTATGCAGTATCGTAGAATATACTACCTCTTACTGCATGGAGAAAATTTTTCATGCTAGATGGTGGGATTATAGCAATATGCCTTTTCAGCTACATGGAAGGATTTGCTTATATGGAGGTATTATTTTTGGTAGCGGTGTTGTAATTATCAGATTTTTAGTGCAACCCAATATTATGAAGTTTACCGCTCTTATAAATGAAAGCTTGCTAAACGGATTAGCACTTGGTCTTTTGATTATCATAGGGATTGACACTGTTATTACAATCGGTAACTGGAAAGGACTTAATAAACATCTGAGCATACTCCATAATGCAATTTATGATAAAGCTGATGGAACATTTTCTAAGCTCACTGATCAGTTTTGGAGTATACCAGTTTCATCTGTCATTGAAAAAGGTCATGGGCTTTTTATCAGAGTCCAAAACATTAATGTAAAATTTGAATCAAATGAATTGCGGTTTTTTAAAGCATTCCCAAACATCCAGATTCTTGGTTATGATGAAATACTCAAACGGTTGCAGATAAAAGAAAAGATTAAAAAACTTTCTGCAAAGAAAAAGATAGAAGACTAGATGAATCAACTGTTATCTGGGTAGAGACTGTGTTTCAGAATAAATAATAGGATAAGGTGATAATAAAATATGGATCAGAGTAGTATACCTAACCATTTGGCGATTATTGTTGATGGAAACAGAAGATGGGCGAGAAAACGCAACATGCCTGCCTTTATGGGGCATAAGCATGGATTTGAACGTATGGAAAACGTGATTGAGTATGCAGTAAATTTAGGCGTTTCGTATATAAGTCTCTTCGTATTTTCGACTGAGAATTTTAACAGAGATGATAAAGAAATTGATTACTTGATGGATCTTTTTTGTAAGAATTTTTCTAAGCTGGCTCTAAAAATGAAAAAAGAGAACATTAAAGCTGTTTTTTCCGGAAGAAGAGATGGACTTGTTCCTTACGTAATTGATGCCATGGATTATTTATCATCTGAAACACAAGATTGTACAGCATCAACTGTTAATTTCTGTCTTAATTATGGAGGAAAAGCAGAAATTGTCGATGCTTGCAAAGAAATTGCTGTTGAAGTAAATAATAAAGCTTTGCTTATAGAAGATATCAATGAGACAATTTTTACCCAATACCTTTATACCGATTTACCGCCGATAGATTTACTGATACGCACAAGCGGAGAAGTTCGTATCAGTAATTTTATGCTGTGGCAGCTTGCTTATTCAGAAATGTATTTTATCGACGTTCTTTTCCCTGATTTTGATGAGAACTGTTTTAATGAAGCGCTCAGTGCTTATCAATGTCGAAGTCGTCGTTTTGGAGGAGATTCTCACAAATAAAGGGAATGTTTACAATAAATATCTTGGATTCACTAAAATTTTACTTGATAGGTGACGAGTATGCTAAAGAACTAATATGCGCAAAAGATGATGTTTTATTATTACAATATTAGAAGAATTAGAAAGGGAGTGAAAAATGATCAAAAAGAATAAAGTCCTTTTGTTTTATAATCCTAATTCAGGAAATGGAATGTTCAAAAATCACTTGGATCTGATAATTGAAAGGTTTCAAAAAAAACGGATAATGGTAATTCTTATACGTGCAGACTACAAGGAAATATTCAATGAAGTATTTAAGACATTGGATCAGAATGAGTACAAAAAAATCATTGTTGCAGGCGGTGACGGAACAATTAATATTCTTATCAATGCCATGATCAGCAACAATATCAACCTGCCACTGGCAATTTTTCCAGTGGGGACAGCTAATGACTTTGCATATTGTTTTGACATACCTAACGATATCGATGGGATGTTGAATATCGCATTAGAGGAGTACTACATCAACGCTGATATCGGTAAGATGAACAATAAATATTTCGTCAATGTTGCATCAATGGGCTTTCTTATAGATGTCAGCCAGAAGACGGATCCTATTATTAAAAATACTATAGGTATTTTATCTTATTATCTAAAAGGAGTATCAGAAATTCCAAATATGCGACCGATTTCGATTAAGATTACAAGCGAAGAGTATTCTTCCAAAGATAGAGTATTCTTCATCCTTGTGATGAATGGGCGTTCAGCGGGAGGATTCAAGAGAATCGCACCTTTAGCTGAGATCAACGACGGACTACTTGATGTGATTATTTTTAAAGAAATGCCCATTATAGATCTTGCTCCTCTTCTGATCAAAGTTATGACTGGTCAGCATACAGAAAATAAAAATGTTGTTTTTTTTCACACACAAAAACTGCTCATCGAATCAGACAATCAAATCGGTACAGATATAGATGGTGAAAAAGGTGAGGAGCTTCCTCTCAATATTGAAGTTATATCGAGTAAAATAAAAGTTAACACGAAACTTGCAACATATTTGAGTAATTAAAAAGGAAGGAGTGATTTGTTTTGGAAAGAGAAATTCGTGATGGCTTTTTAAATAAAAAATTCAGCATTTTAAATCAGATCAGACTGATTGTGGAAGTGAAATGAAAGAAGATGGAATTGAATTAAACAATATAGGTTTAGTCATAGAAGGTGGTGCTCTTAGAGGCATATTTACGGCTGGAGTATTAGACTTTTTTATAGAAAAAGGGCTGAAATTTCCTTATATAGTTGGGGTATCCGCAGGAGCTTGTAATTTGTTGGGATATGCAGCACAACAAATTGGCTATACAAAAAACTGCATGATACAAAGAGATGCTAAAGATCAGTATCTTGGTATAAATCAACTGTTACAAACAAAATCCTTAATAAACCTTGACCGGATTTTTTATGAGTACCCGTATAGTCAGCTCCCCTTTAATTTCAGAGCATTTTTTAATTCCGGAATTACAACAGAATTTGTAGTAACGAATTGCAATACAGGAAAGCCGGAATATCTTCATGAGAACAGTGATGAGCATCGGCTTTCCACTTTGGGCAAAGCTTCAGCTAGTGTACCGCTTTTTTCCAAAATGGTAGAACTAGATGATAATAAATATTTGGATGGAGGATTGGCAGACTCCATACCTATCAAGCGTGCAATGAAACAGGGTTTTTTCAAAAATGTGGTTATTTTAACCCGTAGTAGGGGCAATGTTCCAACAATGAATTCATATCTAAAGGTATTGTATCAAACATTTTATAAGGAATTTCCACAATTAATTGAAACTATTTTAAATCGCCCGGCAATGTATAGACAGCAGCTTGCGCTATTAGATAGTCTTCAAGAAGAAGGAAAAGTATTTGTGATACGACCCTCAGTACCTGAGATCAAACGTTTTGAAACAGATTCGGACAAGTTGGAAGCTTATTACCAACACGGCAGATTAACTGCAAAATTGTGTTGGAAAGAATTGCAAGCTTTCATATTTAATTCTGTTCAATCTCCCTAAGTTATGAAAATGGAATTCAAATAGGTTGGATAAAAGTTTATTTTGTAAGGAGAATTTAAGATGAATTTAAGTGATAAAGCAAAGACTTTTGGTTTTGAACAAGCGATTAAATATCTGGAAAAGGATCCGGAAACAAATATACCTAAACTTGCGGGTTTAGTGAATCATATCTTAAAAAGAGAAGAATTTGTAGAGCAGCGCAAGGCTGTTATGAATGCAATTGAAAAAAAAGACAATTGGTATCAGTTAATGTTGAAAATTTATGAGCTGGACGCTGATACAAGAAGTACATTTTTCCGCAATTTTATACTGAATGAGAATATTTTTGGCTGGCCAGAACAGGAGAAAAATCGCGAAAAATATGGCTGTAATATTCCTTGGGCTATTCTATTGGATCCTACGTCTGCATGCAATCTGAAATGCACTGGATGTTGGGCGGCAGAATATGGGCATAAACTCAATCTTTCTTATGAGGATATGGATTCAATAATTGAGCAGGGCAAAGCGTTGGGTACTTATCTATATATTTATACCGGTGGAGAACCTTTGGTAAGAAAACAAGACTTAATTCGTTTATGCGAAAAACATTCTGACTGTATGTTCTTGTGTTTTACAAACTCTACTTTGATTGATGAAAACTTTTGCAAGGAAATGTTGCGTGTAAAAAATTTTATACCTTCGATCAGTTTAGAAGGTTTTGAAGAAGCAAACGATAGTCGCAGAGGAGAAGGCGTTTATTCAAAAGCGATGGATGCTATGCAATTGCTTAAAGACAACAAGCTACCGTTTGGAGTTTCTGTTTGTTATACCAGTGTTAACTGGAATGATGTTACCAGTGTAGAATTCTATGACATGATCATAAATATGGGAGCACTTTTTGTATGGTTTTTTCATTATATGCCTGTGGGAACTGGAGCTGTTCCTGAACTGATGGTAAACCCTGAACAGCGTATAGAGTTATATAAGCGTATAAGAGAATTCCGAAAAACAAAAGCCATCTTTGCTATAGACTTCCAAAACGATGCTCAATATGTTGGGGGATGCATTGCTGGTGGAAGAAGATATCTTCATATAAATGCTGCAGGAGATGTTGATCCTTGTGTATTTATCCATTACTCAAATGCAAATATTCATGATTGTACTTTGCTGGAGGCACTACAATCTCCTATTTTTATGGCTTATCATAATGGTCAGCCATTCAATGATAATATGTTGCGCCCTTGTCCGATGTTAGAAAATCCTGAAATCTTATGTGAAATGGTTAAAAAGACAGGGGCACATTCAACTGACCCTCAATCGCCGGAAAGTGTAGAAGAACTTTGTGCTAGGACAGTTAAATATGCTGAACAGTGGGAACCCGAGGCAGACCAGCTTTGGTATAAAGGTGATTTCTGTAATGGGTGTTCAAAATGTGTGTAAAAGGCGGTGATGAGATGTCATATCAGATTATTACTGATGCTACTGCAGATATGGATTGGAAACTATGGGATGTATACGTAATTCCGATGGAAGTGCGACTCAATCAGATTCCTTATTTGTATGGACCTGATGGAACAATTAGTGTACATGATTTCTATGAGTTACAGAAAACAGGAGCTGATACAAGTACATCGCAAATCCCTCCTGCTGTGTTTAACAGTGTATTTGAAAAAATTTTGTTACAGGGGAAGGACATTTTATATTTAGGTTTCTCCTCAAGCATGTCAGGAACTTTTCAGAGTGCCTGTTTAAGCGCTAAAGAATTGAGTGCGCAATACACAGAAAGACGCATTATTTGTATTGACACGCTTGCCGCTTCTGTGATGGAGGGTTTTCTTGTATATGAGGCTTATAGAAAAAAAGCAGAAGGAATGACATTGGAAAACCTTGCAAATTGGGTGACGGAAAAGCGAAAACAGACTTGTTGCTGGTTTATAGTCGATGATTTAAGTACACTGAAACGGGGAGGTCGTATATCAACTGCTAATGCTATTGTTGGTACAGCTCTTCAGATCAAACCAATTTTAGAAATAAATGAGAACGGTAATTTGCAAATGATTGATAAAAAACGTGGAAGGAAGCAATCAATAAATGCTTTAATAAGCTGCTTTCGATCGAAAAGAAAGAAATCTACTGATGAGATTGTTATCATTGGACATGGTAATTGCCTAAAAGATGCAGAAACACTTAGAAATGCTATTTATGAACTTTCTCCAGAAACTAAAATTATTATAACCCCTGTTGGTCCAGTCATAGGAGCTCATACAGGTGCTGGAATGTTAACAATTGCCTTTAATTGTTTAAAGAGTTAGAGTTGTTGTTTTCATTTTTGAAAATTATTTACTAAAGAATCCTGCTACCTGCCCTAAATCGATGGATAGCAGGATTTTATAGATTAAGACAAACTAGTATATCAAATCCAAGCAATAAAAAATGTTTGTGATTGTTCCAATTCTCAAAAAAGTCAGGCATGGTGATAGCAAGTGCTGTCATTTATCTCAATATAATAAAAAAAGAACGTAAAATGAATAGATAATTAGACTTGGATAAACGTTAGTGCAGCTTAAATTATAACTGTACATAATCTTTTAATGTAATGCCATTTAGAATCAGTTTTTTTAGTGTTCTGCTGTTAAGAAATTTATTAAAACACACGAGGAGACGATTTGAAAGAACAAATTAAAATTCCTGGTAATTGGTAATGTGTGCCAACAAATATCTTTACTCATTGACGACATGGCAAGATTATTAACAAAACGGTGATTGTGACAAAGAATAGGGCGATGATATCAGAAAGAAGGATTTCACTTTGGGGAATATTTCTGATATTGCGGTTACGTTGAGGCTACACTGAGAACTTTAACGGTTGAAAAAAATTCAGCTGAGGATATAATCCTCAATTTCCTTGCAATATATACTCCGTATGCTTTAGTACCTATCATAGTAAGTATAGTGCAAATCAGTTTTGGCGCAATGAATACAACATGTTTCGATTTTTCACCGCATACACAGGATTCTTTACACTCTTGACATGTCTACTCAGTATAGCAAATTGGAATGTCAAACTGAGTTCTTGTCATAGGTACAGATAACCAGTTAAAAATTCTGAATCGGGATGACACGGTTACTAGAGCATTTTTAGAGCTAATGTCCTTGTACCAATATAAAAGGCACTCTTGCATATTAGTTATAGCGGTTCTAAAACTATGGAATAGATTTTATCAGTTGAGGTCGTTCCATAAAGTTACCCATTCATGGAAGGACAACTAATCAACATTCAACTAGGCAAACAGCACCAAAAAGATGGATAAAATAGAGATATTCAAGGTTGTAGTGAGCATAATGAATAATCCATAGATGAGCTTACTAAAATTTTCAGGCTCAGATTAGATGAAATAAAACATGTAAACCCTCATCACTTCAACTATAGGATATTTGACTCAACATCCAATAGTCTGAGAGTAGACATTAATAAATTTTCCATGAATATTGAAGAGTACAGAAAAGTGTTCGAAGTAAGTTTAAGCCATAGCTTTGGATGAACTTACCAAGAGTGTCAGACTTAAAAACGAAGATAAAGTGCTAAAAGATAGGCTTCGATGGAGGTTTCACTTACTTCAGTATAATCGTAGAGTGGCAGGAAAATAGGAATGATTTTGTTCTTATTTACTTGATTAATAAATCTTATATGAAAGCACTATAAAATAACCCTTGGGTAGATGGGAGATATATATGACGATAAGCCAAAAAAAAGATTTTATTATAAACATCGTGTATATTACATTTATCACCTTAATTATATATATTTTCCTTAAATATGTTCTTATTCTGGTCATGCCTTTTATTATAGGATATTTAATTGCAATCCTTATAAGACCGGCAATCAAATTTGTATCAGGCAAATTACATATTCCGCAAAAATTAGCTGCAGTTTTCTTGATTCTATTATCATACATCGGGATTGGTTTGTTTGTATCATTAGTAGGGGTTCGTTTTTTAGTTTTAATAAAGAGCATTATTGTTAGACTTCCAGAAATATATGCGCTTCAAATTGAACCTTCATTTAGTAATATTTTTGATAGTGTCGAAAAAGCTTCCTCTAAACTTGATCCAATGATGGTTCAAGTGATTCAAGATATGGCTGCTTCTATATCTCAATCATCAGGATTGGTTTTTAGTAAAGTCTCTTCAACAGTGATTGAGTTTATTTCTACTTCGGTATCATTTTTGCCTGGGCTATTTTTAGGAATCATATTTTCAGTCATTTCTTCTTTATATTTTGCAATAGATTACAATAAAATATTTATTTATATTTCTAATAAACTATTGCCTAAAAACTCTAGCTTTCTAGTCGAATTAAAAATATTGGTTACTGCAATTGGCTTTAAGTATGTGAAAGCATACGCAAAATTAATGGCAGTCACATTTGTTGAACTTTCGGTGGGTTTGCTTCTCCTGAGAGTGGAAGGGGCAATCATGGTTGCAGCATTTATTGCCATTATCGACTTTTTCCCAGTACTTGGAACAGGTGGAGTTATTATCCCCTGGGTTATTATTGAGTTAATACAGGGTAATTTTCCGATTGCTTTAGGACTGATTGCTATATATATTACTATAACAATTGTTCGAAACTTATTAGAACCGAAGTTGATAGGATCGCAGATTGGATTGCATCCCCTTGTTATGCTGATTAGTATGTATGTTGGGGTCAAAATCTTTGGATTTGTTGGGCTTGTAGCGCTACCAATTACTATTGTTGTTATAAAGTATCTTTACGATAATAATAAAATTCATTTGTTGTAACAATATATAAATACGTTAGCACATTTATCTCTGCTTCAAAAAAACAGTGAGATGACAGTTTTTTAAGTAATTACGAACTGTAAGGCGATATTCTCAACAATAATTACAGAACTAAAATACATTTTTTAGGAAGGAGCTAAAAGCTATTATGCTAGACTTTATTTCTATCCCAATGGGATTTATCTTGAAGTTTATATATGATAACATAGCATTTCAAAACTATGGGATAGCAATCGTACTCTTCACTGTAGGAGTGAAAACACTGTTGCTACCTCTGACAATAAAGCAGGTAAAATCTACTTCGAAAATGAGTGCGCTTCAGTCGCATGTGCAGGAAATACAAAAGAAATACAGTAATGATAAAGAAAAGCAAAGTGCAGAAATGATAAAGCTATATCAAAAAAATAAAGTAAACCCGGCAGGAGGTTGTCTTCCAATTTTGATTCAGATGCCTATACTATTTTCTCTATATTATGTGATTTCTGAGCCTTTAAAGTATATGATGGGAAAATCTGCTGAGTCAATTAATCAGATTTATGCTCTGATACCATCCGGAGCGGAGAATATGGGGAATATAAAAGATTTGAATATAATCAATTATTTTAGTAGCAATCCAGAGCAACTTTCAAATGTATCATACCTGTTAAAAGCAGAGGAACTACTTAATATGAATTTTTTTGGTGTTAATTTAGGGGTTGTTCCTAGTTGGATTCCTTCAAATTATTTTGCCCCCGGCACAGATTTAGATGCGTATCTACTACTTTTGATCCCTTTAATGTCGGGATTAACTTCTTATATTTCTGTGAGATATTCGATGAAAGACAATCTGAAAGCAAGTGATAATAAGCTACAAGCCTCTATGCAAAATAACATGATTTTTCTTTCACCTGTCATGAGCGGGATTATAACTTTTACTGTGCCAGCCGGACTGGGGCTATATTGGATAACAGGGAATATATACCAAATTCTTCAACAAGTATTTATTGATATTTTTGTATTTGAAAAATACGGTTTAAGTAGTTTGAAAAAGAAAATATGATGCTGAAATGCAAAATCAGTTTTAAAAAAAAATAATAAGCTCAATGGAATTAATGACAGCAAGCTAAATTAAATTCCTTGATATGATAATTGAGTTTCTACAAGCATTAGCAGCTATGAAATATGAATATTATCGAAAATAAAAAAAGCAAATGGATAATTACAATTGATACAAATCTCCAGTTTGAGATTTCGAAGAACCTAGAGAAAAACTTTAAGGACTTATCTAGTAAAATTTAATTTGAAGGGGAAGAAAATTATGATTAGAAAAATTAAAAATTATAATTTAATTGCTATTATTTTTGTTACATTATGCATTACAAGTATTTTCATCGGAACGATTTCTTGGCTTTTAAGTAAGAATATTGTTTTTTTATTCTCTTTAACATTAATAGGCATATTGTTGTCATGTGTTGTGAGCTTTTTTATAAATCAATCGCTAAATACCTTATTTACAAGATTTGATGATGAAATGGATATTATAAAAAACGGAGATTTTTCACATATTTTAAAGTCACGGTCTTATGGCTCATTAGGGAAAATTTCTAACTCGGTAAATAGTATAATCGAAGAAATTAGGTTATTAGTATTAGATTTTTCAATGCTTTCAATATCAATTGCTGACATTTCAAAGATTTTAAAGAATAAAACAACAGAAAATCTTATATCAACAGAGCAAATTTCTACTGCGGTAGATGAAATAACAAAAGGTGCTATAAATCAAGCCAATGTTGTAAAAGTAGGCCTTGATAAAACAGTAATGTTAAAAGAATGTATTCAAGACATATCAACTTCTCATACTGTCATGTTATCAAATAATGATGGCATAAAAAAATTGAATGTATATGGAGTTGAGATTATAAGTGAATTAGAGATTATTTCATCAAAATCAGACTTGGCACTAACGCAAATTTATAATACTACGGAAAACTTGATAACATCTACAAATATGATTTCAGATATGCTAAATTCAATCGAGGAAATTGCAAACCAAATTAATTTATTGTCGTTAAATGCTGCGATCGAGGCAGCAAGGGCAGGGGATTCAGGAAAAGGTTTTACTGTTGTTGCAGAGGAGATAAAAAAACTCGCTGATTTGAGTAAAAGCACAACTGGTGCTATTAATGGACACCTTAGTTTGATGGAAGTGCAGTCTAATAAGGCAATAGAGTCTATGGACTTTATGAAAACAATATCTAAGGAACAAAAGAGTGCAACTGATAAAACATTTAAATCTTTCCAATCTATTTCACAAGGAACTACTGAGATTGGTAGTATGTTAACTCATCAGACTGAAGCGATAAAGTATATACAGGAATACTCAAAGTCTTTCATAGAGTCAATTGAGATTCTTTCTTCAATATCGGAAGAAGCTGTTGCATCATGTGAGGAGATTTCTTCCAATACTTTATTTCAAGTTGAAGCGATTACTGAAATGGATCAAACTGCAAAAAAATTAGCAGACTTAGCATTTGACTTAAATGGGAAAATAGGAAAATATAAGCTAGATAACTAAAATAGGTGAAAATTTCCAATGGAATTTAAAATATATTTTTCAGCAAAATTAGGACGTATGTGCGAACTAAAATGAGTCTGCCCGAGATTAATAGCATGTTAGTCAGGGTTTTTTTCTTTTCAATTTTTGATGCTGATAAAAAAATCATATTATTACATTAAACCGAGACTAACAAGATGTTACTCTCGGTTTTTTTTGTACATTTCAGGAGACTAAATGAATAATTCAATCTTTTTTATGTTAATTATATGTCGCTCACCTCCTTATATCTGAGTTAGATTGATGTAATTGGCAAAACATGTTAAGGAGAAAATATTATGTTAATTAAAATGCGAATTCCAGATTATGAAAAAAAGTACCCAACTGCAAGTAAAGAAGTAATAAACGTCTTAAAGAGAAGTGAGAGAAAACTTAGATATTTAGAATATGACCTTAAAGTAGAGCGATTTGTTTTGGATGAAACCAAGCAAGTCGCTTTTTTTATTCCAAGCAGAGAGGATTCATTGGAAAGGTTGATCGATGCGGATGTTCAGTTTGTAGATGATGAGACAAATGTAGAAGACATGGCAATCGAGGCTGTGATGATTGCTAAGCTTAAAGAAAGCCTGGGGTTACTTAGTGCTGAAGAATTAGAAATGATTCATGCGCTGTTCTACCAAGGCTTAACAGAACGAGAATACTCTAAGAACGTTGGAATTCCTCAGAAAACCATAAATGACAGGAAAGCGAGAATACTTCGTAAGCTAAAAAAACTTTTGGAAAATCAAAAATAAATCCGCTCAACCCCTTCGCTTGTCGTGGAAGTAAGTGAGGGGGTCTTCACATCTTCTCATTTGAACCTTGAAAAATGAATATCCGGTTTCATAAATACGTTAGCTGATGGGCCTGAAAAGGGTGAGCGACACGGGTAGATGCGCATTGACCACCTGTAAGGTCAGAACTGATCAATGCAAATGGATTTTTTCTCTTGGGAGATTTTCTGATTTTATAAATGCGGCCAACAATAAGGTGCGAGCGGGTCCATCTGATCCATAAGCAGAGCGTTGGAACTACGGTTCCAAACAGTTCGACTGTTTTGCCATAACCTCATCAGCCTACAATGATACTTCTGTCCAGCCATAGACATCGCAATGGGGGCAGCCTGCGGAGATCCCGGAGGAGGTGAGAATCCTATGATGAGGTAAACTGACCTCAGTTTATGAAACCGCCCTTAAGTCTTGAAAAAGGCTATGCACTGGGGAAGTTGTGTCAAATACAGTGTGTGAACGAATAAAAACTGACTTAATGTCAGAAGCCATGGGGATTGCAAGAGTCTATAGACTTGCTTTCTTCTGGTGTTCGCGGATGCGGGTGTCAGGAGAAAGGCAATCCCTATTTTTGTGATATTAAGCAAAATGAAAGATTGGAGGCAAAAGATATGGTTTTTGATTTAACTAAAATCGGAGAAGAAGAAGCGAAACTTCATGGAATGACCAAAGAGCAATCCAAGGGTGAAGTTCAATATAAAATGGCACTGAAGATGCTGGATATTCTGATGAGAAGGGGCATTGTGAGCGAAGAAGAGTACAAAAAAATCGATGATTTGAACCGCCAATCCTTCTCTCCACAGCTTGCTAAGGTATATGCGTAAAAACACTTGCTATGTTCCAGTCTTTGGAGTATTGTGTGTTGCTAAGAAGGGGCGATGTCCCAGAAAGGAGGAAGCCGCTTATGGCAAAGAAAGTAACGAAGATAGAACCAGTACGACAGAATGTCATCCAAACTCTCAGACCGAAAAAACGGGTTTGTGCTTACTGCAGAGTCAGCACGGATTCCACCAAGCAGCACACATCCTACGTAGCTCAAGTGGAATATTACGAAAGCTATATCGGAAAACGTGAGGACTGGGAGTTTGTCGGCATCTTTGCGGATGAAGCAAAAAGTGGAACAAAGGTTAAGAGCCGAGATGAATTCCTGCGAATGATGCGTGAATGCGAAAATGGCAATATCGATATCATCATTACGAAGTCGGTGACACGATTTGCAAGAAACACCGTGGACAGCATAGAAGCCATCCGGAAACTGAAATCCCTTGGAGTTACAGTATACTTTGAAAAAGAGAATCTCAATACCCTGTCAGAGCAAAGCGAACAGATGCTTACGATCCTAAGCTCCTTGGCGCAAGGGGAATCAGAAAACATCTCGACCAATAACCGCTGGGGGATACAAAAGAGATTTAGGGATGGCAGCTATAGGCTTAGCACCGTAGCCTACGGATATACAAAGGATGAAGATGGCGAATTGATAATAAATCAAGACGAGGCTGAAATAGTTCGCCGAATTTACCTGGAGTATCTTCACGGAAAAGGAGCTTACATCATCGCCAGATACTTAAACACTGACCAAGTACCTACCGTTAGAACTGCAGAAACTTGGAATGAAAGTGTCGTGAAAGAAATTCTACAAAATCCCATATATGAAGGTGATCTGATTTTACAGAAAACCTACACCACTGAGGTGCTCCCATTCACGAAAAAAATAAATCGTGGCGAGATGCCTCAGTTTTTTATTAAAGACAACCATGAACCGATTATCACCAGAGAACAAGGACAGATGGTTCGGGAGGTTTTTGAATACCGAAGAAAACAGATGGGGAATGACGGAAGTGACAAGTATCAAAACAGGTATGAATTCAGCGGAAAAATCAAGTGTAGTGAATGCGGGGGCTCATTTAAAAGGCAAAAAATCTATATTAGTAAGCCCTATGAGAAAATCCAATGGAGCTGTTCGAATCACATCAAGAACAGCGAGACGTGTAAGATGAAGGCAGTCCGTGAAGATATCATCAAGAATGCCTACCTGACAATGTGGAACAAGCTGGTATGCAATTACGGGTACATACTGGTTCCGATGCTAGAGTCATTAAAGAATCTTCGAACCAATAAAGAGCAAGAAGCTGAAATTGAAAAATTAAACCATAAGATTATGGAACTCACAGAGCAGAGCCATATCCTAAGCAGAGTCGTGCAAAAGCGATACATGGACTCTGCTCTTTTTATACAGAAACAAAATGCTCTAAATGTTGAGCTAGAAGAGACAAAGAAAGCAAGGAATGGTCTTCTGGACTCCAATGGCTTTGAAAAGGAAATTGCCGGCACTCAGAGACTACTAGAAATTATCAGATATAACCCAGAGATTATGGACGATTATGATGAGAACCTCTTTACGAATACAGTGGAACAGGTGATTGTCGGTAAGGAGAATACGATAACCTTCAAATTGATCAATGGGTTGGAGCTGACAGAGAAAGTTGGGACGGGTGGTGATCAAGGATGATGCAAAGACACATGCCCATGGGATATAAGATGGTGAATGGTGGAATAGAAATACAGGAAGATCATGCGAAAACCGTCAAATCAATTTTTACAGTTTATATTGCTGGAAAATCCATGAAAGCCATCGCAAAAGATCTGACTGCAAAAGGTGTGCTTAATGCTAACAATAAGCCAAGTTGGAATCATGGTTCAGTTGGGAAGATCCTGCAGAACGTCAAATATCAAAGGGATGAATACTATCCAAGGCTTGTTGACGAAGCAATCTTTAATAAGGCTCAGGAGCGAAGGTTAAGCGTTGAGAACGAGCTCAGCAGAACACAAAAAGTACATGCTCTTCGAAATCAGACAGTTTTCAGCGGTATGATCCGATGCGGCGAATGCGGTGAAAACTATAAGAAGTACATTGAGCACGCAGGAAAGCCATCAGAGAAGGTCAAATGGAAGTGCAAGCATTATATCTACCAAAACCGAGTTTTGTGCAGAAACCATTTCTTTACTGATGACGACTTGAAAGAAATCTTTATAGAAGCCGCCAACCAACTGATAAGACAAAGGTGGCTGATAGAAAAAGTTAAACCGCAAGAACCGCCGAAGATGAGTATGGGTTTAAGAGAGACAGAAAACCGGATTAAGGAACTAGAGCAGGAAGGTGATTACTCGAATCCGGAGCTGCCAGAACTGATTATGAGGAGAGCACAGCTCTACTACGCAGGAGCAAAAGTATATGATCAACCAAGAAATGCTGAGAAATTGAAAGAAGCTCTTGTGGATATCAGCAGCCTAAAGGAATTTGACGAGGAATTGTTCAAAATGATCATTAAGCAGATAACCATCTATAAAGAAACCAAGATAGCGGTTGAATTTATAGGTGGCATCATCATAGAACGCCCAATAGAAACCCAAAGAAAGGATGGTAATCATGGCAGTAGCAAAAAAGACGGTAGCAATCATACCGCCTCAAATGAAATATGATAAGCATGTGCGAGTAGAGCAGAAAACGCTAAGGGTAGCCGCATATTGCAGAGTTAGTACGCTTCTCGAACAGCAGGAAGGCAGCTACGAAGCACAGGTAGATTATTATACAGAAAAAATCAATAGCAACCCAAACTGGAAGTGCGCCGGGATATTTGCCGATGATGGCAAAAGTGCAACACAGACAAAGAAACGTGACGATTTCAATGCCATGATCGATGCATGCATGGCTGGAAAGGTGGATCTGGTACTGACAAAATCGGTCAGCCGATTCGCAAGAAACACAGTCGATGCCCTGCAGTGCATACGAAAGCTTAAAGAAAAGAATGTGCCGGTTATCTTCGAAAAAGAAGGCGTCAACACCATGGAAAGCGGTGGGGAGCTCCTGATTACGATCCTAAGCAGTCAGGCTCAGGAGGAAAGCCGTAATATCAGTGAGAATACACGGTGGGGATTAACCAGACGATTTGAAAACGGCATCATATCGGTGAACCATAAGAAGTTTCTTGGATACACCAAGGATGATGATGGAAACCTCGTCATCGTCCCGGAAGAAGCCGTGATTGTAAAACGGATTTTCAGAGAGTATCTGGAAGGGAAGAGCATCGTACAGATTGCCAAAGGGCTAGACGGTGATGGAATAAAAACCGTAACAGGACTTGAAAAATGGCATCCTGGCACCATCGATAAGATGCTCTCGAATGAGAAGTTCTGCGGAGATGCCTGTATGCAGAAAACCTACACCATCGACTTCCTTACAAAGAAGAAGGTCAAGAACCAAGGATATGCCCCACAGTATTATATCGAGGACAACCACGAAGCGATTATCCCAAAAGAGCTGTTTCACCAAGTACAGGTTGAAAAAGCGAGAAGAGCAAGTCTTAATAAAGCTGCAGTGACTAGAAAGGCAAATAAGGCTAAGAAAGAGAAGAGCAAATACAGCTCAAAGTATGTGCTGACGGAACTCCTGACTTGCGGCGAATGCGGACACTCGTACCGAAGGCAGACATGGTCCAAATACGGTCAAAAGTCAGCGGTATGGCGCTGCGAGGACAGACTGAAGCAAGGGACAAACTCCAAATGCCATCACTCGCCAACTCTAAAGGAAGAACAACTACACGATGCCATTATGAAGGCGATCAACAAAGTAGTGGAGAATAACGGCGACTTTATCGGAACCTTCCGAGAGAATGTAATCCGGGTTATCGGCAACTATAGTACCCAAGGGGTTACAACGGAGTATGATGACAATATTGATGCCTTGCAAAATCAGATGCTGGCGCTCATCGAAGATAACGCACGACAAGGCGCTGTCAGCGAAGAGTTTGATGATGCTTACAGAAAGCTATCCGAACAGATAAACGAGCTAAAACAGGCGAAAATTCAGCTTGTAAGGGCACAGAAGCAAGCAGAGAACTATGCTGAAAGGGTTAACGAGCTAGACAAGGCAATGAAGACTGTAAACCCAGAGGTAAGAGAGTTTGATCAAGAACTTGTGAAAAGACTGATCTACAGCATCAAGGTCAATAAGGGCATGAAAATAACAATACAGTTTCACTCCGGGATTGTTATGACGGAAAATGTGGATTATTACGAAGACTAATAAATAGGAATAACGGATAAGGAACAATGACCGTGGCTGTATAAGTAGCTGCGGTTTTTCTGTTTGGGCTTGCTGATACAGTGAAACTCAAGAGCTGCCCAAACAACATCAAGAATGGAGATATGATAATGACCAAAGACGAACTATATGAACTAATGGAAGACGGGAACCTCGGATATGCCTGTGTTTTTAAAAAAGAGGATCAAGGAATGCATACCGATTACATGTTCAAGATGACAGCAGAAAATATAGCAAATTTCATTGGAAAGAACGCTTATACAGCGGACAAGATAATTATGACGGATATGTGTGACAGCCTGATATGCGAATCAGCATTTGGTGGGTTTCTTATGAATTGCCCGGATCAAGATTTATGCCGTGAGATTATTCCACACCTTGCGCCAATCCAGTTGGGAGAAGCAGAACCTAAAGACTTTCCGGTAGCATCCAGAGAAGAAATGGAAGGGCTCTTGGCTGAAGAAGAAGAGGCAGTAATGCAGGCAGAATTTAGAATGCTTTAAGAAAGTTGAATTCCAATATAAAATTAACTTGGGTATTCCTCTTGATAAGTGAAAAATGAAAATGAAGGTGTTCGTGTGATGAGGAATTACATTAGATTTAGTCTTGTAAAAATAGTTAAACAGGTTCAAATAGTTATGTCTTTTAATAGTGCGTTTACATTTCATAAGACAATTATAAAAGCAGTGACCAAGCTTTAATTCTTGATCACTGCTTTTATAATTTCGGACACAAGTTTTTTCTGCTTAGGACTGCATTGGCCCAGTAGGGATGTTATTTCAGAATCTAAATAATTAGAAGCAGTCTGATCAATTCCCGTTAACAATACTCCTATTGAAACATCGAGAATAGTGCTAATCCTATACAATGTTTCAAGGTTAACTTTTGTAGTCCCTCTTTCGATGCGGCTAACGTATACATTAGAAACATTAAGTAATTCTGATAGTTGGTTCTGTGTTAGATTACTCTTGCTTCTATGATCTTTTATTCGTTCGCCAATTATCTTATAATCTAAACTCATTATAATCACCCAATCATAACATAACAGCATTTTACAGGAGTCAACAGAAACTCATAGGTTAATATTGAACTCATTGGTTAAATATGTTACAATTTTGTTGAATTTCAATTGCTTGAAAATATTCTGTATGTTATTATTTATTTAGCTAGCGAGTTATAGCTAGGTTGTGTTTTAGTATCAGGTAAGGTGGTATATTGATGAGTAAGAGAGATGAAATTATTGATATCATGTATTGTCTTTTTGCAGAAAAAGGATATAATGCTTCGATGTCTGATTTAGCAAAGTTGGCAAAAATTAAGGTGCCATCGATTTATAGTCATTTTTCAAGCAAAGATGAAATTATACTTTTAGTGATAGAAAAAGAAATAAATAATTACTATAGTTTTTTAAATCAAATTATTAATGACTCAATTGACAAAAATGCCAATTGCAAAGAAACCCTAGAAACAATTTATTTTTCGGTTATAGAGTACTTCAAGTGTGATAATAGGCTTCGCTTTTGGAAGAATATTTCCTTGATTAATAATGCGGATTTAAGAAAAGAAAGCAAGAAGGTTATTGCTTTTTATGAAAAAACAAATGGTTCCTTGTATAGATCAGTCTTTGAAAATGGTGTTAAGAACATGGAGATTACAGGTGAAAATCTTCAGGGAACAATGTATTTATATCTTGCATTGATAAGGGGAACACTTGATGTGGCTTTCTTATCAGAAGACGTGGTTTTAAATATTGATGTCTTTGCAAGACTTTCATGGGGAGCTTATTGGGAGGGACAGAAGGTACGTTAACATTGAAAAATCATTATATTAGCAATTGCATGTATTATGAGTTTAGCAATCATATTTTATTGGATGGTAAAACATAAAGTTATTAAAGCTGTCATAGGTGGTGATAAATTGGAATTTACTTCAGATGAAAAAAATGAGTTTCTCAAGGCGTTTACAAATCTTCTCAAAGAAGCTAATGGTAAGGGGCCTCGTAATATATATTTAAAATATTTCTCCAATGAGATTCACATAGTTATACAAGGCGTTGTATCAGACTTTGAAAAATATTTAATTAAGAACTTTGGTAAAGAGGCAATTGATACCTTGACGTATTTTTATGAGAGAGATTCGTATAATGCAGAAAAGACTTTCCTTAATATGTTAAATGGTAAGTACATTTTTAGGTTTTATAAACTGGATTCTGATTTTATTAATGATATTTTTATTTATAAAATGAAGATTGAGGAATAGACAAATTGACTTTTTAATAGATTAGGTTGAGACATTGCAATTGATTTATGTCTAGTTTATAATTAAAACGATTAATCATGGACTGTATTTGAATACATTATCACATATAAATTAATCACTCAAATATTTGCGTTCTTCAATAAGCTGTTATGCAAGTTTTGATTATAAGTGTACTTGGTTGGACGAAAAGAGGAGCAATTATTGCTCGGCTTGGTAGTAGAACCGATCTTAAGAGCAAATACGCTTAATTAGGGTCGATTTTTGTGTTTTTTTGGTTATGCAAGGTATTCATACCTTTTTGAAACAAACAATTATACAAGACTGGGAGGAGTTCACATGAAGTTCTTACGTAATTTGAAAACAGGAACAAAAGTTTTACTAGGCTTCTTTATTGTATCTATCTTAACTCTAGTAATAGGCATTATTGGTATGGTATCGCTAAATCAGACTACTGAAAACTTGGAGACGATTTATAAAGATAGGTTGGTTGCAAATGTGTATTTGACGAAGATTCAAGAAAATATACTTGAATCTAAGTCAGAAGTATTAAGAATTTTATGGAAATACGGTGTGACTAAGAATAAAGAAGATATAGCAACTGCAGAGGAATCACTACAAAAAATTATATCTGCAAATGATCAGTTATTAAGTGAATATGCTGCAACTAAGTTGACACCTGATGAGACTATTATACTAGACAAAATTAAAAGCAGTTTGATGGATTACAGACCTCAAAGACAGGAAGTCGTTGATTTAGCAAAAGCTGATAAATTAGATGAAGCTATAGCTGCCAATGATAAAGCGAGAGATTCAAGAGAAAAAATTGAGGTAGCAGTAACTGAGCTCATTGACTATAACACTAAGTTCTCTGAAGATTTATACCATCAAAGTATGCAGCAAAAAGAAAAGTCATATCAAGAAATTATAATTTTAACGATAGTTGCATTTGCTGCATCGTTAATTATTGGAGTTGTGATTTCTAAAAGTATTGTCAAAGGGCTAGTTGCTGGAGTGAAGCAAGCAGAATTCCTGTCCGAGGGTGATTTTAGGCATTCAATTGATATGAAGTACGTAGTAAGAAAAGATGAAATCGGGAAGTTGAGTCAATCGTTTGAAATCATGACTGGGCGGTTGAAAGAGTTACTAACGGTGATTGGCAATAATAGCATGGATGTCAGTTCCTCGAGTCAAGAACTTAGTGCAACCGTTGAAGAAATCAATGCGCAGGTTCAGAATGTCAATACAGCAACACAAGAAATTGCAGCGGGAATGGAAGAAACTTCAGCAGCAATTGAGGAAATAAGTTCATCAGGGAGTCTTATTGTTGCAGTTGCAAATTCGTTACTAAAAGAAGCAAAAGAAGGAAACAACAATGCTAACGATATTGCATTACGAGCTGAGGCAATGAAGAAAAATGCAGAGACTTCAAAGAAAGAAGCCAATGAGATCTATGTTAAGAGACAAGAGCAGATTAAGAATTCCATTGAAAAAGGAAAAGTTGTTTCTGAAATTAAGGCTATGTCTGACTCGATACAGGCCATATCAGAACAAATAAATCTACTTGCACTGAATGCTGCTATTGAAGCAGCAAGAGCTGGAGAGCATGGTCGCGGATTTGCAGTCGTTGCAGACGAGGTAAGAAAGTTGGCAGAGGCGTCGACAAAATCAGTGGATCAAATCAATGGTCTAGTTGGACAAGTTAACATTGCTTTCTCTGATTTGTCTGCGAACTCACAAGGCCTTTTAGAATTCATCGATTCAAAAGTTATTTCTGATTATGAAACCTTAGTGAATACAGGCAATCAATATCTAAAAGATGCGGAATTTGTTAAAAAATCTATGGATGCTTTTCAAAATAGAGCCTCTGAGATAAATACTTCTATCTCACAAGTGAATGAAGCGATTGAATCGGTTGCTAGTGCAATTCAAGAAGCAACAGCGAGTAGTCTTGAAATTACAAATAATATTGACGAAGTCACCAAAGCGATAGATGAAGTGTCAAAAGTAGCCGTTGCACAAGCTGAAATGTCGGAAGATTTAAATCTAAATGTCAGCAAATTCAAGATGTAGGAGGCTTCATGAGTCGTCAATATGTAATTTTTAGTTTAGAAGAGCAGCTCTACGCTGTTGACATATCAATAGTAAGTGAAATTACGGAAATAAAGGATATAACCAAAGTACCACATTCAGTTGAAGGTATGGAAGGTGTACTTAATCTAAGGGGAAAAGTGATCCCGATAATAAACTTGAAAAGAAAAATGAATATGCAAGCTACAAAAAATGGAAATCAAATTTTAGTTATCGAGCATTTTGACAAATTAATAGGACTAATTATTGACCAAGCGAAAGACGTCAAAGTAATTAGTGATGAGAACATCGAAAATATAGAAACAAGTATTAACAACAGATCTGAAAGTAACGTTAAGTATGTTATCAAAGATGTTAACAAACAGCTAATACTAATAATTGATATTCTGACTATGTTTAAAAATATAGAAGACAATGAACTGTTTTTATTAGCATAAACGGGGGGCTTATTGCCCCCTTCTCGAAAGAGTAGGGAAGGAGTTTAGCATGAGAGGCATTGACATGTTTAAAGAATTGAGTGATGAGTCAGACAATTTAATTCAGCAAATAATTGATTTAAATCCTATCGGATCGCTAATTATTAATGACACATTTGATATTTTAAGCATTAATGAGACGATGAAAGGTTACTTTAAATATGATATCAAACAAACAGATAATTATTTTGGAAATATATTCAAGTGCCAATATTTGCAGAATTCCAATGATGAATGTGGATCGTTAAAGAGGTGTGGTAATTGCAAAATCCGAAATAGCATCGCGAGTGCATTTGAATTTAAGCGAGTGATTAAGAACCTTCAGGTAAACAAGTGGTTTATCATAAATGGTGAGAAGAATATCAAATGGTTTGATATGACTATTGTTCCATTTGAAATCAAAGGAAAGAACTATATGTGGATTTCGTTGATTGATTTAACAGAACTGATGAAGTATAAAATTGAACTTGAGTTAAATCAAGTACTGAGTGACGAAGAAAACAACATTGAAAAGGATAAATTTCACGATAATGTTATGGAGTGCATACGAACAAATTGTTATATTGGTGACGAAGCATATTTAACACTTATTGAGCTAAAACATTCACAAGATATTCAGAATAAATTCGGGTCATTGTGGCGAGATGATTATATCTCTTCCTTTTATCGATTTTTGAATGAGCAAACAGAAGCAAATGAATATATTTGCAGATATTCGTCAAATCAATTTTTAGTTTTTTTACCTTGTAAAGAGGGTTATGATTTCAAGAAATTATTAGAATGTGTTAGTGAATATCAGTATAAACAATTTCATATGATTGACAGCGTAATCATCAAGACAATAAAACTCAGAATGGATTCTGCAAATGTTAAAGAGATAGTAGCTGGTGATCAACTTCACATCGAATATTTTAAAGCGTTGACAGTGCTTGAACAACTTGAAGAGAACAGCGTGTTTGAGCTATTGTTCTAGTTGAATACACAACGACGGAAAAACAATGGTGAAAAATGGTGATAAAATCAATTAAAGCGTTAGTTAAGCATACACATTGCTGAGGGATTAAAATGGAAAACAGAAATTGTGAGAATGAGTTATTAAATGAAATTCAATTTAAATATAATAATTTCCCATGGAAGCCGATTTTAGTGTATGTGGTTGTTGGATTTTTATGGATATTGTTTTCTGATACACTACTAGCTGTCATAGTTAAGGATAACGTATTGTATATGAAGCTGCAGTCCTTTAAAGGTTCCTTTTATGTAGTAGTAACAGCAATTATGTTGTTTTATCTTATAAAATTTGATAATACACAAACTATTAAATTAGCAAATTTGATCTCAATAAGAAACCAAGAACTTGCAAGTTTTTCTGAGGAATTGATTGCAACGGAAGAAGAACTCAGTCATAAAGTGATTCGCTTAAATCAAACCTTAGATGATTTAAACACAGAAAAGCAATTTGTTGATGAAATATTTAATAGTTGCAATACTGCAATAATGGTATGGAAACTTAACGGAGAAGTGATTGAAATTAATAATCATTTTACTGAGATACTAGGATTCGATGGCAGTGAAATCATAGGAAAAAAATGGTATGATTGCATCATTCCGGCAAATGAAAGAACTGTTGTATCTAAATTATTCAGTGAATTGAAGAAAAATTATAATGTAAAAAATTTTGAAAATAAAGTAGTTACCAAAAGTGGAATGATAATGGATATGCTTTGGAATGATTCCATAATACAAAATTCTAAGACGAATGAACTTTTAGTAGTATCCTATGGAATTGATATCACATCAGAAAGAATCAACGAAAGAAAAGCTTTTGAATTAGCCTTTAAGGATAAATTAACCGGATTTGACAATAGAATCGTATTTGAGAATGATATTACAAAACTAATTGAAACTAATACTCCATTTACACTATATTACTTGGATATTGATAATTTTAGAAGCTTGAATGAAATTCATGGACACCATTATGGAGACCTGTTTCTAAAAGATTATTCGCTTCGTATTCAAGACAAACTTATAGGCTGTTCTTTGTATCGATGGTGTGGCGATGAATTTATGGTTCTTGAAAAAGAAGACTCTACCAGTTGTATAGAAAGTCTCGAAGAACAGATATTTGAAATTACTAAAGAAAAATGGTGTCATGAGCATATAGAATATCATCCGTCGGTTAGTATAGGAATAGCAAAATACCCGGAAGATGGCAACTGTCGAGAAGAGATATTTAAGAATATTGATATCGCATTGCATCATTCAAAATCACAAGGTAATGCATATGCTAGCAAATTTTGTTCAGGTTTTCAAAAGAAGATTGAAAAGAAAGTTGCGATTGTTAATGCGATACATGAGGCACTTTTACATGATGGATTTGAACTGAATTATCAACCTATTTTTAATTTATCAACAATGGATATTTCTGCAATTGAGGTCCTACTAAGATGGCGTCCAAATACGTTTACATTTAGTACAGGAGAGTTCATTGAAGTAGCAGAGGAAACAGGACAAATAGTAAAAATTGATCAATGGGTTATTAGAAATGCTTTTGATTTTATAGCAAAAAATTTAAATAATTCTTTGATTACAGTTTCAATTAACTTATCGGCAAGAACGATTTGCTCACATGAGACAGTAAGGTTTCTTCGAGAGTGCTTAGATGAATTCAAGGTAGATGCATCAAAAATTGAGTTTGAAGTGACAGAACATTCCCTTATTGATGATATCACTGAAAGTCTTGAACTTGTTAGTTCATTAAAATCATTAGGGTTTAAGATTTCTTTGGATGACTTTGGAACGAGGTATTCTTCTCTAAATTACTTGAGTCACATGCCTTTCGACTGTTTGAAGATTGATAAGACATATGTTGATAAGATAGTAAGTTTTAATAATGACAAGATTATCGTTGATCAAATTATTCAGTTATCTAGAAAAATTGGACTAAAGACAATAGCAGAGGGCATCGAAACATCAGAACAATTGAAGCTACTATCCAGTATGGGCTGTGATTTTGGACAAGGGTATTTGCTGGCTAAGCCATTGAAGCAGAGCAATTTAATATCATTGCTTGCGACGTGTTAGAAAAATATGTTATTCGTAACTAGTTACAATGATTGTGAAAGAATGTTTCTTGATTTTTACAGGGTAGATGAAAAGCATAATCAGTTGAAAGATAATGAAAATCGTAGAGCATTTTGAAGTCATGGGAGGCAACAAATATATGAAAAAGAATAATCGTTTATTTTATTTCAAATCAACCTTAATAATTCTCATGATTTTTATTATTGTATTTCTATTAACAAGCACAATTGTCTTTCTGATTGAAAAGGAAAGTCAGAGACTTAAAGCGCACGAAGTTATGAATAATGAATCAGGTATTGTAAGTCTAGAGAGCAGTTACATTAACCAAGAACTTCGCTCTATTATTTCTGATCTGTTCTACTTAAAAAATGCATACGAATCCGCTTTGACGAATCCAAATGAGTTTGAAGAAGTGACGGATAAATGGATTATGTTTTCCCAATATAAACATGTGTATGATCAAATTCGATATATTGACAATGAAGGTAATGAAAAAATACGTATAAATTACAGTAAAGATGGATCTTATGAAGTTGATAAAGGAAATTTACAAAACAAGAAAAATAGATACTATTTTATTGAAACGACAAAACTAAAAGAAAACTCGGTCTATATTTCCCCGCTAGATTTAAATATTGAAGGGGATCAGGTAGAGATGCCATACAAACCGATGCTTAGAATAGCAATGCCTGTGTTTGATGAGAGGAAATTACCTATAGGGATTATTATTTTAAATTTCAATGCTGAGCATGTCTTGAAAAAATTCAGAGAAATTGCAAAATCAGCTAAAGGAGAGGTTCTTCTAATTAACTCAAATGGGTATAGTCTTTCATCATCAAATCCAGAGAATGATTGGAATTTTATGTTCGATGGGAAAAAGAAGGATGCTAGTTTTAAAAAAAATTATACAAACGAATGGAACTATATTTTAAAGGGTGAAGGTCAAAAAAAGATTGATGGGAATTTGATAACTGCAAAAAGCGTCAACATTATTGATTTACTAAAAGAAGGTACAGGATTTGATGAAAGGTATCAATTTATATCGAGTGATGAAAGTCTGTATGTTGTATCGGTATTAGATATAAATGCAAGTTCAAACTTCTTTCTTTCTGACAAATGGACTGATTTAGTTGGAATTTATAAAGAAGACAATAAACTCAGACTATACGCTGTGCTTTTACTATCTATAGTATCGACGTTACTTGTTAGTAAGAACATTACAAGCACCCAAAAAATCAGAGAAAGTGAGAATCTTTTTAGAACATTTACTGAATCTTCACCAAACCTCGTTTTTGTTGTAGACAGAAGAGGGATTATTCAGTATGTCAATAGTATTGCTAGAAACCAAGGTGTAGAGAATAGCTTAGGATCCAATTTTGTTAGTATATGTGACGGTAAGTATCATAAAAGTATTAATGAATCACTTCAAAATGTGTTTGATACGTTATGTACTAAGTCGCTTGAAGTTGAATTTACTGAGAGATACAATCAAGGTAACTATTACTCTATTAAAATTGCCCCTATAAAAACAAGTGATGACATTGAGACGGTGATAATTGTTGCTGTCGATATAACTGTTATCATCAAGCAAAAGAACGAAATAAAGGATTCTATTGAAAAACTGAACAAAGTTGGTGAAATGGCGAAAATAGGGTCATGGAGTATTAACATGAGCAATAATACTTTGGATTGGTCGGACGAAGTCTGTAAAATTCATGACGTCCCTGTTGAGTATAGACCGACACTTCAAGAGGCGCTGGATTTTTATGATGATGTATCTAAGCCTATAATTGAAAATGCTGTAAAGGAATTGATAACTCAAAACAGAGCTTTTGATCTTGAACTTTCAATTATTTCGAAAGAGGGTAATCTCAAGAATATAAGAGCTTTTGGAATGTCGGAAATAAATGACGGTGGTGAGACCACAAGGGTTTTTGGCGCATTTCAAGATATATCTGAAATGAAAAGGACAAAAGACCAAATTAATCATATAAGCGCAATTGTAGAAAATATTCAAATAGGTCTCTTTGTATATCGAATGGAATCAGATGAAGATTCTTTATTGAGATTAGTATATTGTAATCCCGCTGCGTGTGAAATTATAGGCACAAACAAGGATGAGCTTATTGGTAAATCTATTTATGAGTTATTCCCGAATCTAGTAAGTACAAATATTGCACAAGTGTATATTGATGTTATGAAGTCGAATGAGGTTGCGAATTTTGATTTGGAATATAGTGATGAGAGGTTACCTTTATTATCATATTCAGTCAAAGCATTCCCGCTTCCAGGAAATCATGTAGGTATAGGTTTTGAAAATATTACAGACAAAAAAAATGCTGAGAATGAGCTTAAGATTTCTAAAGAAAAGGCAGAGCTGGCTTATAAAACAAAGTCCCAATTTTTAGCGAATATGTCCCATGAAATCAGAACACCTTTAAATGGCATAATGGGAATACAACAATTATTAAAATTTACTGAGCTAGATAATGAACAAGCTGAACTGCTTGATATCATGAGTACATCATCTACGTCTCTACTTCGGGTTCTCAACGACATATTAGAATATAGCAGAATAGAATCTGGTGCAATTGTTTTAGAAAAAAATAAATTTAGTCTAAAGAATCTATTTGATGAATTACTAGTTTTGTACAAATCAACTGCCATTAATAAAAAAATCAAAATAACCTATGATATTGATGATGAGATACCAAGCATCTTAATAGGGGATGAATATAGGTTAAGGCAAGTATTGAGTAACTTGATTGGTAATGCTGTAAAATATACTAGTTCTGGAAGCGTTAATATAAGTGCGCGTTCAACGAACAACTTGATTTCAAAAAAGGTTCTGTTATCTTTTGCTATCAGAGATACTGGTGTTGGGATTGCGGAAGAGAATCTAGAGTTGATTTTTGAAAGTTTTTCTCAAGCAGATAGTTCAGATACGCGATTGTATGGCGGGACTGGTCTAGGACTTGCTATTTGCAAAAGACTGGTAGAAGATTATTTGAATGGTGAAATATGGGTTGAAAGCAAAGTGGACATTGGAAGTGTTTTTCATTTTACGAGTGTTTTTGAACACTTTGATGGTATAGAACTATCAGGTCCTATAAAATCAACTTTGGTAGCTGGAAGCTCTTCTGATGCTAAAATGAAAAAGATTTTGGTGGCTGAGGATGATTTGACTAGTCAAACTATCATTAAAGTTTTTCTTGAAAAAATAGGATGTTCATGTAGTATAGCCACCAATGGCTTAGATGCGATTGAAGAATTTATGAGGACAAAATACGATTTAATTTTTATGGACTTACAAATGCCGCTTATGGATGGTTACGATGCATGCAAGAAAATTAGAGAAATTGAGTTGAATTCTGGAAGCAAGATACCTATAATCGCATTGACTGCAAATGCACTTGAAGGTGATAAGGAGAGATGTTTTAAGTCAGGAATGGATGGGTATTTGACAAAACCTTTTAATTATAATGAGATTAATGAGGTGTTGGATGCTTGGATCGATTATTCTGAGTAAGAAGCATATTAATATTTATTAAAACTGGTGATTAGTAGGGCATTCATAAGTGCTTATGATGAAATAATTAAAAAGAAGTTTTGGAGGTAAAACATGAAGTCATTGTTTAGTCCAGCAGTAAAAATCATGGACCACATGAAGTTTTCTAGAAAGTTTGTTTTGATATTTGTTCTATTTCTGATTCCATTAAGTATTTATTTGACTTTGCAGTTAAGAGATGCACAGGAAACCTATTCAACTAAGTTCAATCAAAGTAAAGGGATAGAAGTTAATATCTTGTTAAGGACGATGATCCAGCACACTCAAGAGCACCGTGGAATGTCATCTGCCTACTTGAATGGAAACAAGGATTTCAAAAAAGATTTGGATCAAAAGAGTGAAGAACTTACACAAGACATTAGTCAATTAGATGATGAACTGAGTAAAAATGATGCTTTATTCAAAAGTACGAATGAGTGGGAAATAATAAAAAAAGATTTAGATCAAATAAGATCCAACTTAGAAAATATGAAACCAGCAGAGTCATTTGTAAGTCATACGGATTTGATTCGAAAGATGTTAAATTTAACCCAAACGATAGCTTATAATTCCTCGGTATTTTTACAAGATAATGATTCTTCATACTTGTTGGTAGAAATGACGGTAAAAAGCTTGCCAACTATGGCTGAAATGATGGGTCAAAGCCGAGCAAAGGGGTCAGGTGTTGCAACTAAGAAAGCCATTACATCGGAAGAGACACAGCAGATCCTGAATTTGGTACAACAAATTAGTGCTAATCTTAGTGACGTAGATAAAAACATGAAGATCCTGTTGGTGGAAGATGCTGACAGTGAAGAATTAAGAATTACTTATGAGAAAGCTGTGCAAGCGACAATGTTGCTCACAGATACCATTACAAAGGAATTTATTGAAACAGATCAAATTCAAATAGACTCAAAATTATATTTTGACTTAGCGACAACTTCAATTAACGAAGTATATGCGTTTTTAAATCAGTCAGCAGAATTTTTAGATGGAAAAGCACGACAAGAGGCAAGCCACGCAAAGACTGCGATGAATTTATTGATAGCAATGAGTGCTGTTTCATGTTTGTTAATCATTTATTTGTTCATTGGATTTTATCTATCTATTAAACAAACCATTTCAAGCATCAATAGAGTAGCAATGCAAGTCGCTGATGGGGATTTAAGGCAAAGAATTTCATTGACGAGTAAAGATGAGACTCAAGAAATTGCTGCCGCATTTAACAAAGTGACAGATGCCTTTTATCAATTAACCAAAGAAGGCAAAGATATGGCATCTACTTTAAATGAATCTGCTATTGATTTGCAAAGCGTCACAGAGCATACTACTGAAGCCGCACAAAAGATAGCAGAGTCAATGGCATTGATTATGGAGCAAACACAATTGCAGCTTAAAAGTACAAATGATGTATCACAAGTGATGAACCAAATCGCAGTTGGCGTACAAGAAATAGCAGAGAATTCCTCCGAAGTAGCAGCAGCGTCTGGGGAAATGGAATCAGCCGTGGATAATGGTTATGAGAGCCTTCAACTTTTAGCGAAGAAAATGGACAGTGTACAAGAAAAGGTAGACGAATCGAGTTCAGTTATTAATCGATTGGGAGAGCGTTCAAAAAGTATCGGTGAAATCCTCGAGACTATTGAAGCAATTGCATCTCAAACAAACCTTTTGGCACTAAATGCTGCAATTGAGGCTGCACGAGCAGGAGAGCACGGTAGGGGATTCTCAGTTGTAGCCGATGAAGTAAGAAAACTAGCTGAACTATCACAACTCTCTACTGAGAAAGTATCAACATTAGTAAAAGGAATTAAAGACGACGTTACCTTATCCGTTAGTAAAATGCAAATTGTGAAAACAGAAACCCTTCAAGGGGTGGAGCAGATTATTGAAACAGAAAAGGTCTTCAAAAAAATCAATGAATCAACGAGTTATGTAACGGAGCAGATTCAGGGCATTTCTGCTTCAACGCAGGAAATTTCCGCAAGCGCTGAAGAAATCACTTCTACACTGCTTGAAGTAGGTGCGATGGCAGAAAGGAATTCAGAAGAGTTAAAGTTAATTTCGGATTCTACACAAGAACAGCTTGGTTCAATGGAAGAAGCAACAGCTTCTGCGATTAGTTTAAGTAACAGCGCTGATGAACTTGGGAGAATGACAAAAGAATATTTGGTATAAATGACATGAATTATTGAGTAGCACATGCTTAAATTTTTAATTAGACGGAGGGGAATGTATGTTTTTATGGAAAAAGGAATTTGAACTAGGTATTGATTCTATTGATGAGCAACACAAAAAACTTCTCGAGATTGGGAACAGAATTAATGAATTGCTTTCCAACCATGATGATGGCGATGATAATTATGATGAGATTTATACAGTCATTGAAGAGTTAAAAGACTACACAGTATATCATTTTAAAACAGAAGAAGACCTGTTTATAAAGTACAAATATCCTGAGTATTCAATCCACAAGAAGGAACATGACGATTTTATAGCTTATGTAGAGTCTGTAAATCTTCTAAACATCGATGATAATCAAAAGCAGTTCTTAAAGGAACTATTAGGTAAGATCGTCCAATGGGTGTTTAAACATATTATAACGACTGATTTTATGTACAAAGATTACTTAATTCGTCTTGGGATGAAGTAATTTCCATCCAGTCAATAAACCTCACTTTAGTGAGGTTTATTGACTGGAATAAGAAGAAAGGGGATGCTTATTTTGCAGAAAAATTCAGTAGCAAAAAAATATGTTTTAATTTTGATATTTTCATTGCTACCCTTCATTATTGGGATTACGTATTCCCTTTTTCAAAGTAATGATCGTGCTTATTTTAGTGCGGCCATTAATATATCGGGTTCACAACGTATGAGGACTATGCTATTATCCAATTATAGTCAGCAGTATGTGAGCGCAACTTTAGCGAATTATAATGACCCCATAGGGTGAGACACAAAAAAGAAAAAATAAGTTATAATGAAATCATGAGAAAACGAAATCATTACTCGGCGGAATTTAAAACAAAGATAGTACTTGAGTTACTATCTGAAGCTTCAACTGTGAGCGAACTAGCAGCTAAATACGATGTTAGTCCAGTGATGATCACCCGCTGGAAGCAAGAATTCCTAGAGCGA
>Ga0074195_1001465_pt1 | contig 33131 bp, 39 predicted proteins | sample EPASupsiteHSE623_FD_64525 | JGI IMG/M metagenome (GOLD analysis project Ga0074195, IMG submission 64525) | Bioremediated contaminated groundwater from EPA Superfund site, New Mexico - Sample HSE6-23 | ecosystem: Environmental > Aquatic > Deep subsurface > Groundwater > Contaminated ... | reverse complement strand
CGGTCATGGGGGACTGGACGGTCATCGGTGGACTGTTAGCGGGCAGGTATAATAAAGCCAATGAGCCTGCCCATCTGCAGAATTAAAAACGGGGAGGTATCCATTCGGTAAGAGGTACGAGGGGGCCAGTGCCACGCTCATATTCCATTACCGGATGATTTTTCCCCATGAGGACAGAGAACCCTTGTTCCCGTGCAATGATCTCAATGACAGAAAAGCCAGCGGCCTGTAGTTCACGGACAATCTCTTCCGTTGAATAAAACCGGGCATGTCGCAGGAACCTGCCTTTCTCCGGCTCTGCGTGGTAGTGGTTGAATATCGCCCCATCCCGCTCGATACATCCCAGCACAAGGATACCTGAAGGTGCGAGTACCCGACACACTTCCCGGAAGACCGCACCCACATCGTCAAGGAAGCAGATGACCGTCATCATCAGGATATGATCAAAGGCTCCCGAGCGGTACGGCAGATGTTCTCCGCACCCGAGAGACACCTCAACCCCCCGGTTCCTTGCCATCCGGGCAAGGGGGAGAGAGGGATCGATGCCACAACTGATCCCGAGCGGAACGGCAAAACGTCCTGATCCAACGCCCACTTCAAATCCGAAGCCATGTGAAGGTACAGCCCTCCTGAGCATCCGCATCTGTGCCCGGTACACGTCCGCATGATCATCGAACCAGCGGTCATAGTCCGCTGCAAAGTCCTCGAAGACGCGGCGTTTTTCGCTCATCCGCGATCCCTCACGAGAACTATACGGCCCTTCCAATCCTCATCCGCTCTTTTGTGCAACATATGCCCGGGCGGGAAACCTCTTCGACCGCGCCCTGTCCATCCAGACGGTGAATTCAAGAGAGTCAACCAGCCGCAATCCGTTTTTGTCCAGCCAGCCGTGCACCTGGCCCTCAGTATGGCGGTACATGGTGACAGACAGGTCCGTACCGGTCTGTCCGGGGCCCACGACAACTTCAGCCGGCTCATCAGAGTCACGATCTCCCATAGTAAAGACAAAGATGCCCCCCTCTTTCAGAATACGACATACTTCCCCAAAGACCGGATCCAGATTGTCAAAGAACTGGAACACGCCGGTTGAGACCACGTGGTGAAAGGATCCATCCCCGAAAGGGTACGGAACCGTTGCCAGATCATGATGGACAAGACCGGTGGCAAAACCTTTCTTATGGCAGAGGGCAAGCAATCCCGCGCTGGTATCGATACCGTACACACAGAGTCCTGCTTTAGAGAATAATTCCGACCCGAGGCCGGTGCCGATCCCAATGTCCAGGATACATTCGCCGGGACGGGTATAAGGGAACGCAAGGCCGAACACCACCGCGGGGCCGTGCCACCCGGTTCGGGCAGCTTCGCTGTCGTACTGTCCAGCCGATTCCTCGTGTGCACGTTCCTGATCCTGCATGAACCAGACCTCTGCGATGTCAACCGGCACTTCCCGGGGTGGCAGGAACAAGGCCGGTCGGGACGAGTGTATTCTGGTAGTTCATCACCAAAAGAGAAAAATATACGTTTTTTAAAAAGCGGCCCCAGTCTCACCCGTCATTGCCTGTCAGGTCCGGTAGCGACAGGATTTAAGTATCTGCGTGCCAGCCGCTTTTTTACGAGTACTCCCCCGTATGCCGCAGCACTCACGAGGATGATGGTTGCGCCCGAGGGAATATTCAGGAACGCCGAGAGAAAGATACCGGCGGTGGTGAAGGCACATCCCAGCAGAACGGCAAAGATCATCATGGTCTTCACCCGTGCAGTGCACTCCCGGCTGATGGCGGCCGGCAGCGTGAGCAGGGCAATGACAAGGATGATCCCAACCACCTGGATCAGCATCACTACCGTGAGGGCAATGAGAACAAGGAGGACTAAGAGGAGCCGTTCAGCGGGCAGATTGGTCACGGTTGCATACTCCTGGTCGAACGTGACCGCGACGAGATCGTTGAACAGGATACTTACGGTGATGACGATGATGACGACAAGCACCAGCATGAGCACCAGGTCTCCCTGCGGCACCAGCAGGATATTACCAAACAAGTACCCAAAAAGATCGGGGGCAAATCCGGGTGTTACGTAGATAAAGAGGATCCCGAGCGCCATGCCGGTCGCCCAGACGGCCCCAATCAGCGTGTCCATGTTCTGCTCTGCCCGCTGTTCGAGTTCCCCCATCGTCAGCGCTGCACCGACCGTGAACCCGAGAGCCCCGAGAAGGGGTTCGATCCCGAGATAGTATCCAAGACCAATGCCCCCGAACGCTGCGTGGGAGATACCGCCACTGATTGCAACCATGCGCCGGATGACCACAAAGGTCCCGATAATGCCACAGGCAACGCTCGCAAGCACTCCTGCCAGCAGGGCATTCCGGAAGAACTCATACCCGAGAAGCGAGAGCATGACTACTCCTCCGACGGGTGCGGGCGTAACACCCGGTGGGGATGGCCGTGGGCGATGATATCGACCGGGCACTTGTAGGCCCCCTGAATCATATCTTCAGTCAGTTCGCGGGAATCGTGGGTGAACAAGCGCCGGTTGAGGCAGGCGACCTTGGTTACGTGGGAGATGATCACCCCGATGTCGTGGGTGACCATCACGATGGTCATGGTGCGTGCGAGGTTGCCGAGGATGTCGTAGAACTGCGTCTCGGTCGGCGTATCGACAAAAACGGTCGGTTCATCGAGAAGGAGCACCTTCGGATCGCCCACCAGTGCCCGGGCAATCACTGCCCGCTGCTGTTCGCCTCCTGAAAGGTCACGGATTGCCCGGTCGGCAAGGTGTGCAATCCCCAGGGTTGCGAGCGCCTTATCCGCAAGCACGGTATCTGCGGTACTGAAGGTCTTGATCATCCCGGTCTTCCGGCCGAGCAGGCCGGAGAGAACCATCTCCCGTACGCTGATGGGATAATGGAAATCAAACGTGTGCAGCTGGGGTACATACCCGATGAGGTGCCGCCGTTCGCGGGGCAGCCCGCCAAGGATGCGTACAGTGCCGCGGTCGGGGGAGATAAGGCCAAGAATTACCTTGAGGAGGGTGGTCTTCCCGCCCCCGTTCGGCCCGAGGATGGCGAAGACATCGCCCGGGAGGACCCGGAGGTTGATTCCTTCAAGGATCACCTCGCCGTTCCTGCTGAACCAGAGATCTTCAATCTCGATGACCGGGGCCTCCGTCACTTACTGCCCACCCCGTACGAATGCGGAGGAGACATTCCTGATATTTGCCAGATAATCTTCCTCAAGCGGGCTGACCAGCGCAACACTGCCACCGATCTCGTTTGCAATTACCTCTGCACTTTTCGTGCTGTATTCCGGGGATGCAAAGATAACGGTAATATTACCTGCCTTTGCCTGTTTAACAAGGTTTTCGATCCCTGCGGGGGATGGATCTTTTCCATCTGCTTCAATAGGGATCTGGATGATCCCGTAATCGCGGGCAAAATACGACCAGGCCGGGTGGTAGACCATAATGGAATGGATCTGCGTCTGGGATATTTCCCGGGTAATATCAGCATCAAGGGCATCGAGTTCTTTGAGGTATGCATCGGCATTGGCCCGGTATTCTTTTGCGTGCAACGGGTCTGCACGGATAAGACCCTGGCAGGTGTTCTCAACCATGATCCTGGCGTTCTTCGGTGAGAGCCAGATGTGAGGATCTGCACTGCTCTCCACAACGGATTCATTGGCATGGATATCCGTTGCTGCATCCTCCTCTTCGTGGTCAGGAACGCCGGTGATAAGCTGGACACCGGTGGAACTGTCCACAACGGTCATGCGGGGATTGACCCCGATGAGCTTGTCCATCCATGCACGTTCAAACTCAATACCGGAACCCACCTTGACATACACCGAAGCCTGGCTGATATCCTCCAGCTGCTTTGGCGTGGGTTCATGAGTGTGGGGATCTGCTCCAGGGGGAACAAGAACGATAACACGGGCATAATCGCCGGCTACGCGCTCCACGAACTGTTTCTGCGGCAGGATTGTCACGGCAACCGTGAGGGTAGTCCCGTTTTCAGCAGTTGTCATTGTGTCCTGCGGTTGAACACACCCTGCCATCAAGAGCAGGATGACAATTCCTGCAATTACCCCCAGTGGCAGGAGCAAGTTGCGATATTCGGTTTTTCTTTTTTGAATTCTGATTTTCTCTCTATGATTTACCATAATTTGGATTCACCCCAATTTTATTATTCGGCTTTCTGGATAGAGATGCATCACGCCAGGGAATTATTCGAAGGATTCACGATAAGACAGCCGTCGTCGTGCGTGATCTCTCCGCAAACCCCCTGCAGGGGGTGTCCCATAAAATGGCAAATCCTGTCAATCGCGTCTTTGGAGACATAACTCTCAAAGCGTGAAGCCTCGTGACAGGCTTCCCCGGGGGAGAGGCCGTTTCTGACAAGCATAAGGCTGAGGATGCGGTGCCGTTTCACGAGAAACTCCGCATGAATTTTTCCGGAATCCGTCAAGCATACGCCATGGTACAGGACATGCGTAATATACCCCGCAGCAGAAAGCTCGGCAAGGGTCTTTGTAATTGTTGAAGGATCGACATTGAACGCTGATGCAATCTCAGTTGTCCTGACCGTACCTCCCGTTTTTAAAATAAATTTGAGATAATCCACCTTCCGGGCAGAGAGGGCAAGACCATACTCGGGCTCCATACAGGAGTTTGTGCACGCGCTCCAGATAATGTTTGGTATCATACCAATATTTCAGCAGATCGAATGAGGGGTAATAATTGGTGGACAACCAATGGGGAAAACTGCAAATTGAATTTCATCGCACTGACTACAGCCCAATCGTATCCATACCGTGTATTTTATCCGGTATTGTTCTCTTACCACGATCCACTCAAATGAATTGTTGGGATCTGGTTTTGCTATTCCGGTAGTTTTATCTTCTCGATTTCAGTAAAAATTGAAGGTAAATCCCCAGAAAGAGGGATACCTGAAAATCATCCCCTCACCAACGTAATTGAATCACTAAATGTGGAAATTGTTCAGGGTTCCTAAAAAAAATCTTTTTTCCCATCGTTGAGCCACCATAACGATGCAACCTGACAAATAAACGGCAGATTAAAAACCGGGAGACTTGATTGAATAATTCATTGATTACCCTTTGCGTTTCTCAATCACGCGGATATCTGCCATCCGGGTTACCGGATACTGCCCGTCCGCATCCTTTTCCGCAGACTTCACCATATCCCAGATGGTGAGCAGGGCAACCGACACACCGGTCAGGGCCTCCATCTCGACACCGGTCTTTCCGGTGGATTTCACCCGCACGCGGGCCTCGATGTAACCGTCGCCATCAGCAAAATCCACGGCAATCGCACTGACGGGGATGGCGTGGCACATCGGGATCAGGGCAGGGGTGTTCTTCACTGCGAGCGTGGCTGCAACACGGGCAGTGGCCAGCACATTGCCTTTCACGACAGCCCCCTCCCGTATTGAAGCGAGCGTGGCCGGCCGCAGGTAAATTTTACCGGCTGCGACTGCCACCCTTGTCACATCCCGCTTGCCGCTGATATCCACCATCTGTGCCTTGTCATCCTGGATATGGGTAAACTCCACCATGTAGTCACTCCACCGGTTATCGGGAGGTTCCCTAATCGTACGCGAGCCGGGTCTTCTCGTCTGCAACGGTCGGGGCGATCAGTTCTTCCCAGGCTGCCGAATCCCATGAGCGGAGATTCTTGTGGGTTATGTAATATTTCTGGGGGATTGGGTGGGTGCCGACAACCACGTCCATCCCGTATTTCTCCTTAATGAAACGGGTGAAATAGGAAATACGGGGGCAGGGGGGATAACCAACGATGAGACCGGTGGCGAGGTGGATCACCTCTGCACCATTGTTCTTCATCTCCTGCGGCACGTACTCGACATTCCCGCCCGGGCAGCCGTTGCAAGTGGCAAACCCGACCAGATCCACATCTTTTCCCTTGTACCGCTCGAATGCACCCTCGCGGTTTTTCAGTGCCCGCAGGCATTTGCCCCCGGCACAGGTCCGGTACCGGTCGCAGATGATGATGCCCAGTCTGATGGTGTCTCCCATAATCGGTTCTCCTGATCGTTAAGGTTCAGACCATATTATTGAATTCACGGCTGAAATAGGCTGTGATAGGGAACGGAGAGTCCCCCTCATCGTTCCAATGCCGCCAGCCGGTGAACGTGCTGGAGACAAAAGACCCCGACCTCCCAGAAGTGTCCCGGAATAAAATTCCTGATAAAAACTGACGCAGTCCGATATAAAAAAAGTGATTAAATCTTCTTGTAACAGAGATACCAGTCCTTGCACTCGTACCCCTCGGTCGACCGCTTCTCCATCTCGGCAGCGGTCTTGGGCGCCGGGACCACCACCTTGTCGCCCGGCTGCCAGTTCGCCGGTGTTGCCACATGGTACTTGTCCGTGGTCTGGAACGCCTTGATAAGGCGGATGATCTCGGGCATGTACCGTCCGTTTGACAGGGGATAGTAGAGCATTGCCCGCATGATACCCTTGTCATCGATGAAGAAGACCGCCCGGATAGCAGCCGTTGAACTCTGTCCCTTGTGGATCATCCCGTACAGGTTGGCAACCTTCATGGTCAGATCAGCGATGATCGGGAACGGGATCTGGATCCCCATCTTCTCTTTGACGGCGTGGACCCAGGCAAGGTGGGCGGATATGCTGTCAACAGAGAGACCAACGAGCTGGACGTTGAGCGCCTTGAGTTCCTCGTGGATTGCCGTAAACGCAAGGAATTCCGTGGTACAGACCGGCGTGAAATCGGCCGGGTGGGAGAAGAGCACCACCCATTTGCCCCGGAGGCTGGAGAGCTTTAACGGGCCATGCGTGGTCTCTGCCTCAAAATCCGGTGCCGGTTCCCCAATGACGGGGAATGAAATGCATTCAGTAGAATCCATCATTACCCTCCCTTTATTTCATCACTTCATCCATCTGTGCCTTACCGTAAACATAGGCAGGCATACCGGAGAGCAGGAAGGTAACCCGCAGCGCCTCCTCAATTTCAGCTTTGGTAACGCCAAGGTTCTTTGCCCCGGCCAGCTGGGCATGGACTGCGTGCTGGTCGCGGAGTGCCGCGGCAATGGCAATGGCGATCAGCTTCTTGGTCTTCCGCGTCAGGGCGCCATCGTCCCAGACGTGCCCCTCCATCTTCATCACGAGCTCATACATCTTCGGCTCTTTCTCGGTCAGTTCCCTGAAGAATTTCGGTACTTTCCCGATCTTCTTTTCCAGATCCATGAGATCTTTTTCATTTTTCTTGTCAGTCATCCCGCATCTCTCCCGTGTTGGTTTACCCGGCGCCGAAACAATTCGTGCAAGGCAGTTGATCTGGGGCATGATAACGTTGCACCATGCTTCGCATCACCCCGGGAATCTGCACAAACCAGGTGTCCGTAATTATCCCACCGAGCCATCCGGACAGGATGGGCAATCATCGGAATTGGTGCAGTGCTTTTCTAACAATCGTTCCGCCCGGAATACCACTTGTCACTCCTGTCGAATGGCGGGCAAATTCCCCTATTGATTCCCATATGCGCATAATTCATTTAAGCATTTGTTCCGGTGTCAGTGATGGAGATCGAAGGTGCATGCACCAGCAGTCGGTACAGCAGACCGACCGGGGGAATACTCCCGGACACTTCGTGTTTGCCAGATCCAATGCACATAAGAAGATGTGAATATATATTCATATCACGAGGCAAGAACAATGCCAGGACAAGATCAGACAGGCCCGGTCGGGCAAGGACCCGGTACGGGAAGGGGCATGGGCCCCTGTGGAAGAGGTATGGCTTTTGGAAGAGGATTCGGGCAGGGTGCCGGCCGACGCGGTGGAAGGGGCCGGGGGTTATGCGGGACTGCATTTCCGGAGCCGGAACCCTTAAGCAAGGAAGCACAGAAACTGCTCCTTGAGGCAGAGCTCACCCGCATCGAGGCGGAAAAAACTGAACTCCAGAAACGGCTTACCACTCTTCAGTAATGCCGGGAAGAAGACGATGCAGGAGGGTGGGATGCCAGCCTTCCTTCACCTCATTTGAACCTGCGACAGCAGGAAGCAGCGTGCCTGAAGAGGCGATCCTCTCTGTCGATGAATTCGAGGCGGTCAGGCTCAAGGACTTAGAGGGGTTCGACCAGAACGAATGTGCCAAAAAGATGGATATCTCCCAGCCCACGTTTCACCGCCTGGTGGTCTCTGCACGGAGAAAGATTGCCGATGCGCTGACGCACGGGAAGACCATCAAGATCGAAGGCGGGCACTACCGGCTCTGAACGGGAATGCGGCCGGTACCGGTCTGCCAGAGCGAACCCCGCACGACAAATCCCGGAACGGATTCAACGCATACGTCTAGACTACCCGTTCGGGCCGCCCCAGGATGAACCCTTTTATGCCGCCTTCGGGATTATCGGTATCACCGGAATACCGGGGGATCATATGCACGTGGCAGTGCATCACCTTCTGATCTGCCGCTGCCCCGGTATTGATCACGATATTGTATCCTGCGGGTCCGAACTTCGCATCAAGGATTGTTTTGCATGCGATGAGCATCTCCGGTAACGAGGCTTGTTCTTCAGCGGTAGTGTCAAAATACCCGGTACTGTGACGGAACGGGATCACCAGCAGGTGCCCGCGGGTGGCCGGGAAATCATCCCACCGGGCATACCAGAACGCATTGCTATACACGATGTCTTTCTCTGCCGGTGAACAGAAGGGACATGGATGAGAATTCACACGTATCACCAAAATTAGAAGTTCGTTCGGGAATTTTTCTTGGGATTTTGCGGCAATCACATTACCGGAGGAACACCATTCTTCCGGTCCTTCTCCTTATATCCTTCAAGCAGCACCGTGGTAATGTTCTTGACCGGTTTATCCGTATGTTCGGCGATATGAAATTCACAGAACGGGCAGGAACTGATGACAATTTCGGCCCCGGTCTTTTCGATCTCTATGCCCCGCCGTCTGCCGAGTGCTGCCGCCTCCTCCGGGTTCCCGGAACGGACACCGCCCCCCGAACCGCAGCAGATCGAGGGCATCTCCACAAGGTTCAAGACCTGCCGGATCAGTTCGCGGGGCTGGTCGTGGATACCCTGTCCCCGCAGCAGGTGACAAGGATCATGGTAGGTGGCTTTGATGGGGAGACGTGCCGGAGGTTCCAGACCGTACTGCGTAAGCAGCTCGTTGATATCGATTACCCTGAAGGGAGTCTGGTAATCGTTCTTTAACGTGGTCCCGCAGCCGGCGCACATGGTCAGGACCGTATCGATGCCCCGCGACTGGAATGTCTCAATATTCCGCTTCTTGAGCGTTTCAATAAACCCGAGTTGTCCGGTCCGGATGAGGGGAGAGCCGCAGCAGACCTGTTCCTTGGGGATGATCACGCGGATCCCGTTTCTCCGGAGCACTTCCATGGCATCGAGCGCCCCCTGCACCTGCCGGAGGTTGTACATGCACCCGACAAAGAACCCGACGGTTACTTTCACCGGACCGTACGGCTCGATGACCTCCCCGACCTTTTCAAGGAATGTTACTTGGGTTCGGGGAACACTCCTGCCGGTCGCTTTAACGAGCGCTGCAACTTCCAGGTGCCGGGGCAGCGTGAAGCCCCGCCTGTTGGCCTGCGCCCGGAGTTTCTCGATTGCCTTACCCGGTATTTCGATCTTTTTGGGGCAGACCTTCCAGCAGGCCTGGCAGGAGGTGCAGGCAAACAGCCCCTCCCTGACCGCATCTGCGATCCGGTCACCCTTGTCGCGCGGGTCGAGGGCAAGGCGCAACTCCTGCCGCATAGCGGTGGGACCAAAAAACTTTGTCACGTCCATGGCAGGACAGACCGAGACGCAGGCGAGGCACTCGATGCAGTTCTGTAACGGTTTGATTGCATCAATATCGGATTTCTTTGGGAGCACCGGATGCTCCGCCGGCTGGAGGAATGCGATCGCCTCAAGGTTGGGCAGGAGATCGACTATGAGATCCTTTTTTACCGGCAGGTTGATGGGCTCGATCGTGATACCATCCTTTGCCTCTTCCATGCAGGCGAGCACGGGATCCCCGTTGACCCTGACTGCGCAGCTCCCGCACTGGCCTGATGCACAGGAATAGCGGTACGAGAGAGTAGGATCGAGGGTGTCGTGAATTGTGTGGAGCACATGCAGGACACGGGCACCATCATTGACGTTCACGGTGTAGGTCTCAAGATGGGCAACCTCATCAGTATCCGGGTCGAACCTGCTGATCCGAACGGTCAGTTTCTTCATACCTCCGCCTCCGGTATGATCGCCATGATCAGGATATACATGCCGCTATTGCCTCCAGAAGCAGACTATTTTCATCATGGGTCCTGACTGCAACCCGGATACAGGTCGGCAGCCCAAAGGATGTGCAATCCCTCACAAGAATTAAACGTTTTAAAAGGCACTCACAAAGCGTTGCAACATCGCGATTGCATTCCACGAGAATAAAATTCACAGAAGACGGATGACAGTAAAACCCCAGCGCGGTGATCTCATGGGACAGCCATTCGCGTTCCTGCCGGATTCGCTCACGCGATGCCTCAAGATCGTCCATATGAATGAGCGCCTGCATTGCGAAAGCCTCTGCAAAGGCATTCACGCTCCAGGGGGGGCGGGAAATTTCGATCTTCTCAATCAGATCCGGTCCCCCAAATCCAAACCCAAACCGGATTCCCGGTACAGAGAAACTTTTTGTTAACGAGTGCAGGACAAAGAGATTTGGATCTGATACATCTGCAAGGCTCTCTTGAGGATTCGAAAGTCCGATAAACGCTTCATCGCAAAAGAGCATCCCCTCATGCAATTTCATTTCGGAGAGTCTCTGCATCAGGTTCTTTTTATCCTGCAATATGCAGGTGGGATTATTGGGATTGCAGATGAATGAGACATCTGCCATTGAGGGATTGTCTACAGGTACAGCGCCTGCAAGACCGGCAGAGAAGGCATATTCACCAAATGTCGGGGACTCGCAAAAAAAATGTTTGTCCTTATAAAGCGCGACCGAACAAAACGCCCGGATAAGTTCTATCGAACCATTACCCACACAAATCTCGTCTGGCTTTCGGTGAAATACAGTACCTATTCTTTCTTTGAGCTCATGATAGGAATCATCAGGATACGATGCGAGGAGTTCTGGATTGCAGTGCCATTCAAATTCCGGGGGGAACGGATTGACACTCGCGCTGAAATCCAGCACGTTTTTTTTTGTTTTTTCGAGTTGTCGCTTTCCGGTTCCACCATGGACAACGCGTTTTGGAAAGTCAACAGCCATAAAAATCCATTCTAATATTTCGTTGTCAGACCTTCTTAAATGCATTTTGAGAATGTCACGCAAGTAAAGAGAATTTGTTCGATAATTGGATTGGCTCACGGGACAGGCTCGATTGATTCACGGTTTATTGCAATCAGTTACCTTTCACAAGATGTTTATTACATGGTGATCAACCGCTGATCCATGCAAGCAGTCCACCCCGAAGAGAATCCCGATGCGCTGAAAGCCAGTATGGATAAAGGCGGTGTAAGGCCGGAGCTCCAGCAGGAGATCCTCCAGCTGGCAGAGTTCCATACCTACCCGGCACCCGGAGTGCTCATCGGGGCGTTCATGGTGGACTATGCCATGGAACTCCTCGGGGTTAAAAAAGGCCGTAAACTCTACGGGGTCTGTGAAACCCCCAAGTGCCTCCCCGATGCCCTCCAGGTCCTCTCCCACATCACCATCGGGAATAACCGGCTCAAAATCGTGCCCATCGGGAAATTTGCAATCACCATGAACCTGCCGTCAGAAGACGCGACTGCCGACGCCGTGCGGGTGTACGTGGACTTACAGAAACTGAAGAACTATCCCACGGTCGATGTCTGGTATGCCAACAGTCCGGCCTTTGACAAGAAGACCATGAAGGGGCAGCTCTTCGATGAGATCTTCCGTGCCGGGCGGAACATTCTCTCATCAGAAAGGGTCAGGATCATGGTGAAGCAGAAGGAGAAATGGTCCTCGGTCGCGTGCCCCTGCTGTGGCGAGATGATCCCCGATTATCTGATGGAAGGAGATCATTGCGCAGCCTGCGGTTCGATGAGATATTACGAGAAGATCTGAACCGGATTATCCGGTCTATGCAGGATCAGTCGCATCTTCCTTTTTGGATTTCCGCTGAAACCCGGAGGACCGGTGGACCTGTAAAAATAACGGGCGGGCATATAAAAGAAAAACGTGGAGGGATCCGGCTGTGACCGTGGACTGTTTCTGTTCGCCTCATTCTCAGGGGATGATCTCGCACCCGTTGAACTTCTCATGCTCAAAGTCCTTTAAGGTGATTTTTCCCTTGCACATGAGCGCCTGCACCCGTGGCAGCGCTTCGTGGAGTGCATCGTGAAGGGTCTGGATGGTGGCACAGACCAGTTGCCGTTCAGCCACTCCCCCACGGCTGCGTGATATTGGAGTACAGGCACCTGCCTCCGCAGAAACCGGAGATCCCGCATGCCGTGCACTCCCCGCTGATATCAATGCGATCGAGACGCCGCGGATCTGACCGGGAGATATGCCCCACATAATACCGTGACATCCCGACCATGATGGGGCAGGGGCTGATATTCCCATCCGTCATGATGGTATAATTGGCATACCCGGACCCGCACCGGAGCCGGCTGGTCTTTCCCAGGAGCAGGTCTTCCATGGGGTCGATAAAGGGGTACCATCGCAGTACTTCTCCGGCTGCTTCCATATGGTCCACCCAGAACCGGACGAGCGAACGAATCCCGGGATCGTAACTCCCCTCTGCCCATTCTTTGAAGTGCCGCAATGAGAAGTCACCGGCAAAATTGGCATCGATCTGCCAGTGGATGGATGAGAAGGCATAGTCAGGGTTTGAGGCAAGATACCAGACCGCATCCACGATATCGGTCGATTCCGTGATCGTCATCCGGGCGATGAGTTCCCCGGTATACCCGTTCGCCCGGATCGTACGCACATTCCGCATGACCCGGTCATAGACCCCTGCGCCACGGTTGGCATCGGTCAGTTCCTTCCTGCCGTCAATCGAGACAAGAATCGTCGTGAACCGGTTGACGATTTCCGTGGGGAGCCGGTCCAGCAGGAGCCCGTTTGTCTGGATCATGAACCGTTTCACGGGGGCTTCCTGCACGATCCGCTCGACCAGATCTGCCCGCAGGAGCGGTTCACCACCATAGAACGTCAGCGTGACGGCGGGATCTTTTTTCAGGAAATCATAGAGAATCTCCAGATCGAAATCCAGTTCCACGGGAAGGTTTTCGTCAATGATCAGGGACCGTTCGCCCTCGCTCTCGTCCAGGTTCTCAAAGGCCTTGGCCCGGCAGTACGTACAACAGAGGTTGCAGTTGTCCGTAAGAATGAGGTGGAAGAACATCTATCCGTCCTGCAATGAGGGTGCATTCATATCGATATGCCGTGCCGGTTGGGGTATACCTCCTCCCGGCAGGTTAAGAAAGGAATCGTATTCTCTGTCCATAACGTGCCACCCGGATCTGTGCCCGTATTCTGGACCGGGATCCCGCATGGCAGATACATCCACAAAAATATGCGTATGAATTCCGGCGTTAGAATTTGAAATGCCGGTTCACAATCTTGATAGCGCAGTAATCCCCGCACATCGTGCAGCCTTCGGTATCGGCGGGCATCCGTTTCGCACGGATCTCCTTTGCGCGGTCCGGGTTCATGGCGACAGCGAACTGCCGGTCCCAGTCAAGGTCGCGGCGGGCATGGCCCATTTCAAGATCGGCATCCCGGGTCTTCCTGAGTTTTACCATGTCACCGATATGTGCGGCAATCCGCGAACTCATGACGCCTTCGTACACCTCTTCGGGGGTCGGGAGGGCAAGGTGTTCAGCGGGGGTTACGTAGCAGATGAGATCCGCGCCAAGCGACGACGAGATCGCCGCACCGATGGCCGCAACCCGGTCATCGTAACCCGGCGCAATATCGGTAACGATCGGCCCGAGCATGTAGAATGGCTTGTTGTTCGTGACACGCTTCATGAGCTGGACGTTGGTTGCGATCTCGTCGATCGGCACATGACCGGGACCTTCAACGATTACCTGGACGTCATGGGCATGCGCCTTGTCCGCGAGTTCTGCATTGATCAGGAGTTCCTGGATACCGGCACGATCCGTCGCGTCATGGATGGCCCCGGCTCGCATGCCATTACCCGTCGAGAGCGTGACCTCGTGTTCTTTCAGGATCTCAAGCAGGTAGTCGAACTCTGAATAGAGCGGATTTTCCTTCTCGTTGTGGAGCATCCACGCGGTCATGAATGCCCCGCCCCGGGAGACAAGCCCTGCATGCCGGCCCTGGTTGCGGAGTCTTTTGACGGTCTCCCAGTTGATGCCGGTATGGATTGCCATGAAGTTGGTACCGAGTTTTGCCTGCTCGGCCGTGATCCGGAAGAGGTCGTCCTCTTTCATGTGGATGACTGCGCCGTCTTTTCTTGCCGCCTCGATAAAGGCCTGGTACAGCGGGACACTCCCGACAGAGAGGGTGGTGTTTGCAATCACCTGCTTTCTGATCTCGGTAAAATCACCGCCGGTCGAGAGTTCCATCAGAGTATCGGCACCCGCACGCTCGGCCTGTTTTGCCTTCTCGATCTCCTCGGGAATATTCACAATATCGGTGGAAGTCCCGATGGATGCATTCACTTTCGTGCGGAGACCCTCGCCGATACCGCAGATCTTGACGGTACGGTACGGGGAGACCGGGATGACGATGTGACCTTCAGCCACACTGCGCCGGACAAAGTCCTCGGTGACTCCTTCCTGTGCCGCAACCTGTTTCATCTCAACTGTGACGATGCCGCGCTTGGCATCAGCAAGAATACTCATGCCTATCCAGTTTCCCAAAAGAACAGATAAAGGCTCGTTTTTGGATTTTCTCACGAAATCTTGGTTGTTTACCGGACAAGTAAAGTTGCTTCCAGACCCCGAATTCTCAACGCTGGTGGAATGCACATGAACGGCGGTTCGCTCCCGGGCCAGGGAACGTAAAAAAAACCAGGTTCCCCGTTTGAGGTCCTCTCAACGGCATACGGGGGCAATACGGCGTCTTCAGATCTGCTCATCGTCACGGATATGCTGGGGGGGGGAACACCCTCTTTCCTGAACAGCGCAGTCCGGCTCCGCAGAACGAAAGGGGTGCCAATCCGGTGAAATCCGGCCGATGCTGCCGCCGCAAGGGTCTCTTCAAACTCACCGGCGGGAACCTCGTGCTTCGGCTCAGCGATAATAAACCTCCCGCCCGGGGCCAGAAGGGAGAATACCTCCTGCATGAGCCGGGCAGGATCGGGGATTTCATGGACCACACAGCATCCGAATGCAACATCAATACGCCCCGGCGTGTTGAGCGCCAGCGAGTGCGGTTCGGCCTTGTGGAACCGGATGCGGGTGATGAGTCCCTGCTGCATTGCCTTTTCTTGTAAGATCTCCAGCATCCCCTCCTGAAGATCCACCGCGATCACCTGCCCGTTTTCACCGACACGCCGCGCAATGGGGAGGGTAAAGAGACCCGTCCCGCACCCGATATCAAGGACCGTATCGCCCGGGCAGACATACCGGCCAACAAGCCAGCCCGGCTGGTACTTGAGCCGTCGTCTCCACCCGTCAAGGTAGCTGGCGCGGGATACCGGGAAGACTTCGTGATTGCCACTCATTGCCGTGCCTCCCGTACTTTACCGGTCTGCATACTCCAGCCGGAGCCCCACACCGGTCTCCTGCAGGGAGGCCACCTGCGCAAGGGCAACCTTGGCTGCGAGCGACGTGCAGTGGCAGGCGTGGAGTGCGGCAGGATTGAGGTCCTTGAGGTACGCCAGCGTCCCGATGAGCTGCGGCCCGGCGGTCCGCAGGTGAAAGCCGCCGATGATATCCTGCACCCGGTTTTCCCCGCAAACCTTCTTTGCATACTCCACCGTGTTGCAGATCCCGGCATGGGCGCATCCCGTGATCACCACAAGACCGTTCTTGCCCCGGAACGCTAGAGAGGTATCGTCGAGAATCCGGTCTTCCTGCATACATCCGTCCGGCATCACGATACGCCGGGGCCCGGGGTCGGCGCCCTCAAAGGAGCACCTCCGCTCGATCTCCCCCAGGAAGAAGAGGTTGGGAGTAAGACTGACTGGCTTAGTCGAGAGTTCGAGCGGCATGAACCGTTGCACCTCATCTGCGGTGAGGACTGCTCCGATGTCGGCAAGGGGCGGTTTGGGGCGGGGGAGAAAACAGCGGGGATGGGCGATCAGCCTTGGGAGCCGGTGCGGTGTATCCTCGATTGCCGCTTCCATGAACCGGTGGATCAGGTGCCAGAGCCCCCCGGTGTGATCGAAGTGCCCGTGGGAGAGGACGATATAGTCGAGATCGAGGAGATCGATCTTCATCTTTTCGGCATTCTGCAAAAACGCACCGGAGTAGCCCGTGTCAAACAGGATTCGTTGTCCTTCCGCCTCGATATACGCGGAGAAACCGTGCTCGGCAACGAACATCCGGTCGAAGAGCGCGGTGTTGTCTACGAGGATTGTGATCTTCATGTAAGCCTCCCCTGGTCTTCCGGATCCGGGCAGATCGTATAAAAGACCCCGCGTGTTCCCCGCTGTGAGGTGACTTTGCCCCCCCGTTCGAGCATCCTGAGGATCTTTGCCACCTCGCCACCGGCAAGACCGGTGGTGCCGACAAGGTCTTCCACCGTGGACGGCCGCCGGCAGAGCGTTGCCCGGATCAGGTCAGCCGGGCCGGTACTTGCCTGGGCTGCCGGAGAGACCGGATGCTGCTGGCCTGCAATCTCGATCTCCCGGTGCCCCAGCGCCCGCCCGACCCGTTCCAGTTCCGCGCCGGATGCGGCCTCAACCCATCCCTCTGCGGCAGGCCGGTCAAGCGTGTTGAGCTGGACGAGATCGGGGTCGATCCGGTCGATGGCCACCTTGAGTCCTGCCAGTTCCCCATCCGTGGTGTTCAGGCCGGGAATGACGAACACTTCGAGCCAGATGGCCCCCTCGTACAGTTTACGGAACTGCACCATCCCGTTGATGATCGCCTCAATCTTCAATGAGGGATGGGGATCATGGATGCGTTCGAAGGTCGGCTGGAATACCGAGGTCAGCGTTGGGATGACCCGGTCGGCAGAAAGGAGTTCATCCTGAACGTCCTGGCGGGTCATGAGACTCCCGTTGGTCAGGACGCTTACGGTGTATTCCGGATACTCCCGCTTAAGTGAATCGATCACCGGCCCGAGCGACCGGGCAAGCGTCGGCTCACCGGAACCGGCAAACGTGATCGAATCGAGATGCGGGCGGGACGCCAGTACCGGCCCGAGCTCTGCCATCACCTCCTCTGCGGGGAAAAAATCCTGACGGGTCACGGTCTTTGACGTGGTGTGACCGCACTCACAATAGGCACAGTCGTACGAGCAGGTCTTGAACGGGATGAGGTCGATGCCGAGCGAGAGCCCGAGCCTGCGGGAGAGGACCGGCCCGAAGATGTGTCTCTCGTTCATGGCAGTCCTTTTTAAAAAACCGTGGTTATTTTGGCGATCCGCTCGGATTCGTTCCAGTCATCCGGGGGCAGAGTCCGCCCCCGATTTTCGGGCAGAGTTTCTCGTTCCGCTTCGGGCAGTCCCCATCAAGGCTCCGGGTGCAGCCTGCCATCTGGATCGTCTTCCCGTTGAGGAGGGCATCGGCAATCTTATGCCGCGCCTCGTGAATATCCCGCCAGATGGTCTTTCGGGAGACGCCCAGTGCAGTTGCGGCCGCTTCCTGTTCAAGACCCTGAAAGTCGATCAGGTCCAGTGCTGCCATCTCTTCCGGCAGCAGCGAGACCATCTCACCCTCCTGGTCCGAGTCGCACTGCGGCGCATAACAGCGCCCGGACGGCCCCCCTTCAAGCGCCCGGTTCATCCGGGGCCGGCCCCGCCGCCGGCAGCATTCCTTGTTCTCACCGGTTGTTGTCAAGGTTCGTCAGCTCCACTTCAAGTTTGGCGGCCAGTATTTGAATGGCTTGCGCTGCCGGGGAAGCCCCGACATCAGTCACAGGAATTCCCGCCCGCACCGCTTCGATGACCGCAGGATCGAAGGGGATCTTTCCGAGTAAGGGAATGTTCTCTTCCCGGCACCAGGCCTCGATCTCTTTGGTCTGGGAGATGTTTAAGTCAAAGCGGTTGATGGCGACAATGATCCGGGGCCGGAACTGGCGGCTGACGGTAACAACCCGTTTGAGATCATGGACGCCCGAGACGCTTGGTTCGGTGACCACCAGCACAGCATCCACCCCGCTGATGGTGGAGATGAGCGGGCAGCCGGTGCCGGGCGGGCCATCAATCAGGAAGAGATCGCAGGTCCTGTCCTGTTCCATGGCCATCTTTTTCACGGCATGGACGAGCAGCCCGGAGTTGCCTGCACCCGGCACGAGCCGGGCATGCACGAGGTGTCCCCGCGCAGTCTCCGAGTAGAGGATCTCGCCGGTCTGCCGTGGCTGCAGGGTGATCGCTTTCACGGGACAGACAAACGTGCAGACGGCGCACCCCTCGCAGCGGAACGGATTTATCCGGAATACGTTTCCCAGCCAGTCCACGGCTTTGAACCGGCAGTACGCCTCGCACTCAGCGCACTTCACGCAGGCAGCAGGATCGATGAGCGCAGATTTCATCCCCATGAAGGGAGTGGTGCTCAGCAGGTGAGGGCTCGTGACAAGTGCAAGGTTGGCGGCGTCCACGTCGCAGTCCGCGAGCACGAGGGTGCCTTTCAGCAACCGGGCAAGTGCCGCGGTGACCATCGTCTTTCCTGTGCCGCCCTTGCCGCTGATGACCGCCAGGCGGATCATGTATCCACCCCGGCAAGTGCCCGGCATTTGGCATAGAGGGCACTGAAATCCTTCTGCCACTCAGGCCGTTCCCGGCAGAGGAGATCCCCCCGGCTCTGGATGGCGGCGATCTCCCGGTCAAAGGGGATCGTCAGCATCACTTCGAGGTCATGGTCGATGCAGAACCGGAGGGTCTCCCCATCCTTTCCATCGCTCCGGTTGATGACGATACCGGCCGGGACCCCCAGCCGTGCGGCAACATCCGCAGCAAGCTGCAGGTCGTGCAGCCCGAAGGGCGTGGATTCCGTGACCAGGATGCAGGCATCGCACCCGTCCAGCGCCTCCACGACCGGGCAGGATGTCCCCGGGGCCGTATCGATGATTACAACGTGACCACCTAATGCCTGCGTCTTTGCCTCCTTGATCACGGGCACCGCGTGAGGACTGCCCTCGTCCAGTGTCCCTGTGATCAGGGTTAGCGTGGGTAGCGGGGCGGAGATTCCCAGCATCCCGATCCGGCGGGGTTCTTCACGTATTGCGTACTTCGGGCAGACCAGCGTGCACCCCCCGCAGGAGTGGCAGAGTTCGGGAAAGAAGAGGATGCGGTCGGGCAGTACGGTGAGCGCGCCATACTGGCAGAACGCCCCGCACTTCCCGCAGTGATCGCAGGCGGACTCATCGACCACCGGCACCCGCACCGTGACATCGCAGGTTGTCGAGGGTGCCGGGAAGAAGAGATGGAGATCGGGTTCCTCCACATCGCAGTCAATGAGGGTAACCGGTCCGGTCTGGGAGAGGGCATACGCGATATTGGCGGCTACCATGCTCTTGCCGGTACCACCCTTCCCGCTTGCAACGGCTAGTTTCATTCGTGTGCTCCGGTAGGATCGTGTAAATGACGATTCGTCAGCTGCGCTGACAAGGCAGATCCTTACTTCACCTGTTCGAGAGTATTGTTCCTGAATGCATCAAAGGCATCCCGTACCGAGCCGCTGGAGCGGTACGCATACATCGCAACGCCCGCGGATTCGAGGACTGCCTTTGCATTTCCTCCAAGGAGACCGCTGATGAGTGCCGCCGCCTTGTGGTCGAGGATCAACTGGGCGGCCTTGGGGCCCACGCCCCCGGCACCATCGGCAAACGGGTTTGCCACGGCCTCAAAGGATTCCGTCGCGCTGTCCATGAAGATGAAATACGGGGCTCTCCCGAATCGCTCCTCAGCCCTGGCATCCGGTGTGGCACCTTGTGCAGTGATACAAATTTTCATGATGAACATAACCTCTTTTATTACTCATATGCGCATAAATCATATAAACCATCGCACCCTACCATACAGGGAGCATCATGCACCGGCACAACAACAACCACAAAATCATTTGCGTGCCTGAACATGAGATCATGTTATACCCGGAGCTGCCATGAGCACCCCTACCATCATTGAAGACCTGCTTGCGGGTCTGCCCGACGAGCCTGTACCGGTACGATCGGTCCTTGTCGGGGCCCACTGGACCGCGGTGTGCAGTACACACTGCGGCCTTGCCACGACCATTCTTGGGGGCAAACCCCACGATCACACGACCGTTGTCCGCGACGCGGGGCGCCTGCACACGAAGAGCGCACAGGACCTGGCCGCGTATGCCCGCTCAAAGAATCCCCTTGAAGCCAGTATCGGCCTCGCCGCCATCAACTCATTGCTGGAGGTCAACGAACAGAACGCGGTCGAGATGAATGCATCCGAGGTGCTGATGCAGCGGGGTGCCGGCAAGAACGTGGCACTGGTGGGGCATTTCCCATTCATCCCCCGGCTCCGCAAGGCCGCCCTGAACCTCTGGGTAATCGAGCAGCACCCGACCGGTGACGATCTCCCGGCAGAATCCGCGGGAGACGTGATCCCCCAAGCGGATGTCGTTGCGCTTACCGCAAGCGCCCTGATCAATCACACGCTCGACCACCTGCTGGACCTGTGCAGGCCGGATGCGCTGGTCCTCATTCTGGGACCCAGCACGCCGCTGTCACCGGTATTGTTCGATCACGGGGCAACGATCATTGCCGGCTCCCGGGTTGTTGACGAGGCCGTTGTGCTCAACAGTATCGGGCAGGGTGCGACATTCCAGCAGGTTAACGGTGTGCGCCTGCTCGCGTTCACGCGCCCGGGTGCATCCCTGATCTGAGGGGAGAGGGACAGAACATGTATGCAGTTCAGACGATCGTTCAGCACCGGGAGTGAATGGTGGGTATGCCTGATCCTGGAGATAATCCCGCATCGTTTACCTATTCCCCGGTAGGGATCGTTCATTCGCCGCACAGGGATATCGCCGGCATGCCGATCCAGCCCAGCGGGGCACGGGGGATACGGGGTACCATTGAGATCCGCCCGGCATTTGTCGCAGGGCTCAGGGATCTGGATAAATTTTCCCGGCTTATTCTTATCTATGCGTTTCACCGGTGCCACGATTACACGCTTGAAGTGATACCCTTCCTTGATCCCCGGCCCCATGGGGTATTTTCAACAAGGGTTCCAAAGCGACCCAATGCCATCGGGCTCTCGATTGTCCGCCTCATCGGGATCCAGGGGGGCGTGATTGAGATCGAGGATGTGGACATCCTCGACGGGACGCCGCTCCTGGACATCAAGCCCTATGTGCCCGCGTTCGATGCCTATTGTGAAGAGAAGGCCGGCTGGTTCGATGCGGTTGTGCACCATGCGCCGACGGTCAGGTCGGATGACAGGTTCCGGTAAGATCCTTTTATTCTGTACCTGCTGCATCCAGGGCATCCTGTACCGTGCCCGTGCCGGTATAGAGATGAACCGGGATACCGGCCCCATGCAGGAGATCGCCGGCATTCTCCCCGATCTTCCCGGTGATTACGGCCTCAAGCCCGTTCATCTTCAGCAGTTTCACGGCGTTCTTCCCGAGCCCCGTGGTGCTGACGATAAAACCGTTCCGGACTGCATCCAGTGCACGGGACTCGGTATCGTAGAAAAGGAAGTACGGGGCCCGTGCGAAATGCGGTTCAAACGCACTGTCCATGGTCGGACCCCGGGCGGTGATACAGACTTTCATGATCTCCCGTTTTGATTATTACTCATATGCGCATAAATCATATAAAGGGTTGTATCATACCCTCATATTAGCATTCTGGAGGCCTTTTCGGGTACCGGAAGGGGTAAAATACGTGGCAGAAACCGCCTCGCTTAAAAGGGCGCTGGCGGCCCACGGGCGAGGCGCAAACCTGCCGTATTTTGACAAACAGGATGAAATCTGAGCGAATTTTCCACGAGAACCGCAACGGGGGATTTTACACGGGTTTCCGGCAGGGGCCGGAGTACCAAAAAGGGAAACGGAGCCCGATATGGGCGTATTTTCCCCGGACGCCCCGGGTCCTGAACACAGGATTGCGGGGGATGGGGGAATGATCGCCTTACCGGCACCGGGGCCCGTGACCACAGCGGTGGGGCTCGGCATTGCCGGATCCGCAGCAACAGGTAGTGCCGAATTTCAGCGGGGACTCGCAGGCATCCCGGTGGCTGGGGGAACCCGGAAGGTCCTCGTGCTGCTCGCCGCAGGCACAGGTGTGGAGGGTCGTGGATCTCTTCTCGTCCTCGGACGTTTTTGTATCATTGGATGGAGTGTGTGAATCTTTTGGCATTCGTTCACCAGCCGTACGGTAACCGTACGATAGGTACGCGTATGAGCAGGAGTCATTTAAAGGATCTGATACTGCGGGGACAATGACGGCCCTGATCAAAAAAACAGGGCACTCCCCTCACTCATACAAAGACGACGCTGCCCCGTCAGATTGCGGCAGCGGATGCTTCCCCCGATACTCCGGTATATGAGTTGCAGGAGCGGGGGAACACGTGATGGAGATCACGAGGGGGGCGGGGAAAAACGATACCGGTTATTCCGGCCTTTGCATCTGGATCTGCCGCACGGCCCGGATCTCAGGGATATCCTCTCCCCCCAGTGCCTCAACAATGGACTGGACATAGGGCTCCTGCCGGGTCATACTGGGGGATGACCGGGAATTCAGCCGCTCGCCTTTCCGGCCCATCTGCGCAGAACCGGTTGCAATGAAGTGCAGGAAATCTTCTTTTGGAAGACCCCACCGGGTGTTGATCTTCAGGTGGACAATCTCCCGGTTATGCGGGTTGGGATACATCACGGCCCGCGTTTTTGGTAACCGGACCGCATCCCCCATATTGGATTGTGATAAATCCACGACCAGCGACCATAAGGCATTGCACGCAATTCTCGCATGCGGGCATTCCCGGCAGAACCGGTTCGTGGGGGGCAACGCATCTCCCCGGTAGTGTGCACAAAAATGGATGTCCATAACGGAATATGATGGATGCACTCTCTTCAAGGTATTGATCTTCATCCGAGGGGGGATTGTACTAAATCCCCTTTACGAGGTTCCGCTGCTGGATGACCTTTGCCACCCCGACAAACAGGAATGTTACCGCTACGAGCACCAGCATATCAACCCACGGGGCATACACCGCATCACCGGTCAGCGCCGCATGGAAGAGGTCAACAAGGTAGGTGAGCGGGGAGAGCGAGGTCAGGACAAACAACCAGCCGTTCAACTGGCCGAGAGGAATGAAGATACCCGAGATGAAGACGAGCGGGAGGCGGACGCTGCTTGAAAGCATCATGATGTTCGAAGGGTTGTCCGTTGTAGGCGATGCGAGGAGGGTGCCAAGCGCTGCAAACGTGACCGAACCAAGTACAAACGCAAGGACGAGAAGGAGTACGTTTGTTATGGAGAGGGGGAGGAGCAGGGCACATACCGTAAAGACGATAATGGAGATGCCAATGCCGAAGATCGCACCGGCCAGAATGTCTCCGATGACGATACTCTCAAGGATGACCGGAAGGGAGACGAGCCGCTCGTAGGTCTTCTCCCGCTTTTCCCACGGGGTGATCAGCGGGCCGACCGAGGACGCCGTGAAAAAGAGCATCATACCCAAAAATCCCGGGAAGAAGAGGATGAGGTCAAGGTCCCGCCCGATGAAGAACGTCAGGAACATGATGAGGGGGAAGAGCAGGCCGAAGATCATGACCGGGCCCTTGAAGTAATAGATCCGCATGTTCTTCTCGGTGATGACAAGGATGCTCCGGATAAAGAGGGTCCAGTCCATACCGTTACACCCCCCCGGTCAACTTCACGAACGCCTCCTCAAGCGAAGGGTTCGAAGTTGCAAGAGAGACGATGGTTAAATGTTCCTGCTCCGCTATGGCCGCAAGATGTTTCACTGCCCGGTCCGGGTCGTCACACCAGACCCGCCACTTGTCACCCCAGGGCTCTGCCCGGGTGATGCCGGGAGTAGTGAAGAGGTCCGGACGCACCGGCTGCTCAAATGCTACCTCAACATACCGCGCGGTGTCAAACATGCCCTTGAGCCGTTCCGGGCTCCCGGTTGCAACAATCTTCCCCCGGTTAATAACGGAGATTATCGAACAGAGCGTATTCGCCTCCTCGATATTGTGCGTAGTGAGGAGGACCGTGCTGCCCTCCCGGTTCATGTGCCGGATCGTATCGATAACAAGCCGCCGGCTGTACACATCCAGCCCGGTTGTCGGCTCATCGAGAATCAGGAGCGGGGGTGCATGGACAATGGCGCATGCAATGCTGATCCGCTGGCGCATCCCCTTTGAAAAGGTACGGACGAGATCGTCCCGCCGTTCATGAAGCCCGAGCCGGTCAATGATCTCATCTGCCCGCTCGTTCCGGGTGGCCCGGTCCATGCCAAAGAACTTCGCGGTCAGGAGGATGTTTTCCACCGCGGTGAGATCGCTGTATACCGTGCCGCTCTCAGGGATAATGCCCATCTTCAGCTTGGCGGCGAGCGGATCTTTATGCACGTCCGTCCCGAAGATGGTAACCGATCCGGAATCCGGTATCAGAACGCCGGTCAGCATCCGGATCGTGGTGGTCTTTCCGGCGCCGTTCGGGCCAAGGAAACCAAAGACCCCGCCTTCCGGTACGGTGATGCTGACATCGTCGACTGCAGTGATGGCTCCGAACGATTTTCTGAGGTGGGTTGCTTCAACAGCGTCCATGGCGTGGTGTTCTGGTATCAGCGTTCACAGGAATACCTGATGATAGTATCTGTATGAGCACGGATGCGCACCCGGGGGTACCCCGGGCGTCAGGTACGACAGGGACACGGGTCATGCAATCGCCCGGGGTTCACAGATAGATCCGGCTCTGTTTGGCACGCATCCCCTGTTCGGTGATCTGCTCCATCGCCAGTTTCTGTTCCCAACTTGCCGTCATGTCATTGATGATCAGGGCGTGATCCTCACATACGGCAACACACTTCAGGCAGGCAATACACCGGCCCGGATCGGCATTTCCGCTTCCGGCATCCATTGCACCGGCGGGGCACGTGGCCTCGCAGACGCGACACATACTGCAATCATTGCCATTCCGTGAAGGGAGGTGTGTCAGTACTCTGAACCGGAACGATTCGATGGCATCGAGTTCTTCTTCGGAATACCGGGTTGGTTCGCATTCCCCCAGTATCCCGGGATCCTTGCCGGTAAACCGCTGGAAGGTCTTTGTGGCATAATCGTCGGCCAGCGCGAGGTCGGCCGGATTCGGCCGGTCCTCCATTGCTTTCCAGCCGCCGAGATTGAACGTATGGGGTGCCAGGAATTCAGCAGACGAAACAACCGAAAAACCCTGTCCTGCCAGGATCCGCCGGGTTGATTCGTGAGCCGGATGGATCCCAAATCCCCCGTACGTGAAGAAGGTCGAGCACTTCTTTTTCCTGCCCTCAAGGGTGCGGAGCCAGTCGCGGACTACCCGGGGAGCACGCCAGGAATGGACCGGAAACCCAAAGACAACGGCATCATACGGCTCAAGGTCAATCCCTGCCGTTCTTGCGGAATGGGGAGTTATATCGATCTCATCCACGGAAGCGCCCAGGCCGGTGAATTTCTTATGCAGGACATGGGCAATGAGAGCCGTGTTCCCGGTTGCTGAAAAACAGGGTATCAGTATCCTCATGCGGTTCGCTCCAATGTGTTTTCTCACAGGTGTTGTTGTCATTATCGTCACCACCGGTTGAGGTGTTCAGCAGGGGTCCTCTTTAGGGGGATACCCCACCATCAGGAAGAGTACTGCCGCAGCAAGGATGATCACCGGGAACAACAGCAGGCTTGCATCAAGTCCGGCCCAATCGGCCACAGCTCCCGAGAGTGAGACCCCGATTCCTCCGGCACCCATGCTGATCCCCAGAAAAAGACCCGAGACCAGCCCGATCTGCGCAGGCATGAGCTCGTGGGCCATCGCAATCGTCACGGCAAATGATGACCAGAGGAGGAAGCCAAACGCAATGATCGCGGCAATGAGGAGGATGCCGTGTGTGAACAGGATGGCCAGAAAGGCCGGTATGGCGGCAATTGTTGTTACGACCACCACCGGTTTTCTCCCGACCCGGTCCGAGAGGGCACCCCCGGCAACCTGGCCGGCAACCCCCGCGAGGAGCATGACGCTGACAAGCGCCGTGGCCTCCAGAAGGGGATACCCGTTCAGGACCAGGAACGTTGGGAGGAAGGTCATTGCCCCGAAGGTGACCCATGCTCTTAATGTCGACCCGGCAAAGAGCAGGATCACCGGGTTCCAGTTCCCGGTGCCGGCGGCGCTCGTCTTTGAAGCGACCGGGCAGGTATCCGGGACCGGGTATACAAGAAGTACCAGCGCCATGATGAGAGCCGGTACAACCAGCCAGGAAATCGACTGGATGGTCCCATACGCGAGGGCAAGCCCGGCAATGATGGGGCCGATCGCCTGGCCGAGATTACCCCCTATAATAAAAAAGGAGGTAATTTTTCCCCGGTTGCCTGATGCCGCGATCGCACCGACCTTCGTGAGCGCCCCGGGATGAAAGGATGCGGTACCCACGGCAGATAATGCCACACATCCCAGCATGATCAGGTAATGATCCGTGAGCTGACCCAGGAGTGCAATACCGCACCCGGACAACAGGATCGAGAGGCTGATGCTGACCCGGAATCCCGTTTTATCGGCAAGGTGACCGAAGACCGGCTGGAGAACCGAAGAGAGCAGGCTGTAGGTCATCACCAGGAGGGCGGCCTGGAAATAACTGTAGCCGAGGGTGGTGATCAGGATCGGCTGCAGGGCCACCAGCATCGGGAAATACGTGTCGTTGACAATATGCGCAAGGGTGAGCCGACCGATATCCCTGAGCTGGCCCGGCGCATGGGCGGTTGTCATGGCAATGTCGCTTCCGCAGGTTGCGTCCCGGTCCTGCCTGCCCCGGTCAGTTCCCCGATACGTTCATCATATACAGACTCGAAGGCAGAGAAGACCCGTGCCAGGGTGTTTCGTTCTTCCCGGGTAAGATCCCCGATTCGTTCGGTGATAAGGGTCTGAACGTGCTGGTGGATCTCTTCGTGAGCATGAAACGCGATCCGGCCTTTCTCGGTCAGTTCAAGCGAAACCTCCTTCTCGTTCTTCACGCCCCGGATCTTATAAACCAGTCCACGTTTTGAGAGTTTTGTTATCACCTGCGAGGCCGCGGAGGGTGTCACGCCCATCATATCTGCGATGATCCGGACATTGTTCTCAGGCAGGGTTCCAATTGCCTGGATGGTGTGGATTTCTGAGAGAAAGAGCGTGCCCTCCACACCGAAATTCCGGGGGATGCTCTCCATGACGTTCATCTTATTCCGGATTCTCATCCAGATCTGGTAGAGTTCCGGCAGGGTTGGTGTTGTCTTCTTCATGGCGATCAATTGCTTAGTAACTTAATGATTAAGTTACTAATAAATATTTCCGGGGTTGGCATTTGCGGTATTGCTAAAACGGATCTCATCGACAGGTCCCCGACATCCCATCCCCTGCGTTTGTGACAGGCATGATCATCCCGTTTCTGCTGGAGGGGGGTCCTTCAGGTACGGACCACATTATTCCATCCACGCACCCGAGTCTGATCGGGCCACTTTTTACTCATATGAGCGTAAATAAATAATATAACAGGAAAATCCTGATCGTTACCGGTGCCACTATGCAGCACGCATCATCCCGAACGAGATGCAGGTACATGATTTACTGATAATAAATTCCCTGACCCCCTCATCGGATCCCGTGATCAGAGGAGATCTCATCGAACGTGGAGAATCATGCTGATAAAAAAGACACGCAGTCTGTGCCCTGCCTGCAATTCTGTCATTGACGCGGAAATTGTTGAGGAAGACGATAAGATCTGGCTGAAGCGGACCTGTCCGGCACACGGGGACTTCCGGCACCTCTACTGGTCGGATGCCGTCCTCTATCACCGGTTCGAGAAGTACGATGCCGTAGGGAACGGGATTGCCAATCCCCACAACCCCGGTGCACCTGCCAACAGTTGTCCAACTGCCTGCGGGTTGTGTAACAACCACCGTTCGCAGACGCTTCTTGCAAATATCGATCTGACCAACCGCTGCAACCTCAACTGCGACTTCTGCTTTGCCAATGCCCGGGCCTGCGGTTTCGTGTACGAACCCGGTTTTGACGATATCGTACGGATGCTCCAGGTGTTGCGGGACGAGAAGCCGGTCCCGACACCTGCCGTCCAGTTCTCCGGCGGCGAACCCACGATGCGGGACGACCTGACGGAGATCATCCGGCAGGCCAAGGCAATGGGGTTCCCTCAAGTGCAGATCGCAACAAACGGCCTGAAGCTCGCAAACGAGCCGGGTCTTGCGCAGGAACTCAAGGACGCAGGCCTCAATACAGTCTACCTTCATTTTGACGGCGTGACCCCTGATACAAACCCCATCCTTGAGGTCCACAAAAAAGCACTGGAGACCCTCAGGAACGTTGGCCTCGGGACGGTTCTTGTCCCGACCGTTATACGGGGAAGGAATGACCACGAACTGGGGGATATCATCCGGTTTGCCATAGAGAATATCGCTGTTGTGCGGGGCGTAAATTTCCAGCCGATCGCATTCACCGGTGCCGCAAGCGCTGAAGACCTCCAGAATGCACGGGTTACGATTCCCGATCTCCTCGCCCGTATCGAAGAGCAGATGTGCGGCGTTCTCAGGAAAGATGATTTCTACCCGATACCGGCAGTCCTCCCCTTCTCGGATCTCGTGGAGGCCTACACCGGCAGGGCGCAGGTCCGGTTCACTGCCCACCAGCACTGCGGGGCTGCAACGTATGTGTTTGTACAGGAGAATGAAGTCATTCCGGTCAGCCGTATGATCGACGTGGAGAGTTTCTTTGCATCGATCGAGCACATGGCTACGACCCTTCAAAAAGGCGGTGCCATCAACAAGTACAGGGCGCTTCTCAAGGGAGTCAGGGAGATGCATGGATCCGTAAAGAGAGGAGAACGGGACAGCACTGCAGAATTCTGGAAGCTGATCGGCAAGACCCTGACCGGCCAGAACTTTGATGCCCTGCGGGAGTTCCACTGGAACGCGCTCTTCATCGGCACCATGCATTTCATGGATAAGTACAACTACGATATCGCACGAGTCCAACGCTGCTGTATCCACTACGCAACTCCCGACGGGAAACTGATCCCCTTCTGTACGTACAACAGCGGACCGGTGTACCGGGAGCAGGTCTGGAAGAAGTACGCGAAGAAGCCGTAAGGAGAGGGATTTTTTTTAATCAAATACATGGCACGCTCCATTATTCCCGAACCATTCACTTTTTTGGATTCGGCCCCTTGGGAAAACAACTATCCTCTTAGCATTCCGGCAAGATTTTTAAGGTAATTGCGGAGCAAAAAAGTCCGGTACGGATATCCCCGCACCCTCACAGGAATTCCGGTGAAGTGACTTCGCAGTGAGGGGAAATCGTCTCCACGAGGGATCTGATCGCCCGCATAAACTTCGATTCCATTGAACGGAGAGAAGAGACTTCGGGCTCTGCAGCAATCACTTCTTTCGCATACGGAAGCAGGACCACGTGTGAGTACCCGTCAAGCCGTCCGGCCCGTTCCCGCGTTCGGTCCCAGTCTTCCGGTTGTGTGACCCGGTTCACGACAAGGATCACCTGCCCGATTCCCAGTTGTCGCGCGAGAGCCGCGGATTCCCGTGCCACGGAGAGGGCATTGTAGGAGGGGTCGGCGACAACAACCGCACAGGTAAATCCATCTGCTACCGCCCTGCCGAAATGCTCAAGGCCGGCCGGTGTGTCCAAGAGGATCACCTCGTCTTTGAGGAGACGCAAGTGCCGGAGGATCGCGGTAAGAAGAGTGTATTCGGCACAGAGGCAACCGGAGCCGGCCTGCTTGACACCTCCCATAACAAGGAGCCGCAGGTTATCAGCAACCGGCATGGAGAACCGGTCCACCACGTCACTCACATCCGGGTTAATGGTGAGCAGACCTCCCGGAGAAATGTCCGGGCCGGCCCCAATCTTTTCCCGGAGATACTCCACACTCTTTGAAACCGGAATTATCTGCTCCGCTATCTCTGGCGGGATGCCAAGAGTGACTGCAAGATTCTGCTGGGGGTCGCCATCAATGGCAAGGACCCGGAACCCTTCCTGTGCAAACAGGTGGGCAAGGAGGGCGGTGATGGTGGTCTTGCCGACCCCGCCTTTCCCGGTAATGAGGATGCGGATCCCACCCTTGCCGGAAACGTGAGGAATATGATTGTTTCCGGCAAAGGGTGAGCCGGGTGATTCTCCATACCGGCTCATATCCCTAGCTCGGTCCGCTTGCGTTCGATGTGGTCCGATATGAGCACCGCTGCCTTTGCCGGATCGGGTTCCACGGCGAAACTCGCATTCACTGCACCTTTCAGCCCCTCGGTCAGGAGAGAAACGGTTGCAGGACTCCCTGCTATGTGCGGCATCACACCGAGCACGGTGTACACACCGGATGCCACGAAGTATGCCCCGATGGAGACGGCTTTCTGCGAGTACCATTCTGGCGCTGCACCGGCAATGGGCAGTTTGTGGATCGGTACATTGAGAGCATTGCCGAGTTCTGCTGCGAGTACAAGGATACGGGAGTTGTCCACGCAGGAGCCCATGTGGAGCACCGGCGGGATCTTCAGCGATTCGCAGACTGCCCGCAGGCCGTCTCCGGCCAAGGCCGCAGCCTCGGGACGGAGGAGCCCGGCTTTTCCTGAAGCAATCGCAGCGCAGCCAGTCTCGACACAGAGAATATTTCTTTTGATCAGTTCCTTTGCAAGGGTCACGTGCCCGGAGTCGTGCTTCACGTGCGGGTTGTTACACCCGACAATTCCCACCGCACCCCGGATCTTCCCGGCCGCGATCAGGTCGATAAGCGGTTTGAACGAGCCACCGAGTGCGTTCTTGATCGCCTCATTGGAGAATCCCGCCATGACCGGCACCGGCTCTCCCGGGATAAGCACGCGCTGGGGGTTCCGGTTCTTGTAATTCTCGACTGCCATCCGCACAATTGCTTTTGCCGTGAGATAGGCATTCTCCGCATGGAAGTCAAAGAAGTAAGAACCCGAAATCGTGGCTTTCGAACTCGTGGTGATGATCTGGGTATGATAGCAGCTTGCAGTGCGGGGGAGCGAGGGGAAGATACACTGGTAGTCCACGACCATTGCTTCAAGAGCACCGGTTGCGATGATCAGCTCCTGATTGAGATGGTTCCCCGTCATCGGGATGCCTTTTCTCATGAGCAGCTCGTTGCCGGTACAACACATCCCAACAAGATTGATGCCCTTCGCACCGTACTTTAAGGCGAGTGCTTTCAGTTCCGGGTCAGCCACAGCCTTTACCATCACTTCCGAGAGCATCGGGTTGTGCCCGTGCACCGAGATGTTCACCTGATCCGCCTTCAGGACGGCGAGGTTCATCTTCGAATTCGTGATCGTGGGCGTGCCAAACAGGATATCCGAGACCTCGGTACCGATCATCGATCCGCCCCAGCCATCCGAAAGCGAGGTACGCAGCCCATGGAGCAGGATATTGACATAATCCGCTCCCACACCCATATGGACGCGGTGCATGGCTTCCACCACTTCGTGATCGATTCCCCGGGGGGTGATCCCGAGTTTTTCCCAGCACTCTCGGGTCGCTTTCGGGGCACGGTTGGTGAACTGGAGTATGTTCTTCCTCATGCCGTACTCGTCGAGCATGGCACCACCCAGTTCAAGAGCAAGCTGCTCCGGGTTCTTCCCGTCCGTTTTGATACCGAACTCCTGAGAGATTCGTTTGAGTTTTTCTGTATCCGTGATTGCGTATTCCTTGCTCTTTCCCGTGCCGACAAGGTACAGTGTTTCAACAATATCCCTGCCATGATCCGAGTGGGCTGCTGCACCGGTTGCGATCATATCCAGCAGGTTGCGCGCAACGATCAGGTCGGCATCGGCACCACAGACGCCACGGATGCGGTGGGGCGGGATGATGCGACAGGGCCCCATGGTACACCGGGAACAGGATGTGCCGGCTTCACAGTGTTTGCAGGGTGGCTGCTGCATCTCGAACCGGTCCCAGACCGTCTCGATACCCTCTTTCATCATCAGTTCGAGAACGGGCTTGGCGTTCTCGTCAGTCGTCCGCTCGTTCTTCTTCTGCTCGATCAATGCCGGGTTCAGGAGCGACATTCTCGCCCTGTCGAGCTCGCAGACATCGAGCCGTTCCCGGATCATCTGGGGTTTTGGTTCCTCGGCCATCTACACTCACTCCATTTTGTTGGATGATTGCTGATCCATTATTGGGGTATATAATCCTTATCTCTGTCAGACCTGTGATCTATCGGGGTCTGGCAGGAGAAGAATTTGACAGAACGTACTTTCCAAAGATTTCCGATCGCTTCACGGTATCTGTGGATGCAGAGGGAATAAGATACAGAAATAACCATACCGGGCAATAATCCCTGATGAGGCAATCACATGAAGTTCGGCAGGGACAATATCGGGATCCTGAAACAGGTTATATGGATTATCCTTAGCGGAGTCATGATAACCGTGGCAGCATCCTGTATTTCCGGTCCATGGTTGCTCGGGTCCTCGGGTTCATCCGGTTGATTACCGGAGCTTTTGGCTCCTGCCCGCCCTGCACGATTCTCGGGGTAACTACTGCGGAAAATTATTAAATTTTTTACGGCAGGGCATTCTGGATTTTTCCGCTTCAACTCGTCCTCAAACGGACCCAGTTTTTAAAACTGTTACCGGTTCATCATCTCGACAGCCGGCAGCATGCCTCTCATGCACAGGTCCACCAAGCTTACAATTGCCCTCGGATTTTTGCATAAATGCATTTAATAATGGGATGCGCGAAAGGTTGCCTTACAGGCACCCCCTCTGATGCCGGTGCCGGGAGTTGCAGCACCATGCAGGAAGTAATCAAAAAGATGATCAC
>Ga0074195_1001464_pt1 | contig 33133 bp, 29 predicted proteins | sample EPASupsiteHSE623_FD_64525 | JGI IMG/M metagenome (GOLD analysis project Ga0074195, IMG submission 64525) | Bioremediated contaminated groundwater from EPA Superfund site, New Mexico - Sample HSE6-23 | ecosystem: Environmental > Aquatic > Deep subsurface > Groundwater > Contaminated ... | reverse complement strand
GGGGTTCCGGGGGGGGCGACGCGGCTATAAAAGCCAGGAGGGCGGAAGCGATCGCCAGCTTCTTTGCCCTCACGCTGCGCTGATCCGTCGGCGAGGGGCCGCGGCTCAATCAGCGCAGCGGCTCCTCGCCGTGATTCTGACCGAGGAACAGCCCCATGCAGACGAGGTCCTCGTATTCTCCCTTGAATTTTCTTTTTTTTCTGAGACAGCCTTCTTCGGTAAAGCCTGCTTTCAGGTACAGGGCTCGGGCTGCCGTATTCGTCTCGAATACTTCGAGCTCCAGTTTCTCGAGGCCAAGCCTCGTGGCTCCTTCGATGCAGGCGCTCAAGAGTCTTTTTCCCAGTCCTTTTCCCCGGTGCTCAGCGGCTATGCCCATTCCGACGGTCGCCGAATGGCGGATCTCCTCGAAACCGCCTATATTGATGTCGATCCAGCCGACGAGCTCGCCAGAGTCGGTGTAGGCTCCAAGCATAGGATTGCCTGCTTCGTTGTGCGCTTCTATGTACTTTCTCGTGCTGCCGGCAGGAAAGCGTAGCGAGAAAAAGAGGTATTTCTCCTCGTCCTTTATCCTGTTGATGAGCGAAAAAAGAATGTCTGCGTCATTGGGCGATACTGGTCTGATCTCGTAGTTCATGAGGGCCTCTCTGCTGACCACAGCATCTTGTTATCTTCGAAGCCGTACCGAACCTTGCCTTCGTTTTTTAGGTAGGAAAGGAAGGAGCGGAGCGTGCTGCCGGCGAGGACGTATTGCCCATGATCCAATCTTATCCCGTAGCGGCCTGATATTTCCGCGAAAAGATCTTCGAAGATGAGAGGCCTTTCGAGCGCCTTCAGGATGCTGGCCTCGATCTTCTCGACCCTGTCCCTGTTCGCTTCGACGAGAGGCTGGATGGAATCGCACACCTCGCCGTGGGAAGGCACGAAATAGCGGGCATTTATGTCGCCTAACGTCTCGAGGCTTTTCTTGAACGCTTCGACGTCATAGATAAAGGGAATCTTGTATTTTTCCAAAATATTTTCACCGAAGAGGCTGTCTCCCAGGTAGAAGACGCCGTCCTTCGTGAGAACGCCTATCATGTCGATGAAATGGCCGAGTAGGGGGACGAAAGTGAGCGATTCCGTGCTGTCACCCGGGCTTATCAAACGCGTAACCTTCGACGATTTGGCCTCGAAAAATTTTGAGCGCAGTTCCCTGAAAGGAAACCCACCCCATAGGAGGCTGCTCTCGAGATATGGGTTTTCAATGAACGAAGACTCGCCCCGCGTGGCCCATATTTCGCAGCCCGTCATTCCTTGCAGGTAATTATTGGCGCCGATGTGGTCGGCGTTGGAGTGCGTGTTGATGATCGTCTTGAGGGACCAGGCCTTCTCGCCGAGGATCTTGAGAATCCTCCTGCCCGCGTCCTTGTCGTTGCCCGAATCTATGAGTCGCGCCGCGCCCGCGTCGGCGTAAATGCCTATGTTTGTGGGACCCGGAACGAGCCAGGAATTGCCTTCAAGGTGAAGCAAAGGAAGATTGTCCATAATGGCTCCTATGGTCGCTTAGCAAAATTTATCGTATTTTATCATGGTTTTGACGCCAGCGCTCCATGGGGGAGAGCGCTTTCGCCTTTGTAGACCTACAGTGAGCGCATATTGGGCGAGGACGCGATAGGGGATTCATGGAGGATCCTAGAGGCGGCTTCAGCGGTATAGGTACGGTATTTTCCGCATAAAAGGGCCGCCCGGGATTCGCGTCCCGGGCGGCCCTGATTCAAGCTTCCGTTCGCTTCCGTCCGGTTCACCCGAACAGGTGGTATTGGGCGATGAGCGGGGCGAAGAGGCTGGAGACGAGGCTCATGACCGTGATGAGCGTATTCAGGGAAGGACCGGCCGTATCCTTGAAGGGGTCGCCGACGGTGTCGCCGACCACGGCGGCCTTGTGCGCTTCGGATCCGGGTCCGCCGCAGTTGCCCGCTTCGATATACTTCTTGGCGTTGTCCCAGAGTCCGCCGGCGTTGGACATGAGGAGGGCGAAGACGACGCCGGTGAATATGGCGCCGCCGAGGAAGCCGCCCAGTGCGGTCGGTCCCAGGATGAAGCCGACTAAGAGGGGAAGGACGACGGCGAGGAGGGCCGGGAACACGAGGGCGCGAAGGGCTCCCGAGGAAGCTATGCCGACGCAGCGCGAGTAATCCGGGAGTTCGGTGCCGGCGAGAATGCCCGGCTTTGCCTTGAACTGGCGCCTGATCTCCTCGATCATCGTGAAGGCGTTGCGCGTCACCGCGAGCATGGTGAGGGCGCTGAAGAGCGGCGGGACGATGCAGCCGAGGAATATGCCGCTTAAGACGATCGGGTCCTGCAGGTTCATGAGGAAGTTGCCGCCCGAGTATTTGACGATGACTTCAGAATAGGCCGCGTACATCGCGAGGACGGTGAGGGCGGCCGCGCTTATTGAAAAGCCTTTCGTGATGGCCTTGGCGGTGTTGCCGGCCGAGTCCAGGACGTCCGCTGTGTCCACGACTTCGTGGCTCATGCCTGACATCTCGGCGATGCCCTTGGCGTTGTCGACGATGGGGCCGTAGGCGTCGTTTGAAACGACGATGCCGGTGAGGGAGAGCATGCCGACGGCGGCGATGCCGACGCCGTAGATTCCGGGCAGGCCGAAAGCCTGGGCCGAGAAATAGGAGGCGAGGGTCGCGATGACGATGCCGATGAGGGCGGGCGCTATGGAGATGAGGCCGTAGCTGAAGCCCGTGATGATCGTGAGTCCGGTGCCCGAGGCCGAAATTTCGGCGACGTTGCGCACGGGTCTGTATTCATCGTTCGTGAAATAGTCGGTGGTGAAGCCGATAATCACGGAGATGACGAGGCCGGAAACCGTCGCGATGAGGGCGCCGTAATTGAAGACGGTTTCGCCCGCCAGAGCGTTCACGACGACGAAGAGAATAGTCGCGAGCACGCAGAACACCACGCAGGAGAATACCGTGCCGAAGTTGAGCGCCTTGCCGGGCTTGCCGTCGGGTCCCACTTTGACGAACTGGAGTCCGATCAGGGCGCTGACGATGCCGACGATGCAGAGGATGAGGGGGAGGATGGCGTACTGCATGCCTATCGATCCCGCCGCCGCGAAGGAGGTGCCGAGGAGCATGGAGGCTACGGTCGCCGCCACGTAGGAATCGAAGATGTCGGCGCCCATGCCGGCCACGTCGCCGACGTTGTCGCCGACATTGTCAGCTATGACGGCTGGGTTGCGCGGATCGTCTTCGGGAATGCCGAGCTCGACCTTGCCCGTCAGGTCGGCCGCGATGTCGGCCGTCTTCGTGTAGATTCCGCCGCCAGCCTTCGCGAGAAGGGCGAGGGAGGAAGCGCCGAAGCTGAAGCCGAGCACGATTTCGGCGTCATGGAAGATCAGGTACAGGAGGCTCATGCCGAAAACGGCGACGCCCACCATGGCCAGGCCCATGACGGCGCCCGCCTTGAAGGCTACGTTGAACCCCTGTCCGAGGCTTCGTCCGCAGGCCGTAGCCGTCCTGACGTTCGCCTTGACGGCGATCGACATGCCGAGCCAGCCGGCGAGAGCGGAGCAGAGCGCCCCGAATCCGAAGGCGGCGGCGGTGTAGACGCCATGGAGGGGCCGTTCGGGGTCACCTGAGAAGATGACTCCCAGGACGACGACGAGGACCACGGCCACGGCTATGAGCGCGCGATAGAGCATCCTGAGATAGGTGGACGCGCCGTCCTTGATCCATGATGCGATTTGCACTGCCTTCTCGGTTCCCGGTTCCTGACGAAAAACCCAGCGGTAGTACACCAGAGCCGCGGCGATGGAGCCCAAGCCGCAGCCGATGCCAATGTAGAGCCAAAGATCACTATTCATACTATCCTTCCAGGCTTTCGCGTATTTCTCCGGCGCTTCTTTTTGTGAGGCGGCGGGGCCGGCGAGAGTCTTATGTTCTCAAATTGTCGCGGATTTCCACCAGAGATGGTTGGTTTCCTTGAGGGTACCCATGGACGGGAGCATATAGGCAGCCAAGCCTTCGGCCTTATTGCCGATAAAGATGCCGTTTTTTATCGTGCGATATGAAAAAGTGCCTGGGTGGAGCCTGTCGACTACTTTTGCCGCCACTTCCTTGCTTTTGACCTGTTCGAGACAGGAACGAAGGTGACTGGTATTGTCGTAGGGCAGATCTCCGAGCGAGCCATTCAGCGGGTCCGTGGCCAAGTCTCCCAGCCGAAGTTCGACGAAAGTGATGGCCGGTATGCTGAGAGGAGTGTCCGATCCTCCGCAGAGGAGTCTGAAGAATGGTTCGGGTCCCAGCCTCGAAACGACGAGAGGCCTGACGGGAGCGAGTTCGTGATAGAGGTGGAGCCCCTCGCTTGAGTCGGCTTTTTCGGCGCCGCGCTGGACGCCAAGCGTCCTTCCATCTTTTGTTACGAGATATAATGTGCCGATGGCGGTAAGCGGGACTCTTTCGAGCACACGGTATACCGAGGCATAGACGGTATGTTTTGGCTGGCCGTCCGCGTGGGGAACGCAGCGGGCTAAGGCTGTCTCGATGGGGATATCGGCGTGCCTGAAGGCTGGATCCACCTCAAAGAAGACCGCCTGGCCTTGTGTCGTATGTTCCGCTCCGACGGCGTAATAATTTCCGAATTCTTCTGGACTCAGCATCGACGCGATGAGCGCTTCCGGCATGAGCGAAAGATAAAGGTGACGCATATGGCCTCCATTTTTTTCGGAATTTCGCAGATTATAATCCCATATCCCGAGGCGCGCAATGTAGGTCATAATTTTAAAAAATCAATTTTTGTTCTGATTCATCCTCATTTCCGGCAGAAGGCGCCAATACTTCTTGGGCATGTGCCCCGACTGGACGCGCGGATTTCTGCGCTGGGCTATCGCCACGGTATCGAAATAGTGAATCCATCCCGATCTTACGGCCATTTCCCGTTCCGAAAAAGGCGGCTCCTCCCCTCGCGCCAGGGAGAAGCCTTCGACCATTTCCCAATGAACGCCTGGAACGTGAAGAATCGCCATGCCTCGTTTCCTGTCGTGGATGGCAAACCTCATGTCCGCGTAGCGAGCGGCAAAGTGGTCGCCGATCAGGGGAAGGATGTCGCAGTCGGGCTCGATGGGCGCGTACCAGGAACCATCAGCCAGCTCGGAGAATCTGATCAGCCCTGTGACGAGATGGGCCTGACCTTTCGTGCGCAGGGCGGCTTTGACGACGAAGCAGATGTCAGTATCACCCATGTTTTCCAGGGCTTTCCCGCCCTCGCTCGATATTCTCGCGAGAGTGCGGGCGATGGCGTTTTCCTTATCCGGCGCGTCGGAGCAGAAGGCTTCCAGGCAGGTGCGCAAGGCCGCTTCGCCGGCTTTGCGGGAGAGGCGCCTCCAGAGCAGCGTCGCCCGCGCCTCGTCGCTCGGAACGGCAATAGTTTCGTCGAAGAGCTCCTCGACCGATGAGGGGCCGCGGATGGAAGGAAGAGGAAAGCCCGAGCGCGAAGCGTTGATCAGTTCGGCGGCCGCGCAGAGGAAGCCTGGGAAACTGCCGTCATAATGCAGGACGACGGAGTTCATCCCGCGGCGTCCTTCACCGATTCGCCTTCCCATGGCAGGTCGGGCTGCATGGATGGATCTTCCCTGAACGCCGGATCCAGAAGTGCGCGACGCAGTAACTCCGGGTTCTCCAGCATCCCCCCTCCTCGGCATGCGCCCTCATTGTCAGGCAACCTGCCCGACACCGTGATGAACCATTTCGCCCGCCTCATGACCACGCCCAGACGCGAGAGGGATGAGGCCTTTATCGGAGATTGCTTTCTGGCCTTCAGGATGCGCATGGCTGACTTAGGGCCGATTCCCGGCACGCGCAGGAGTTCCCTGTAATCGGCTGTCGATAGCTCCACGGGAAAAAACTGGATGTTGCGAAGCGCCCAGGAGCTCTTGGGGTCCATGTTCTGGTCGAGGAAGGGGTGGGACGAATCCAGGATTTCCGAGGCTTCGAAACCGTAGAAGCGGAAAAGCCAGTCGGCCTGGTAGAGCCTGTGCTCTCTCGCGAGCGGGGGCCTGGCGACGACGGGAAGCCTTGGATCAGCCCCCGTCGGAATGAACGCCGAGTAATAGACTCGCCTGACATCGTAGGCCAGGTAGAGATTCTCGGCGAGGGTGAGAATGGTGGCATCGGATTCTGGGCTGGCTCCGATCACCAGCTGCGTCGTCTGTCCGGCGGGCATGAGTGGGGCTTCCGGGTTTCGCGTCCGGGTCTTCCTCGCGTCGAATACGCTGATTCCCTTCGACAGGTCGCGGTCGGCTGGCCTCAGGTCCCGAGGAATGGGCTTAATGTAGGGGATGAGGGCGCTGTCGCCTGCCGGAGGTAAGGCTGGGGTATCGGTCGCGGTAACGACCCCGGCTCCGACAGCGCCCGGCGCGGATGCCGAGACGGCCTGGGGCGTCGCGGCCGCGATCTGCGGCGCCTCGAAGCCGCCTGCCTTCGCGAGCGCTCTCATGGGACCGAAAATCGCTTTGGGCGTCTTGTCCGGCGCGATTCTCGAAAGGCTGGCCGCGCTCGGCAGCTCTATGTTCACCGAAACCCTGTCCGCCCATCTGGCCGCTTCGAGGACAAGCCTTTCCGAGGCGCCGGGTATCACCTTGAGATGGATGTAGCCGTTGAAACGCTCCCTGGTCCTCAGGGTCCTGGCGACCCAGATCAGGCGTTCCATCGTCGCGTCCGGGCAGCCGATTACGCCCGATGAAAGAAAAGTGCCTTCTATATAATTGCGGCGATAGAAGTCGATGATGAGCCGAACGAGTTCCTCGGGCTCGAAGGCCGCCCGCCTGACATCGTTCGAGCGTCTGTTTACGCAATAGGCGCAATCGTAGGCGCAGGCGTTGGAAAGCAGCACCTTGAGGAGGGCGACGCAGCGTCCGTCGGACGCCCAAGCGTGGCATATGCCGCCGACGGCGCCGTTGCCCAGGCCGCCAGGGGTGTTTTTTCGCCCGCTTCCCGAGGTGGAGCAGGAGGCGTCATATTTTGCGGCGTCGGCCAGGACGCCGATTTTATCGTTTACGTTCATGTATACTAAACATCAGTTTAGTATACATGAAGACTGCTGTCAACGATCGCCGTCCAGTCTCGCTTCGAACACGAACTGTTCCTTGACCTTCAGGAATCCTTCCCTTCCATAGAAACGATGGGCGTCCTCGCGTATGACATTCGCTCGGAGGCGGACAATGCCCAGCTGTTTGGCCTTTGTCCATTTTTTCACTTCGCCCATGAGCGCCGCGCCGATGCCGGCGCTACGGTGCTTCGTGTCGACGACGAAACCCGAGATTTCGACATAGACGGGCGTGTAGAAATGGTCGATGACGCCCACGCTCGTCCAGCCGACAACCTGGCCGGAAAGCTCGGCGACGATGACCCGTTCTTCGGGGTTGCCCGCATATCTCCGGAGGCCTGCCTGAACCGAGTCGATCGAGGCGGGATAGCCGAGCTGGGCGGCGAGATCGGCAAGGGCCGCGGCGTCGGCGTCGATCGCGTCCCTGATGATCAATGGTTTCATGGCAGGTTCCTTTTCTTGTCAGTTTTCGAGCGAATAATAGGCAACGACATCGATGTCGTCGAACCCGGCGTTTTTGTAGAGCTTCATGGCGTGGACGTTGGTGCTGTCTACATCGATCAGGATTTCATGGTCGCGGCCGATCAGGTCGAGGACGGCGCAGAGAAATTCCATCCCGTATCCTTTGCCCTGCTCGTCGGGGGATACTGCCAGAGTATTGACCGAGAGCACGCCCTCCTCGTCGGCGACGAAGCAGGTAGCCACGATTTTCCCCTTGAGTGAGCCGAGGTATGCCCGCCTGGCGCCCGAAGCGAAACTTGAACGCACGAAGGCTTCGGTTTCCGCTCCCGGATCGTTGAAAGCGGCGGAGAGAATCTTTGTCATGACCGGAACGTCGGACAGTCCCCCCTCCCGCAGCCTCAGCCGGTCGGGGTGCTGCCAGAGTATATGCCGCGTCAGCCTGAGCGCGTGCTCCTCGTGTTCCGGCACGCCCTCAACCCTCGACACGAACGCCTTCCCCGACGCTGAGCGGTCGTTGCATACGAGGAGCTGCCGCGCGCCGCCTATCGTGGCGCCGCCTATCGTGGCGCCGCCTATCGTGGCGCCGCCTATCGTGGCGCCGCCTATCGTGGCGCCGCCTATCGTGGCGCCGCCAGCGAGTGCCTTCCGCGCTGCCGCCAGCAGCCTGCCGGCGTGGCCGTTTCTCCTTGCCTCAGGCGCCACGCATATGGCGATCTCGCCTTCCTCGGCCCTGGGCGCGAAAATCGAAGCCAGGCCCAGGAGCCTGCCTTTTTCATACAGAAGGAACCAGCTGTCCATATTCTTGCGGAAATTCAGACGATGGTCGATCTGGACGCAGGGAGAACAGCCGTCGAAGGCCGCGCAGGCTCCGATCAAGGCCTTTACGTCGGCTTCCTTCGCTTCATCGAGACGCTCGAGTTCATATATCATTTATTGTCCTTTTATGGTTCTGCCGATTTTCTGCCCGGACACCGAGGAAGCCCTGAGATACAGGAGGGACGAAGCGCTGAATATCGCGCCCGCGATGATCCAGACCCCGGGTATCATCAAACGGGTCACGAGTGCCGCGAAGGCGAGGGACCCCGCGGCTCCGCCCAACTGGACAGCGAGCGATCCCAGGGAAAGCATCGACGACCTTCTGTCCTCGGGGATTTCGACATTAAAAATTGTGTTTTCAGGCACGTTGGCCATGCCGTTGAAGAGAAACATCGTGAGATAGAAGACCGAGAAGGAAAGTGTCGTCTTCTGGAGCGCAAGCGCAAGTATCAAGACTCCCGCGGCGATCCTGAGGAGGAAAAGCAGGAAAAGATGGGGGATTCTCCGCCTAGAGAGAAGGAGGCCGACGAGGAGGACGCCAGCCAGGGAGGCGATGAAATAACCGCTGTTCACGATGCCGAAAATCCAGGTCTTTTGGTCCGACCCGAGAATTTCCTTCAGCCGCGGCTGCCAGTAGACTTCTATCGCGGAAAAGGTGAATCCCCAGAGGCATGTCCCCGCCAGCAGCAGTCCAAGAATTCTGCTTCCGCGGATTATCCTGAGGGAATCGAGCACATAATCCCCGAATTTGATGGAAGGCCCGACTGGCGGCTCATCCTTTTTGGTCGTCAGCAAGGTCAAGGCCAAGAGGGCCAGAAGGATCAGGATCTGCGCGACGAGATTGCCGTTGTAGCGGTCGGAAGCCGGCCAGAGCTTTTCCCAGAGGAGAGGGAGAAAACCTCCGAGAAGGGCACCCGAGGCGAGGCCCGCCGTTTCGCCGGCGCTTATGACGCTCATGAGCTTGTGGAGGTTTTCCTTGCCGTGGACGTTTATATAGTCGTTTATATAGACGGCCTCTATGGAGCCTGAGGAGAAAGCCCTCGAAACGGCATACAGGGCGAAGCCGAATAGAATAGGCATGAAGCCTTCGGCCCATATGAGTATGAAACGCGCCGCCAGGGAAAAGCCTATGGAGATGAGATAGATGCGCTTCCTGCCTATCGAGTCCGATAATATCCCGCTGGGGAATTCCAGAAGCACGACGATGATGGAGACGATCGCTCCGATAATACCGAGGTTTTCGATCGACACTCCCCTGGACAGGATCATGAGGCTCATCACCGTCGTCATGATGCCCATGACCATCCAGTGCAGGAATCTGTTCAGGAAGGGAATTATCACCGCAGCTCCCGGCGCGTCGCAGGTTCGTCATCATATTCGGGGTATTCGGGCGCCAGGCGAATTATCGCCCGCGATTCTTCCCTGGTCAATGCGCCCGCTCCCAACTTGACGGCGCTTTTCGCGGGGGGCTACAGTCAGTATGTCTTGCCGATTGGCGCGAGTCGGCGAATTCGGGCTCCGGCAAGATCAAAAAACGGCGAAACAAGCGCCGAGGAGAAGCCATGGGAACCGAGGATGTTCGAACGAAGCGCGCGGCGATAGTCTCGATGCTCCACCCGCGGGGGATTCCCTCTCTCTGGTGTCCGCCCATCACGCACTACGACGCGAGCGGGAAAATCGACTTGGCGAGATCCCGGGCCCACCTCGCGAGGATCATTCCTTACGCGCCCTGCCTCCTCATTCCGGGCTCCACCGGCGACGGCTGGGAAATGGGCGAGGCCGAGACGGAAACGATGCTCCGCGACCTTCTTCCCATCGTCGGATCCCTGGGCGGCAAGGTTCTGGTCGGAGCCCTTCATCCGAGCGCCTCCGCCGCCAGGCGAGCGATGGAATCAAGGATGGACCTGGCTCTCGAGACCGCCGGCTCCAGAATCCGCGCCGAAAGCCTGCTCGGCGATCCGCTGAAATCAGCCGCGGCATGCGCCAAGGCGGGAATCGCGGGCTTCGCCGTCTGCGCCCCCGCGGGAGTCGATCTGACCCAGGAACAGATAGGCGCCGCTCTCTCCGGTATTCTCGACATGGGGCTGCCCACCGCCGTTTACCAGCTTCCCCAGGTGACGAAAAACGAGATAGAACCCGAAACCTTCGCCCTTCTCGTGGCGTACTACCCCAATCTCTATCTTTTCAAGGATACGAGCGGACTGGACCATGTGGCCTTGGCCGATATCGAGAGGGGAGGGGTTTTCTTCGCGCGCGGCGCCGAGGGGGACTTCTCGCGCTGGATATCCAGGTCGGCCAGCCCCGAGGGCGCGGCGGCCGAGCATCGCTATGATGGATTCCTCCTCAGTTCGGCCAACGTTTTCGCGAAAGACTTGGCCGAGATAATCGAGGCCGCGCGAAACGGCGAGCAGGCCAGGGCCGACTTGATTTCGGGAAAGATCGACCGCGTGGTCGCCGCCGTATTCGCCGAGGCGGCCAAGCTGCCCTTCGGAAACGCTTTCAGTAACGCCAACCGCGCGTTGGAATGGGCGATGTCCATCGGAGACGGCTCCGTCGAGCTTCCGCCGCCGAGAACGCATTGCGGCGAGAAGCTTCCCGCTTCCCTGCTTCATTTTGCCGCCGCGGCCTTGGCTTCGGAGGGGATGAAAGCGGTATATTCCTGAACATGAGCAAAAACTGGAAGAAGGACCTGGCTCTTTTCCTGGGCAGCCAGGCGGTTTCGATTTTCGGATCCATGCTGGTGCAGTACGCCATCATGTGGCACATAACGCTCAGCGCGAATTCGGGATCGGTTCAGACACTCTACATTGTTTGCGGCATACTGCCCACGTTTTTCATATCGCCCTTTGCCGGAGTCTGGGCGGACCGTCACGATCGCAGAAAGCTCATCATGCTCTCCGACTCGATGATCGCGGTCACGACGCTCATCGTCGCCATAATATTCCTGGTAAGCGGGGAGAAAAGTCTTGTCTTGCTCCTGGCGGCTTCGGCGGTGCGCGCCCTTGGACAGGGAATCCAGACGCCGTCGGTGGGAGCCTTCCTTCCGCAGATCGTGCCCCAGGAACATCTCACCAAGGCCAATGCCTTCGCTACGACCATCCAGTCCGTCATCATGCTGGCCTCGCCCCTGCTCAGCGCCGCCCTTCTTTCCTTCGCCTCGATAGAAGCCATCTTTTTCATCGACGTGGCGACAGCCCTGGCCGCCGTATCCATCCTCGGATTTTTCCTTAAAACGCCTCCCCACGAACGCGCTACCAGGAAGATCGAACTGAGCTATTTTCACGACCTTCGCAAGGGATTTTCCTATATCGGCTCGCACGCCTATCTGAAGTTCTTCTTCCTCTACTGCGCGATGTTCTTTTTCTTCGCGGCCCCCATCGCCTTCCTGACGCCCCTCCAGGTAGCCCGTTCGTTCGGCGGCGACGTCTGGCGCCTCACGGCCATAGAGATAAGCTTTTCGCTCGGGATGATGGGAGGCGGGCTGCTCATGGGCACCTGGGGCGGGTTCAGGAACAGGGTCCATACCATGGCTTTTTCCAGCTTCCTCATGGGAGCCATGACCCTGGCTCTGGGCCTCGTGCCGGTTTTTTGGATCTACCTTATATTCATGGGGCTGACCGGCGTTTCCATGCCCATCTTCAATACGCCCGCCTCCGTCCTTCTCCAGGAGAAGGTGGAACCCGATTTCCTGGGACGGGTCTTTGGCGTCCTGGGCATGATCTCTAGCGTTATGATGCCGATTGGGATGCTTCTCTTCGGGCCAATAGCCGATGTAGTGAGGATTGAATGGCTGCTTGTGGGCAGCGGCGGCGTGATCGCTCTCCTCGGGCTCTTCCTGATGGGCAACAAAGTATTGGCAAGCCACGGATTGCCCGCGGATCCAGTAGGTCAGGAACCTTCAGGCCAGGTTTGAATAAAAGATAATGTTTGCCGCGCGTCGGCTCATTCGCTCATCCGGGCGAGAGTGCCGGAGTCGGCCACCAGGCAGTCCATGGCTCTTTTTACGACAAAGCCCTCGGCCAGATAAAGCGCGAGAGCGTTATTGTTGCTCGCGTTCACCGAAAGGCTGGCAGACCGGAAACCTTGGGCCGCCCCGAAGCGTATCGCGCTCCTGATGAGGACCTTCCCGAGACCCAGGTGCCGGTACGCCCTATCCACCGAAACGGCGCTTATAAAAATCGATCCTTCTTCATCGTCGCGTTCGCAGTAGATGGTTCCGCAGGCTTTGCCCTCGGGATCGAGGAGAAGCATGGCGCCTCCTTCCAGGGCTTCGGCGCCGCCAAGCCTTTCCGCCCAATCCTCCACCCTCGTGTCGCTGGAGCCTGTCACCTCGCGGAAATTGCGGTTCCTCACGAGGACGAAATCGGCCAGGGCGTCCGCGTCATCCCTCCGCAGGACGGTCAGCGCAAAACCCGGCGGAAGAACCGGCTTGCCGCATTCCATGTCGTCGCGTCGCATGGCGCAGGCCATCCTTTCCATGACAAAACCGGACTCAAGCAGGAACTCGCCGAGAAAAGGCAATCCGGAGGGGAGGAAGAGATAAAGGCTTAGGCTTTTTGCCGCGCTGGCGGCCTCGGCCGCCCTGACGGTCCTGGCCGCTGCGCCGAGGAGCATCCGGTAGGCCTCGCGTCGTTCGGAAAGATCGCTGACCGAAGCGTGGAGCATCGCAATCCTGATTCTGCCCGACGCTATTATCGAGGCGCTGAGCATGAGCGATAGGACGGCGACCATGGCGCCCTGCCTGTCCCGGAGGACGAAACTGGGCTGCTCGTGATTGCCCATGAAATCGGCGCCGGGAACATAGGATTCGTCGTGCTCGCGTCCGTGCCGGGCGCAATATTTCAGGAAACCGGCCTTATTCCCCTGACCAAAGGATTCCAGCTTGAAATTCATGTCCTGAATAATACCACCGTAATTATTGAAAATGAATGCCGTAACGCTTCAGTACCCTCAGCGCTCGCAGCGTATTCCATTTGCCGCTTCCCCGCTTTGTCAATCGAAGGATCCCGAGACTTGCCTGTCCGGGATTCCCTCATTAGATTAATCGGATACGATCGACGCTCAGGAGGATTCCGCTATAATGAAGATTACGAAAGAAAACTTGATTCGCCGGATGGCCGTGATTGTCGCTTTGCTGGCCGTCGCCTTTCTCTTCAGTTCCTGCCTGCCGGGAGACGGAAAGAACAGCGTGGAGAAGCCCGCCAACTTCCTGATGGGAATCTGGCATGGATGGATAGCGCCTCTTTCGATGATCGTGGGCATTTTCAACGGCAATATTCGCGTCTATGAAGTGAACAACAGCGGCTGGTGGTACGATCTGGGCTTCTATATGGCCATCATCTCGGGATTCGGCGGGATCGCCCTCTCCAGGAAAGCCAGGAAAGAAAGGCACGTCTGAGTTCGGGGCCGGTTTACTTCGCTACGACGACGGACAGATCGACGAATTCCGCGCCGTAGCGCGTTTCGAGAATATGACGCGCGAGATCGAAGGCGGGAGCCTCGGCTTTCGCGATGATCGCGGAGTCGGAGGTGGCTATAGCCCCGCCTTTCCAAGCTGAAACGAAACCGTCGGCGCTTGGGACCAGGATGACTTCGCCGGCGATGCCGCGACGGGCGAGGGCCTTCCGCAGCGCTTCGGCGTGATCCGCGCTGCGGGGTATGGGGGCATCGAGGAAAAACGTCGCCTGGTTGACTTCGAGCATGGCAAGATTTCCGCAGAGTTCGTCGATGGCCGCGTAGAATTGGGCGGCATCGGCCACCCGGCCGTGGGCTCCCCCCGCGTCGCGCAGGAATCCGTCGGTCGAGATGAAAAGCGGGTGTCCTCGAAGATAATTCGTGATAGTGAAAAGAATATTGTAGCTATCCACCGCGATGCGCGAATCCCGAGGAACTGAGGCGGCGCGCCGCAGCGCGTTGGCGCGCGAAAGATTCCCGGGCAGGACTCCCCTGAAAAGAACCATGCGTTCAGCCTTGTCGAGCCTGTAACGATCGCCCGTGAGCTTGATGCTCGCGTCGACCGGATAGCCTCTGTCCAGAAGCAGTCGATAGTCTCGCGCCGCCTCGCGAAAATCACCGTCGAAATTCATTCATTCATCCTTCCGCGTGATCGCCGATGCCTTGGGAGGTCTTTTTATTCAAGCAACGGCATAGTTTTCTGAAGTTTTTCCTTGAACGCGTCCGAGGAGTTCAGAGCGATATCCCGCAGTATGGCGCTCTTCACCGTCCGGCCTTGTTCTGTACTGATCTTGGCCTCGTATAGATCCGCGTTCAGGACGATGAAGGAAGGCTGGGTTTCCCTGGAGTTCCAGGCTTTCCATAGCGGCAATTCTTCCGTCGTACCAAGCCCGTTAGGATTTCCCGTCCGGACGAAGTTGGCCAGATAGGAGCCGATCTTCGTCTGAAGGTCCAGTCGGCCCTGGCCGTTGGCCCTGGGAGGAATCGGCAGGGGAAGGACATTCCCGTAGCGGGAATCCGTCTGGAGGAAAAAGGATATTTCGACGGCATGGCCGGCGCCAAGTCGGAGCCCCGCGTATCTCCCCATCACGCTGTCGCCGTTTTGGTCGGGAGCGCCCCAGTCGAAGCGGTAGAGGTATACTTTTCTATCCGTGTTCTTGGAGTCAACAGCGTCGGCTATAGAATCGGCGCCTTCGGCCTTCCACACCGCGGTAGTCTTCTCCACCAATTCCTGGTAATCAGGGCCTCTCCTGCTTTGCCACTTGTACAGGAGAAAGAGTTTTGTCTCTTCCTTATTGGTCCCGATGATGAGGGGGACATCGGCGCACCAGGCAGGATCGGCGAAGGCAGCGAATCCCTTCGATGGGAGCAGCTTGCCATCGAAGATCGGGGAGGGAAGGGAGAGAATGCTTCCGGAATCGGACTTCGAAAGATGAAGAAGCTCTCCAGGTCTAGCCGCCTTCAGCCAATCCGCCGTTCCCTCCCTGCCCAGAGAAGCCATGAATTCATTGGCTTCCTTTTCGGTAGCGGCTTTTCCCTGGGAGATCGCGAGCCTGCGCGCGATGTCTTCCGCGAATTCCACGGGATCTATCTGCGGCTGACGCGTATAGCCGCTTTCGGCTATAGCCTTGTGGAAAAGGCCCCTTGCCTTGGGCGCCATGAGAAGGGTGAGAACATTGAGGGCTCCCGCCGATTCTCCGGCTATCGTCACATTGCCGGGATCTCCGCCGAAGGCCTCTATGTTGTCGCGTATCCACTCGAGCGAGGCTATGAGATCCAGCGTGCCGAAGTTGCCGGAGTCCGTTTCGGGGTCTCCCGTGCGGAGGGCGGGATGGGCGAACCATCCCAGGATGTCGAGCCTATAGTTAACCGAAACATAGACGAGGTTCGCCTTCGAGGCCAGGGCATGGCCTCTATAGTTGCGGCTGCCGCTGGAGGATCCCGTCGTATTGGCCCCGCCATGGACCCAAACATAGACGGGGAGCTTCTTTTCCTTGGTGGCCGGTCTCCAGACATTGAGAAAAAGGCAATCCTCCGAACCGACGGGCAAGTCGGTCAGCAGCGCGCGCTGAACCGCCTTCGATCCGAAATGGCTGGCCTTGCGGATGCCTTGCCAGGGTTGAGGGGGCTGCGGTTTCTGCCAGCGAAGATCTCCCTCGGGAGGAGCGGCATACGGAATGCCGAGCCAGGAGTAAGTGTTCTCCTTATCCGTCGATCCCTCGAGAGTTCCATACATCGTCTTGACTATCTGAAAGCCATCCCATTCGCCGGGGACGAAGGTGGAAGACGAAGGGGCGGGGATGCTCGCGCACGATGCCAGGAACAGAAGTATGGGGATCGCCAGAAAGGCGGTACCCCTATATAAAACAGTCGATTTTTCCCCTCTCATGCGTATAATGTATCGCTGCTTTCAAGTTTTCACAAAGTTTTGAGAATGGGCTGCGATTTTTTCCGCGCCGTCGGGCCGAAAGCAAAATACTGTTTCACGGGATAAAATTTCTTGACGCGGGGTACTTCGTCCGATAAAATGAAAATGAAATTTGCATTCTGAAAGCCTTAGTTTTTCTAAGGAGGAGTAACGATGAAAAAGGCATTGCTGATTCTTGCGGTACTTTTAATTGCCTCGGGAGCGGGAGCGCAGAACAAGGCCGGCTGGCCCACCCAACTCAAATTCATGGCAGGTCCTCCGGGCGGCAACTGGTTCGCCCTCGGTACGGCTCTCTCCGAAATGTGGAGCAAGAACGTAATCCAGACGACCTCCTCCACGGGCGGCGGCGTAGGCAACATCGTCAACACCGACCTCAAGAAGGGCGATTTCGGATTCTCCGTTGTCTCCCTCGTGGGCGCAGCCCTCGCGGGCGAAGAGGATTTCGCCGGCAAGGACGTCAAGAACGCCGTCGTGATGGCCAACCTCTATACGCAGTTCACCTACTACATCATCAGGAAAGACTTCGCCGACAAGAACGGCATCAAGAGCGTGGACGACCTCGTCGCCAAGAACATCCCCGTCCGCTTCGCCACCCTGAAGCCGGGCACAGCCTCGGAGTTCGTCATCAAGGCGATGTTCAAAAAGGGATATAAAACCGATTACGAAACACTCAAGAAGAAGGGCTGGAGCTTCGAGTTCACATCCTATGAGAATGGCGCCGACCTCATGGCCGACAACCATCTCGATGTCTTCGCCTTCTCGGTGGGCAAGGCGGCCGCCATCATCATGAACATCGAAAGCTCGACGCCGATCTACATCCTTCCGGTAGGGCAGCCCGCCCTCGACGCCCTCGCCAAGGCCTACGGCACCACCACCTTCACGATCGAGCCGGGCATCTACAAGAGCGTGACGGCCCCCATCAAGACGATCGGCGACTATAACTGCATCGTCGTCCGTAAAGACCTGCCCGACAGCCTCGTGTACGAGCTGAACAAGGCTATGTGGGCGAATAAGGCCAGCCTCGCGGCAGCCGTCTCGGATTTCAACGAACTCACCATCAAGGACGCCCTCCCCGCCGCGCTGCCTACCCACCCGGGTTCGGTTCAGTTCTGGAAGAGCGCGAAATAGTCGCATCACTCGTTTTTCTTCAATAGTACTTTGCGTTTACCCTGAGGCCGGGATGATTCCCGGCCTCCTTTCGTAATTTTTATTCTTGCATCAATCCTTGATCCTGGAGATATCCAATGCGGAAACTGGAAGGTTTTGCCAAGAAGGCGATGTACGTCTACATCGTGCTCATCGGGATTTTTCATATCTACACATCGGTGTTCGGCAATTTTGAGGCCTATCTGCAGCGGTCCCTCCACCTGTCGATGATACTGCCCCTGGCCTTCATCCTCTGGCCCGTAAGAAAGAAGGGCCCGATGGACAGGATTCCCTGGTACGACGTGGCTCTCGCCCTGCTTTCTTTCGCGCCCGGCGTCTATATCGTGAAGAATTACTGGGCTATCACCTCCAGGATGGTCCAGGTCGATGCCGTGACGAACGCCCAGCTCGTCCTCGGCATTCTGCTCATCCTCCTTCTCCTCGAAGCGGCGCGTCGCGTCGTGGGGCTTCCGATAACCATCATCGCCCTCGTGGCCATCCTCTACATGCTTTTCGGAAAGCATATTCCCGGCCTCTTCCAGGGCATTTCCTTCACCCTGCCCGAAGTCATCGAACAGTCCTTCCTTACTGACGAAGGCATCTTCTCCTCGCCGCTGGGCGTGTCGGCCACCTATGTGATGGTCTTCCTCATCTTCGGAGGCTTCCTCGAGAAGACGGGTGTGGGACAGTACTTCATGGACCTGGCCCAGGCCTTCACGGGCACCCAGCCCGGCGGTCCCGCCCTCATCGCGGTGACATCCTCCTGCCTTTTCGGCTCGATATCGGGCTCGGCCGTGGCGAACGTCTACGGTACGGGCACCTTTACCATTCCGCTTATGAAGAAAATCGGGTATCCGGCATACTTCGCGGGCGCCGTCGAGGCCGTAGCCTCCACAGGGGGTCAGATCATGCCGCCCGTCATGGGCGCGGGCGCCTTCCTCATGGCCTCATTCCTCGGCTTGCCCTACAAGACGATAATGATCGCGGCATTGCTTCCCGCCCTCCTTTATTACGGCGCCGTCTTCCTCATGGTGAAGCTGGCCGCACACAAGAACCACCTGCAAGGGCTCGCGGCCGAGGATCTGCCTTCCAAGCGCAGCGTGATCAAAAAGCTGTACATGATCACCCCCCTCGCCGGCATCGTCTATTTCCTGCTCTCCGGTTCGACGCCGATGAGGGCGGCCATCATGGGCATAATTCTCGCCTGGGTGACGGCCTTCTTCAATCCGAAGACGGAGGATCCCGGGAAACGGAAAATCTCGTACATCGTAGGAACCTTGTCCATCGTCGTCTTCCTCGTCGTGACGGCATTCCCCGGCCTCACCGAAGGCCTTATGAAATCGAAACTGGGGATCGTCCCCATCCTGGCGGTATTCCTCACGGCGACCTTCTTCAACGCCGGCATGGGCCTCAAGGATGTAATCGACGCTATCTATGATGGCTCTAAAGGCATACCGCTCATCGCCATAGCCTGCGCCACGGCAGGCATCGTCCTCGGCGCCGTCGCCCTCACCGGCATAGGCGGCAAGCTCGTGGGCTTCGTTCTTTCCTTCTCCAAGGAGCTGCCGATATTGGCCCTCATCCTCATCATGCTCATCTCCATTTTCCTGGGCATGGGCCTGCCCACGACGGGCGCCTACATACTCGCCTCTGCCCTGGGCGCTCCCATCCTCGTCAGGATGGGCTTTTCGCCCCTGGCTTCCCACATGTTCGTCTTCTATTTCGCCGTCGTTTCCAACATCACGCCGCCCGTGGCCCTCGCCTGCTTCGCCGCGGCCTCGATTTCGGGGGCGGGACCCAACAAGATCGGTTTTCAAGCCATGAGGCTGGGTTTTCTCGCTTTCATCGTTCCTTTCGCCTTCTGCTACGATTCCGGCCTCCTCCTTCAGGGCGGTCTGATCGCCAATCTTTGGGCTATCGCTTCGGGCATCATCGCCATCTTCGCCTTCGGCTTTTTCTGGATGGGCTTCATCACGAGAGTGATACCGGTATGGCTGAGGGCAATCCTCCTCGCGGCCGGCGTCTATACCCTTTTCCCCGGCACCCTGCCGGTGGTGCTGAGCGGAGTGGCGGTTGTCGGGGCTTTTCTGTATTCGAAGCTCCTGCCCGCGAAGCCTAAAATGGGCGCGGCGGCTTGAACGCCGAGGCCGATATGGTACGGCGCTGCCCCTGGTGCGGCGCCGACCCCCTCTATGTGCGCTATCACGACCAGGAGTGGGGAACTCCCCTGCACGACGAGGGCAAGCATTTCGAATTCCTCCTCCTTGAGACCCAGCAGGCTGGGCTCTCCTGGATAACTATCCTCCGAAAGCGGGAGGCATACAGGAAAGCCTTTGCCGGCTTTGATCCGGAAGTCGTGGCTCGATTCGGGGACGCCGATGTGGCAAGGCTTTTGGGCGACGCGGGCATCATCCGCAATAGACGGAAAATCGAGGCGAGCGTCAAAAACGCCCGCGCCTTCCTCGCGATCAGGGAAGAATTCGGCAGTTTCGATGCCTGGCTCTGGCGTTTTGTGGACGGTAAGCCCGTACAGGGAATGCGCCACGTTCTTGCCGACCTGCCCGCGACGACGCCGCTTTCGGATACGGTGAGCGCCGAGATGAAGAAGCGCGGTTTCGGATTCGTAGGCTCGACGACCATCTATGCCCATCTGCAGGCCGTTGGCCTCGTCAACGATCATCTGCTGTCCTGTTTCCGCTGGAAGGAACTTCAATGACGATAATGGAAGCCATGGAAGCCCGCGTTTCCACCCGCAGTTTTGACGGGGCTGGCCTGACGGCGCCTGAGGCGGCCGAACTTACCGCCATGCTCAAGTCCGTCGCCAGGGAGGCGGCGCCTTTCGGCAACAGGGTGCGCCTTGCCCTCGCCGGGGGCGCCGAAGTCATGGGCAGCGGAGCTGGGGGCGATGGAGCCGCGGGCGGCAAAGCTGCGGGTAAGGGCGCGAAACCCCTAAGGCTCGGCACCTATGGCCTCATCGCGGGGGCCTCGGCCTTCATCGTGCCGGCCGTCCTTCCCGGCGTCGGCGCCATGGAGGACGCGGGCTTCATCATCGAAAAAGCTGTTCTCGAGGCGACGGCCCTGGGTTGGGCGAGCTGCTGGATAGGGGGCGTCTTCTCCAGGAGCAAAGCGGCGAAGATCGCCGCGGCCGCCGAAGGGGAACTCGTGCCCGCCGTCATCGCGCTCGGCAGGCCGGCGGGCAGGCGGAGCCTGGCCGACAGAATCGTGACAGGGGCGGCGAAATCGCGTTCCAGGAAGGCTCTCGCTGACATAGTCTTCGCCGCCGAGGGGCTGGAGAAGGCCTGGGCGGGGGCGGCCGCGGCCCTGCGCAACGCTCCTTCAGCGTCCAACAAGCAGCCCTGGCGTCTCCTTCGGCTCGCCGGGCGAGACGAGTGGCTCATCTTCCTGGACGAGGATAAAGTCTACAACAACAGCCTCGGCGCCGTGCATATACAGAATATCGATATCGGCATCGGGATGCGCCATTTCCATGAAGCGGCGATCGCCTCCGGAATGAATGGCAGATGGATTCCGCTGCCAGTCGCCGATGGGACGATTCAGCCAGCCCTGCGCTATGGCGAAGAAAAAGGGTGGATTCCCGTCGCGCTCTGGCGATTTGCCCCGGCGGATTTTTAACGCTATATTCAACTAAGTGAATAATAAGCGTGGTATCACACGCGCAATTTCTAGCGACCCGGGAGGAATTATATGATTTCCAGCAAAATGACCGATAGAATCAACCTTCAGATCAACCGTGAGATGTATTCGGCATATCTCTATCTCGCCATGGGGGCGAAGATGAAAGAAACCGGATACGCTGGCGTCGCCAACTGGCTTACCGTGCAGTATCACGAAGAGATGTTCCACGCGATGAAGTTCGCGAAATATCTCGAGGAACAGGGCGCGGCCGTCAAGTATGCCCAGATCGACACGCCCGTCTTTGCCGAGACAGGCATCAAGGAGCTGTTCCAGCACATCCTCAAGCACGAGCAGTTCGTGACCTCAAGCATACGCGAGATCGTCGAACTGGCCAGGGCCGAGAAGGACTATGCCACCGAGAATCTCCTCCAGTGGTATATCGACGAGCAGGTCGAGGAAGAGAAAAACGACTTCGAGATCCTTCAGGCCATCGATCTTCTCGGAAACAACGCTCAAGGCCTCTATATGCTCAATATCGAATTGGGCAAGCGCGGCAACGGCGCCCAGCTCGATTTCACGAAGATTTAAGCCTCAGGCCTAACCCCGCTCCTTTCATGACTTGCTGAATTACCCCGTCTTCGCGGCCTGAAAGCCCCGGACGGGGCTTTTTTTTGCCCTCCATTTGCCGTATTTTAGATAGATGCAGGCCATACAATACGTAAGTACGAGAATTTCTCCAGGCGGCAGGGTTGAAGACCCCGTAGGCATCGAGACCGCGATAGCGCGCGGCATGCCCCCCGACGGAGGTCTTTACGTTCCGACTTCATTGCCTGCCCTTCCGGGGCGTATTTTCGACCCCGGCCCCCTTTCCTACGCCGAACTGGCCACCATGATCCTGACGCCTTTTTTCCCTGGATGGGAGGACGGATCGCTCCGGGCCATCCTCGAAAAAGCCTATGGCTCAAGCGGGGAAGATCCATATTTCGATACGCCCGAAATCGCGTCCCTCATCCCTCTGGATGGGCTCGACTTGCCCGACAACCCGCCTCTGCATCTCCTCGAGCTTTTTCATGGAAGAACCTGCGCTTTCAAGGATATGGCTTTGAGCGTCCTGGGCGGCTTCCTGCGCGAAAGCCTGGACAGGATGGGAAAAAAGGAGCCCATCCTCGTTCTCGTGGCCACCTCGGGAGACACGGGTTCGGCCGCCCTCGAAGGCCTCGCCGCGGTGGAGGGAATCCATACGGCCGTCATTTATCCCGGGGAGGGAACGAGCGAGATCCAGCGACTGCAGATGACGACGGCCAGCTTGCGGCGACGTTTTGTCGCCGGCATACAGGGCAATTTCGACGATGCCCAGGGCGCGGTGAAGCGGATATTCGCGCGCGCGGCGCGCGGCGAGGGGCCATTGGCCGGCCGCGGCCTTTCGTCGGCCAACTCGATCAACATCGGCAGACTTCTGCCGCAGATCGTCTATTATGTGGCCGCCTGGAGGGCTCTCGCCGCGCGCGGAGCGCTGGGCGAGGACAGATTCATGCACGTGGCCGTCCCCACGGGGAATTTCGGCGATATCCTCGCGGCCAAATACGCGAAGGAAATGGGACTGCCGATAGGCAGGCTCATATGCGCCTCGAACGCGAACAAGGTCCTCGCCGATTTCTTCGCGACGGGCGTCTACGACAGACGCCGCGATCTCGTGAAAACCGAGAGCCCTTCCATGGATATTCTGGTATCCAGCAACCTGGAGCGGCTTCTATTCATGGCGTCGGGGAGAAACCAAAAACGCGTAACGTCGCTCATGGGGGAACTTGCGGCGAAAGGCTGGTTCGAGATAAACCCCGACGAAAAGGCGTATATCGCGGACTTCTCATCAGGTTGGTGCAGCGACGCTTCGGCGAAATCGGCCATCGCGAACGTTTGGGAATCCTGCTCGATCCTCGTCGATCCGCATACGGCAACTGCCCTGGAAGTGGCGATCCGAGATTCTTCACCGCTTCGCCCTATGGCGCCCATCGTGGTCGCGTCGACGGCAAGTCCCTTCAAGTTTCCCCGGGCATGCCTCGATGCCTTGAAGGGCGCCACCACGGATAACGGCGGGGAGGAGACGGTGGATGACGACGATGGACGATCAATCCCCGACGGCGATCTGGCTCTCGCGCAGGGATTGTCCGCGATGACAGGCTGTTCGATGCCCGCGCCGATACGCGCCCTCACATCCAAAAGAATCCTGCACGACGCGATGATTGCCGTCGACGGCGTGGAGGACGCTCTGGCCGACTACGCGCGCGAAAAGATGGGCGCGCGGCCATGAGACTCCACGTCTATCCGCGCGCGAGGAGAAGTCCATGAAAAAAATGCCCTCACTGTTCGTTGGCCACGGCTCGCCGATGAACGCGGTCGCCCATAATTCCTATACCGAATCCCTGGGCGCCCTTGCGGCGGCCATGCCCGCCCCCCGCGGCATCCTAGTCGTGTCAGCCCACTGGGTGACGCCTGGGCTGCGGGTCACTTCCTCCCCCTCGCCCAGGCAGATCTACGATTTTTTCGGCTTTCCCGATGAATTATACAAAATTCAATACGAACCTCAGGGGAGTCCCGAACTCGCCGCGAGGACTGCTGAGCTGCTCGACCGGGCGGGATTTCCCTGCGCGGAAGATCCGGCCCGCGGCATCGACCATGCCGCCTGGGCTGTGCTTCTTCACATGTATCCCAAGGCCGATATTCCCGTGATCGAAATGAGTCTGGACTATAAAATGAGGGTCGGACGCTGGTTCGAGATAGGCGCGGCGCTGGCAGCCCTGCGGGAGGAAGGTTTTCTCGTCATGGGAAGCGGGAATGTCGTCCACAACCTGTACCGTTTCGAGGCCGCGATAGACGCGAAGCCATATCCCTGGGCTTTGAAATTCAACGATACGGTGAAGGCCGCCGTCGCCGCAAACGATAGAGCCCGGCTTTCTTCCTTCGCGCTTCCCGTGGAAGAATCGCGCGACGCCGTGCCTACGCCCGAACATTATCTGCCGCTCCTGCCCCTGCTCGGCGGCATGGGCGAGGGAGAGAAGGCTTCGATATTCCACGAATCCATCCAGAACGCCAGCATCGCGATGACGGGTTTTTCGATCGGTTAGGGGAAAAGCGCTATTTCCTGACGATGACGACGCAGCGTTCCTCGTCGAGGAAAGGAACCCAGATCGGCCTGACCTCGGCTCTCGAGAATGGTCCCGCGAGAAGGGGATCGGTCGCGAGGGCGGCCATCTCCATTTTCGCGTTGAACTGCTTACCTTTATAGGCGAAGAGAGCGCCGCCCGGAGCCAGGTTTTTCCATATAGCTTTGAAGAGTTTCAGCTCGGTAAACGGCCTGAAAGCCCTGAATATCACGATATCCTGGGGGCCTGGCGCTTTTTCGATCTCGCTCTCGACGATTTCCACGTTTCCCAGCGAGAGAATGGCCTTCTGGCTTTCGAGAAAGGATATGCGCTTTCCCATGCGCTCGACGAGACGGACCTTCCTGTCCGGCATGATGATGCTCAAGGGAATTCCGGGAAGGCCAGCCCCGGTTCCAATATCGCTCAACGTCGCCGCGTGGCCTTGGGACTTGTTCTCGGGCGAGTTGTCGCACTCTTCGAGCAGGCCCTCAAGGAGGCGCCAGGGCGCGAGACTGTCCAGGATATGCTTGATGACGAGCTCGTCTCCCGAAGCGTTCACGAGTCCGTAGGCGGGATTCCAGGTTTCTATCTCGCCGATATAGCGTACAAGCGACTCCGTTTTCTTGTCGTTGCCGTCGAGGCCGAGGATGGCGAGTCCCCTGACCAGAAGCGACTGTGGATCATTCATAGTGTCCATTGTAATCATTTGCCCGATTTTATTCCATTCCGGCGGGGAGGATTGACAAAGTGAGGTCCTTTTCCCGATACTGAAATCCCATGAAGAAGCTAGTATTTGTCACTGGCGGGGTCTGCTCTTCATTGGGCAAAGGCATCGCGGCCTCGTCGATCGGCGCTCTCATGGAATCTCGCGGCTTTACCGTCCGTATGGTAAAGATAGACCCCTACCTGAACGTGGATGCCGGGACGATGAGTCCCTACCAGCACGGCGAGGTGTACGTCACCGACGACGGCGCCGAAACCGACCTGGACCTGGGCAACTACGGAAGGTTCACCTCGGCTCCCCTTTCACGCATCAATTCCATCACGACGGGCCAAGTCTACAAGACCGTCATCGAAAAGGAACGCGCGGGCGATTTTCTTGGCCGCACGGTCCAGGTCATTCCCCACATAACCGACGAGATAAAGCGCCGCATCCTCGCCGTGGCCGAAAGCCCCGACGTCGACATGACCATCGTCGAGATAGGCGGAACGGTAGGCGACATGGAATCGGTGCCTTTCCTGGAGGCTGCCCGCCAGCTCATCCACGAATTCGGCAAGCAGAACGCCATCTCGGTCCACGTCACCCTCGTTCCCTCCGTCTCGGGAGGGGAGATAAAAACAAAACCCACCCAGCACGCCGTCAAGGAACTGCAGGAAATGGGAATCCAGCCGGACGTGGTCGTCCTGCGCTCCAAAGAGCCGCTGGACGAGGGCATACGCCGCAAGATCTCGTCGTTCACCAACGTCGAATTCGAGGGCGTGATCTCCGGTTACGATGTCTCGACGATCTACGAACTGCCCCTGGTCTACTATCAGTCGGGCATCGATGCCTTCATCCTGAAAAAGATGAATGTGGAAAGCAGGCACGCCGAACTTTCGGCCTGGAAACAGGTCGTGGAGAAGGTGAAGAATCCAGCTGTCCGCGTGCGCATCGGCGTGGTGGGGAAGTACATGGAGCTTCACGACGCCTACAAGTCGGTTTGGGAAGCCCTTGGCCACGGCGGCATCGCGAACAACGCCGGCGTCGAGATCGTCAAGATCGATTCGGGAAGCCTTGAGGGGCCCGACGCGAAGCTGGACGACATATTCGCCACGATCGACGGCATTCTGGTGCCCGGGGGCTTCGGCGAACGCGGCATCGAAGGCATGATCGTCGCCGCGCGCTATGCCCGAGAGCACAAGCTTCCTTATTTCGGCATTTGCCTCGGCATGCAGATCATGGTGATAGAGTATGCCCGCGACGTGCTGGGATGGACCGACGCCCACTCCACCGAGTTCAGCAAATCGTCGAAATATCCTGTCGTAGCGCTGCTCGAGGAACAGATTGACGTTAAAGCCTACGGCGGCACGATGCGCCTGGGAGCGAGCGAGTCGCTGACGAAGGCCGATACGGCCATACGCAGGGCTTATGGCGCCGAGCATATCGTCGAGCGGCACCGGCACCGATACGAGGTGGCTAACGCCTTCAGAAAGGATTTGGAAAAGGCTGGGCTCGTCATAGCCGCGACCACGCCGGACGATAGCCTCGTGGAAGCATGCGAGTGGCCGAACCACCCGTGGGGCCTGGGCGTCCAGTTTCATCCCGAGTTCAAGTCGAGACCCACGAAAGCCCATCCGATCTTCAGGGCTTTCATCACCGAGTGCGCCGCGATGGCGAAAGTTCGCCAAACGCGCTCTTAAGCGCTTTTGGCGCTCGTCAACCACGCAAGTAGCGTGTTGACGCTCGCTAAAGCCCGCCGACCAGCGCGCCAGGCGGGCTTTGTATTGACAGGGCGGCGGCCCCAAACCATACTCAACACGCGATGCGAAGCGAAAATCAACGTGAAAAAACCTCATCGGCCGCCGATGCCCTTTCGGCAAGACACCCGGCGCCGGCGGGCATAAGCGCCCTGATCCTGGCTTTCGCCATGCTGACGCTGGCCGCTTCCTGCTCGATGTCCGAAGCCGAGGCAGCGCTCTCGATGAAAGAAGACGAACCCGATGCCACTTTCCTGGGCTTCAGCCGCGAGGAGGTGGAGAACGGGGTTGTGACTTTTTCGGCGAAGGCCGAACGCGCCGAGTATTTTCAGGATAGAGGCCTTTTTGTCATCTACAACATTGTTTTCGAGGACAGGGGCCCGGAAGGCGGAAGCGCTGAAGCCACCGGCGAGGCCGACAAGGCCGTCTACTACGAAGATACGGGCAACGCCGAATTCTCCGGCTTCGTCCAGATATACTCTCCCGAAGAAGATACTTATTTCGAGACAAGCGGACTCAACTACTTTTCGGCCACGAGGACGGTTGAAGGGCTTCCCGACAATCCGGTCGTCGTGAAGGTCGGAGAGAAGCTCTTCATCCAGGGAATGGGCTTTTTCGCCGATATACAGGAAAAGGCTTTTTCCTTTCGCGATGGGGCGCAGGGCGTCTTTCGCGTGGATTCCGCCGCCGGTTCACAGTAAGGAGAAGAACGATGAGGCTTCATGACACGGATATAGGTCGGGAACGCCACAGCGCCGCGACGGGTAAAATTCTTGTTCTGGCGGGCCTGTTTCTCATGCTTCTGGCCGGTTTTCCGGCATTCGCGCAAGAAACGGCGCCAGCGGTAGCTGGCGCGCCGGCGGTAGCCGGCGATACATCGAAAGCAGCCGGCGAGGCAGGGAGCTCCGACACCACCATCACCTTCACCGCGCGCCGCATGGAAAGCATCATCGCCAAAGGCAAGGAAAAGACGATCCTCATCGGCGGAGCCGTCGTCAACACCGGTACAATGGAAATCAAGGCCGAGAGAATAGAACTCTTCGGCGAAGACTATAACGATGTCCTCTGTACGGGAACGGTGGTCGTTTTCGACGAATCCAAGGGCTTCCTCCTCAAGGCGGCCACCCTTACCTACGCGCGGGATACAGAAATAGGCCTCGCCCAGACGCAGGTGGTGCTGGAAGACTCCAAGAACGATGTTCTCCTCAAGGCCGAGTGGGTGCGTTTCGACCAGAAACAGTCCCTCGTGGACGCGCGCATCGGCGTCCATATCCTGAAGGAAGACTTCGCCGTAAGGGCTGAGTTTGCCCACTATAACCGCGATGACGAGAGCCTCCAGCTTTCCGGAACCCCGGTGGCCGTTTCTTCCGACGGGACCATAGAAGCCGACGCGATGTCGGGCAAGACCGATATGGAAAGCATGCAGCTGGATGGACAGGTAAGCGGCACCATCACCACCAAGAAAAAGGAAGCGACCCAGCCTTGAACGATTCCGTCCTCGAAGTGAAGGGACTTCGCAAGCTCTACGGGCGCAAGGTGGCTGTGGCCGACGTGGGATTTTCCATGCGGACTGGGGAAATCGTAGGTCTGCTGGGCCCCAACGGAGCCGGGAAAACCACCGTCTTCTATATGCTCGCCGGCTTTCTCCATCCTAGCTCCGGAAAAATCGAACTCGACGGAGCCTCGCTGAACGACCTGTCCATGTACAGGAGGGCGAGGCTGGGCATTTCCTATCTGCCCCAGGAAGCATCGATTTTTCGCAAGCTTACGGTGGAAGAAAACATCCTCGCCGTCCTGGAGGCGCGATCGGGACTGGATGGCCCCGCCCGCCGTATCCGCGCGGCTATGCTCATGGAAGAGTTCGGAATCGAGAAATTAGCCAGGCAGCCTGGCTACACCCTTTCCGGCGGCGAGCGCCGGCGGACGGAGATAGCCCGCGCCCTTGCCATCGACCCCAAGTTCCTCCTCCTGGACGAACCCTTTACGGGCATAGATCCCATCGCCATCCACGAAATCAAGATAATCGTGCAGAAGCTTTCGGCGGCCGGCATCGGCGTGCTCCTGACCGACCACAACGTGCGCGACGCGCTGGACATCACCAATCGGTCCTATATCATCCACCTCGGCCGCATCATCGTTTCGGGAGACAAGGAATCCATCCTTCACGACGCCGACGCGCGTAATCTCTATTTAGGCGAAGAATTCCGTATGTAAGCGCGTAAATCACTGTGGAAAATCAAGCCAGGCTGGCTTATTATTGGCGCATGAAAACGATGCCAAAAAGTTTTCCCGTTCTCGCGGTCGTCGGGCTTCTCATTCTCGCCATGCCTCTTGTCGCTTCGCCTTCTCTTTCCTGGCGGGAAGAGTTCACGGACAACGGCGACAAGTGGACCGTCGGAGAAACCGAGGACTACAAATTCGAGATCGCGAACGGGGCGTACTCCCTGACAGGCAAGACGGGGGGACGATGGTTAGTCCATGGCTTTCCCATTCGCAGGGATGCGGATTACCTCCTCGAAACGAAGATAAAATCGGATTCGTCCACCGCCACGAACTATGCGGGGCTGATCTGGGACTTCAAGGATAAGGACCACTACTACGAATTTCTCGCAAACCAGAACGGCAAGTACGCCGTCATCAAAACGGAGAACGGCGAGGCGAATTTTCTGGTACCCTGGACAGCCAGCTCGGTGATCAATAGCCGAGGCATCTACAACCTCCTCAAGGTAGCTCGGGTGGGACGCCAGCTCGTCTTTTCCATCAATAAAATTGAAATTAAAAGCCTGCCCTACGAAAGCTTCGCCGGGGGAAGCATTGGCCTCTCATTCTCGGGGACTCAGACAGTAACCGTGGATTCTGTCGTGCTGCAGGAAGAGAGAACTCCGACGGGTGAGGAAACGAAGCTCCCTTCGCTCAGGGATACGGTGTTCGAATCCACCTTTAACGAAAAGAATCAGAGTTGGCTTATCTCGTTGAGGAATTTAACCGGTCAGTTTACCGACCTGGGGGGATCAGCCGGCTCGGGGTATCTCCTTAAGCACAGCTCCAGGAACGCGATAGATATTCTTGCCCAGGATTTCATCATGGACTTGTCCAGGGATTTTTTCGTGGAGACCGAAATCGAGTGGATCTCGGGGGACGAGGGCTATGCTTACGGTCTTGCCTGCGATGTAAACGGACGCGACTACCTCTGGTTCGGTCTCACCGCCAATGGATTCTATTCGATTTCCCGAACCGTCGGGGGACAAAAGAAGGAACTTGTCCCCTGGACTATGAGCGACAATATTTTTTGCTACGAAGCCAAGAATAAGCTCTCTGTCCATCGAAGAGGTTCTACGCTGATATTCTCTATAAATAAGCGCAAGATCCACGAAATGCCCTATGAACCCTGGTCTTCGGGGCGGATAGGCTTCGGGTCGGGCGGAAGCATGTCCCTTCGGCCTCGATTCCTCGGGCTCTACCAGACCTCGATCATGGCGGGAGCCATCCATGGCAGCTGTTCCTATGGATGGGGCGCTTATCGCTATGCCGACGGGGTGGTCTATGTCGGCTACTGGGAGAGAAGCAAACCCAACGGCTTCGGAACCCGCTATTCTCCCACGGGCGGGGCTGTGGAAGGGGTCTGGAAAGAAGGAATTCTGACCGAGGAATCCAATATGTCCGGCGCCGCTTTGCGCCGGGCCTACTTCCCCGTCATGACAGCGGCGGGCGACATGGGCCTTGTGAACAGCTGGGGCGAGGAAGAGGGCTTCGGACTCAAGGGAATCGTCTATCTCGACACTATCCTCCAGTCACCCATACCTCTGGCCTCGGAAGGCGGGATCGGATTCAGGGACCTGAGAGGAGAGATGGTTTCCTCCCCTGAATGGGATATAGCCTCTCCTTTTTTCCACGAGTACGCCCTTGTCGAAGGAGCGAAGGGCAAGACTGGCATCGTGGATTCGCAAGGCAAATTCAGCGTAGCCCTCGGGGCTTACGAAATCCCGCCGGGGCAGGATTTGGGGCGAGGCGTCGTTCGGGTGAAGGAAACCAGGGACGGCCAAACCCTCTACGGCTTAATCAGCGTTGATGGGAAGGTCCTTATGCCTCCAAGCCTCCTGGACCTGGGAAGTTTTTCCGAAGGTTACGCCCCGGCTAAATCCCGCAACGGGCACTACGGTTTCATTGATCTTTTGGGAGCATGGCGTGTTCGCCCTGAATACGATGGGGTAGGGGATTTTTCAGACGGCTTGGCCTATGCCTACATCGATGACTTAATTCCCTGGGAAAGTTTTATCTATCCTTCGGGCAGAACGGCTTTTGATGTGAATAACGATATTCACGAAGTGCTCTACCCCTACATTTTCAGCGATGGCCTCATGGCTTGCCTGGAAGACGGCGTGAATCTGGTCTATCTCGCCTGGGACGGAGAGGTCTATGTCCAGGCCGGCCCCTGGGACGACGCCCGTTCCTTCTCGGAAGGCCTGGCGGCGGTGAAGGATGAAACAGGCTGGAAGTATATCGACGACAGCGGCGAAGTCGTCATCGGCGGACCATATCGTCAGGCTCTTCCCTTCTCCCAAGGCTTGGCGGCGGTCCGGGTAGGGGATCGCTGGGGCTATATCAATCGAACAGGGCAGTCCGTCATCCCAGTTCTCTACCTGGACGTCAATTCCTTCAAGCCACAGGGATTCGCCCAGGTGAAACTGGCATCGGGAGCCTGGACCTGGATCGACCGTGAAGGGGGAGTCCTTTGGCCAGGACGATGAGGAAGCGAATTTTCTTTGGATAGGTCAAAAGAGCGGAATAATTTACGTGGTTTTGACGCTTTTCAAATAAACATTGACTCCAAATGTTTCGCATGTTACATTTAAGTTTGCCCGTACGGGCAAGCCCACCATTTTTTTAACGGAAGACAGATGCGGTATTTTGACACTCATGCCCACATCGGGCTGATTTATGATGACCCGATTGAACAACTTTTAGTTTGCCAGCAGGCGAAACAGTCCGGCGTAGGCAGAATCATAAGCATCTGCAACAGTCTCGTTGACTTCAAACAGGTTTATGAAAACCTCAAGCCCGCCGAGCACGTCTACCACGCGGTGGGCGTTTCCCCTTCCGAGGTGCAGAGCCCCGGCAAAGACTGGCAGTCCACCATCGAGGACGCGGTCAAGCTGCCTCGCGTCATAGCGATAGGGGAAATCGGTCTCGATTATTTCCACAAGTACGGCGACAGGCGCACCCAGATAGAACTTTTCATCGATCAGCTCGAAATGGCGGCCCGTCTCGATCTCCCCGTGATCATCCACAACCGCGAGGCGGGGAAAGACGTGCTCGAGGTGCTCCGCGACAGAATGCCGCCGGCAGGCGCTGTCCTCCACTGTTATTCCGAGGATGCCGAGTACGCCGACCGCGTGCTCTCCGCGGGACTCAATGTCTACTTCTCGTTCGCGGGAAACCTGACCTACAGGAACGCGAGGAATCTGCACGAGACAGCCTCCATGCTGCCTTTCGACAGAATTCTCGTCGAGAGCGAGGCGCCCTTCATGGTCCCCGCCGAATATCGCGGTAAACGCAACAAGCCAGAGTTCCTGCCTTCGACGGTATGGTTCCTCTCCGAGATCCTCCAGATGGCGCCGGAAGAGGCCGCCGAAACCACCTACCAGAACGCCTGCAGATTCTTCAGGCTTGAACCCTGATGATAGGGCGGGGTAGACTGGCGCCATGCCGATCTCCCCGCCCCTTGAACCTATGAACGCCTCAGCAAGAACACCCGCTCTCGCGGGTGTTCTTTTAAGGAATCCCTTCTTCCTCGCGCCCGTGGCCGGCTATTCCGACGCCGCTTTCCGCTCGGTCTGCTATGAGCTGGGCGCCGCGCTCTGCTATACCGAGATGGTCAGCTCCGAAGCCCTGACGAGGGACCACCCCAAGACTAAGCTTTTATTAGAACGGGCTGAAGCCGAAGACCGGTACGCGGTACAGCTTTTCGGGACCAAGCCTGAGGTGCTCGCGCGCGCGGCGGCTATGCTCGCGCCATATAAACCCCTCGTCATCGACCTCAACTGCGGCTGCCCCGTGCCCAAGATCGTGCGCACGGGAGCGGGCTCCTCGCTGCTCAAGGATCCCAGGCTCATCGGGAACATCGTCCGCGCCATGCGCGACGCCACCAACATCCCCATTACGGTCAAGATACGAAAAGGCTGGGACGATTCATCGGTCAACTTTCTGGAAACCGCCGGCGCCGCCGTCGAGGCGGGGGCGGCAGCCGTCACCTTGCACGCGAGGACGCGGGCTCAGGGCTATTCCGGAAAGGCGGACTGGGCTTCCATAGCTTCTCTCGTCGCCGCCCTCGCGCCTGCCGGCGTTCCCGTTTTCGGCTCAGGCGACGTGTTCGGCGCGGCAGCCGCCTTCCGCATGCTCGCGGAAACTGGCTGTTCGGGGGGGATGGTTGCGCGGGGCGCCATGGGCAATCCCTTCGTGTTCGCCGAAGCCGCCGCCCGCTGGGAAGGCAGGGAGA
>Ga0074195_1001463_pt1 | contig 33147 bp, 38 predicted proteins | sample EPASupsiteHSE623_FD_64525 | JGI IMG/M metagenome (GOLD analysis project Ga0074195, IMG submission 64525) | Bioremediated contaminated groundwater from EPA Superfund site, New Mexico - Sample HSE6-23 | ecosystem: Environmental > Aquatic > Deep subsurface > Groundwater > Contaminated ... | reverse complement strand
CCATACAATGCCTCCTTCGTCTAAGGCATTATACACAACCAAGTGGGAGTGATAAATCTACCCGCCTAAAGGCGGGGGCTTAAACCTTATTTGAGACTAGTTAGTTTGATTGATAAATTGGTGTCTCCCGCCCAACTAATGTGCAATCAAATTGAGATGATTTTTTTATACATTTTTGACTTATTATTTTAGCTGAATCAAGATAAGCGTTAATCACATATTCACCATCAATTAATTTATCAACTAATGGCTTAAAATCATTTGGATATTTTTTATTGAATTCTTCTTCTATTTTTTGAGTAAAACTACATACGTGTACTTTTCCTGATGGATTTGTTACAACAATTCTAAAACTACCAACTAAATCGTCTCCATTTTGCCATTTCAAAGGTATAAATGCATGAATAGTAAAACCACCATTATTTCTTTCTATATTCTGAAGGAACTTAGCAAAACTTTCTGTTTCATCATGCTCATGAATTTTATATGAATTTGGTAGTTCAATAGAACTATTTAAAATCAACTTATATATTTTCGTTACTTCATTCCATGGAGGATATTCAGCAAGAAATGTTGGATCATGACATGATCCGTCATCATATAAAACAGAGTATCCATTTTTTTTTAATAAATTTTCTATATCTATATTCCAATTACAATTTTCGCTAAAATCATGTATCCCTGAATTTAAAATAATCTCATAATTGTCTGGAATTTCATCAATTTTTTTAACATTCACTTCTAAATTCTCAACCAGCAGTCCATTATCTTTTAATATTTTAATGAAATAATCATTAAGCAATGAACGACTTATTCCTTTTGAATAAATATACGCAGGTATATTAGCACTCAAGTTTATAATCTCTAAAGTTTTTTTATCATTTTCACTCCATTTGTATATCTCAAAGTTTTTTTTCTTAAAAAGCTCATAAGCTGCATCAATCCATGAGTTTCTGTTTTCATCAATATTAGATATTGAAAACGAAATAGCGTAATTATTAGCATCACTTGAAGTATCCAAATACTCATCATTGACAAAATAATTCTGAAAAAAAGCTGAATATATAGAAGCAATCCCAGCAATGACTGTGAATACTAAGAAACTAAACCATACAATAGGTTGTTTTTTATGTTCTTGACAAAAAAAAGTCCAATTCCCAACCCGACTGCATCTATGTAAATTTATAGTAATGCCGAAGCATCGGCGTTTTATATCAGACATGGGTGAGGATCATTATTGTTGTTTCCATAGATGAATTTTTTTTCAATCATCACAATACCTATTGAATATCAGGGTATTTCTCCCAAAAAACTGCCGGCATGGGATGTTTCATGACGATCCTCCCGTCATAATCCATTCAGTAAGCAATCCATATTGTTTACCTACTGCGTACGCCCATCCTGGTGCGAAAACACCTTCTTTTTTTGCCTCGAAACATTCGGCTGTGACGTTTCGGCCAACTTCGCAAGGTCATTCAGCGACCTGAGGGGGGGGTCTTTTTTAATCCGAACGTCGAGGAGCCGGATTTACATCCACCGGATCACGCTACGTTGTGTGTCGATCTGGAATGGATATTTTTTCAGAAAAGCCATTCCTAGCAGTCCGTGATATTTATCCTTCCCCGCAACGTAGTATGTTGATGCCTCAAAATTGCTTTCTGTGTATGGACCGACTCGAATGAAATCTACTCTGCAAAAATCTGAATTTATTTTTCTACCATCCGCAACGGTAGTATAGCCTTTTCTCGTTATGTCAGGCCGTATTTGTTCAGCGATTGTGTGATGAAACAATGTTTTTGAGCATCCCGTATCAAGCAAGAAATAGGCTTGCACGGTCTTTCCTTTATGACCGATGACGACCGGCACCAATATTTGATTGTTTTCGATGATGACTGACGTTTCTCTGCTCGTCCCTTCCTGCGCCATCTTGATGTTTTTGTAATGCTTTGTTCCTTGTGCATCAACCCATGAATGGATTTCATCATTTTTAAGGGCGGGTTGCATTTGTGTTTCTTCGCCTGCGGGCTTTTCTGCTTGTGGTTCTGGCACATGGGCGGAGTGTTGCGCTTCAATGAAGGGCTGGGCGTCACTGGCAATTTTTTTTGCTTTTGGCGGTAGTAGCATTGTGTTGAGGATTAGGACTATCATCAAGGCGGCAATTGCCGCAGGCAACAAGTGCGTTTGAATCTTGGTTTTGAAAACCTCCCAGTTGAACTGGTCGTTATGTAGCGTTCTCTCTTTTTCGTTTTTTTTCATATTACTATGGAAAAATTTCCTTGCCCTTCCCCTTCTAGTGTTTGCCTTGTCGTTTTCGTCCGAAAAAAACAGCACCATCTTGTATGCCACGAAAAGCGAAAGTCCTATGCAAACAATGAAAACTAGGATTGGCTTGAGAAATTCCATAATTGAGTGTTTTCTTTTGTTGCTCTATCTTTATGTTATGCTACGTTCTTGTGGGGCGGACTAACCTCAGCCCTGCCGGATTTGTTCTTTTTCTCTTTATACCAGTCCCGGAACTCTGGAACCTGCAAAGAAAGTTCCATGACAATCCTCCCGTCATGCCCCTCTTTTTCCCTCACGTCCTGCACCCATTCTTCAATGATCCCCTTGTGTGAGCCCTCCTGATCCGGCGGCGTAGTAGCAGCCCCTAATCGCTTGGGACCTTCCCCCGTCATAATCCATTCAGTAAGCAAACCATATTGTTTACCTACTGCGTACGCCCATCCTGGCGGGAAAACACCTTCTTTTTTTTGCCTCGAAACATTCGGCTGTGACGTTTCAGCCAATGTCGCAAGGTCATTGAGTGATCTGAGGGGGGTTTCTTTTTTTATTCGGTCCCAGACATCAAGAAATTTCATCATAATCCTGATTATTTTATTGACATATACATCAGGATAATGATATTAGATAAATATCCTGATATTATTTATTCATAATTCCGTTATTTTTTCATAATACACACTTTTCATTGATTCGTTATCAAAAAACAGGAGCCGCAGAGGCCAGGGCCATGAAGCCAAAACGAGAAGAAAAATACATCCGGGTAGGATTTGGCGCGGAAACAATCGAGATATTCCCGACCTCTGATATTTTGGGCCGTCCGAACCGTCAATATCTCCACCTGATCGAACTTCGGGGCGCAACGGTTACTATCGTCCCCCGTCAGGCCTATCTTGAATATCTGTTCCGTGAACATAAGGCCAACAAGTCTTTGAACTATCGCTCCTGGTGGGAAAAAGTCGAAATGGTGGCGGCATGAAAAAGAAAAACCCTCTGCCGATTTATTACAAGCTGATCGTTGACGGCAAGCTCTTCGATGTTTTTCCGGTTCAATCAGGCCGGGTCAACTCTCAGTTTCCTCCCCATTATCGCCGCCTTTTGACCCTCAAGGGCGTTTTACTGTCCTCTTCCAGTCAATCCGAATACGAAGATTTCACCAAGAGGCCCAGGCCATGACGGTATTTCTTCCAGCTTGTGCAAGACACACTAGCCAGTCCGAAACGCCGCAAGGCGTAGCTGCCCGAAGCATACCGGGGGCATCGCCCCCTTTCAAAGCGCAGTTCAACCGTGGTGGAAAGGAATAATCCTGACCTGCCGTAAGAGGAAAACAACCAGAGAGGAAAAACCCATGAATGAGAAACCCCTTGTCCCCGACACCAAGAAGATCCCCAACGAATTGAAATTGAGATTGCAAGGCAAGCTCGACAAATTCGAGAAGTTTGACGGCCAGAATGGCCCCATTTACGAGAGCCTCATCATTCTTCCGGCTCCCAATGAGTATTCAAGCCCCTACCGTTTTTCCGTGAAGTCCGACCGCCAGATCGACAAGCAAGGGGCTAGCGTTGATATCGTGGTCACCATCAAATCCAGATACTGGAAACACAACACCTCCGGCAAGGTCAACTATACGCCGGAACTGTGGCTTGACGCCGCATAAAATTTTCCCGTTGGTTTCCAGCGGGATTTAACGGCCTGGCCAGCCATTTTTAAGAGGAGGTTTCCGCATGACGTGGACACCATTGGTTGACGCAACCTTTTTTGATGGGATTAAGGCCGATGTTCTGACAACGAACCTCGGCATTATGACAATTGCACTCATCATCTTAGGCGGCGGCATATTACTCAAAGTAATGCTCAAATGAGGAAAAAACTATGGCAGCTTTTATCACCAGTCTCACCACCGCAATTGACATCCCGGCTCTTGTGACCATGCAGCAGACCATGCTGGCGGCGGCTATCATCATCCCGCTCGGCTTCGTGGCCTTTGCCCTGGTCAAGAAGACCATCAACCGTTCCAAATAATTTCAACAAAAGAGGGGGAGGTCTCGGCCTCCTCTTCTTTCTTTGTTACTGGTGATATATGGCCGAACCTATTGTTTCTGAGCTTACTCAGGCTGTAACAGGTATTGCTATTCCTGGTATTGCTGCTGATATGAAAACCGTTATTTTTGCTGCAATCGGTCTTCTTGTTCTTATAAAGGGTCTCGAAATCATATTGGGGATTTTTTGCAAAACCAATAGTGCCGATGTTGAAAAGTCATACAACGACATTGACGGGAAAATGGGATGGGAGCGTGATCGCGCTGAATCCATTTATCAAAGCAAACTCCGTAAGCATGTTTCTCAAGGGGAGGATGATTGTTGATGGAAATTATTGATGTAACCATGTTCGGCACCGGTGTCGGCCTGGTCATTATCGGTTGGGTTGTCGGCAATGTCGTTAGCATGGTCTTTCAAATTTTCAAGAATGCAACAAAGGGGTTCTGAAAATGGATGCTCAATCTTTACAGGCCCTTGCTGATCTTCAAGCGCAACTGCTTGCTTCTTCTGAGTCGTTGCGTCTTCTGATTTCTCTGTTTTTGGGTGGATGCTGCGGTATTGCTTTCGTTGTATCTGCCGGGAGGATAACACTGTGATCACTGTCCCAGAAGGTTTCGACTATGCCTTGCTCATTTCCGATTTGCTTGGAATATCCCTTCCTTTCCTTCTTGCTTCGGTTTCCTCGATTGTTTTTTTGCTTGCCGTTGCCGCGATCCGGAAGGCTCGGCCATGAGACTTGATTTTTCAAAGATCAAGATTGTTTCGTTCTGGACTGTTTTTGTTTTTGCCTGTTTCGGCGTTGGTCTCATAAAATTTTTGGTGCGCTCATGCCTCGCTTTCGTTCGTTGATTGCTGTTTTTGTTGTGGTGTTGGTCCAGATTACACCCGGCCCTCTCGGTCTTCGTCTTGCTTTTGCTGTTGCTCCCCCTTCCACTGAATGGGTCACATATAGCTCTTCCGGTGGTGTCTCTGTTATGGTTCGCCAGGGAACAGGCACAGATGGTGTTATTTCTCCCCCGTCTGTTGATGATGCAACAGCAAAGGTGTCAATGCCTCTCGATACGGGCTATATCTATCAGGATAGCACCACTGGCACAAAGCGTTTTGTGCAGTCTTCAACCGGGGGCATTATGGAAGTTGACCTAGCATCCGGGACAGCTAAACAAATTGTAGAAAATGACCCTTCAAGTTATCCAAAATTAGCACCGATTTTAGCAAATTCTCTCCCGCAACAACCTATTACAACCCCATCAGGTGTCGGTGATGTTTTTTCTACACCTACAGGGAATAGGTCTATTTTAACTGCTGCCGCTCCCGTTAGAACCGGAGGGTTTTATGCTTATCCGGGCGAGGATATATATACAGCTTTTAAACGTTTTTGTGCAACATTAGCTCCTGTTGAAATAGGAGGCCAGCGTCTTGTGAATACGGCAGGCACTCTTCTTGTTTATGGTCCTTACGAAGACGGCTATGTCGTGGAGTCAAACGGTAACAGGCTTTGCTATGCGTATTCACAGGCCATAACCTCAACTCCTTCTGTTTCTTCTCCGAACCCTTCTCCCACTACTGGCGATGCTTTAAATCCTGGAAAAGTTGCATCCGGTATTAAAATCGGTGGTTTTCCCGGTGGTACCGGACTGAATGGTGAAATTATTCAGGTAGGTAAAAAAGGTGCTGGCACTATTGTTCGGCCTGGTGGTGAAGGTGTTTTGCCCGAAGATATTCCCTTAATGCCTGGGTATGGTGGTGATGCTGGTGATGGTGCTCCCGTTATATCGGATGTTCCTGTCGATCCCACAAAGGATGATTCTACCGATGATTCCGATGCTGAATACAATCCGACACCCAATGGTGACCCGTATCCGCAGGATAACGAGGCAATCAATTTTGGTGGTAGGTTGAACGAGTTTTTTACCTCAGCTAAGCAATCAGCGATTTTTTCTCTTCCCTCTCATTTTTCCGATATTCCCACATCAAGTACCACTGTTTCAACGATTGATGGTGGTCAACTTTTCGGTACTCTCAATTTTGATTTTTCTTCAATGGCGCCGCTATGGGTGATTATCAAGTCAATCGTCCTTACCGGCTTTTCTTTCGTGTCTACTCGTATTGTCTGTTTGAAGCGGTAAAGGGGGTGTCATGGATGCCATAATGAATTTCATCAACGTCTTTTTCTCCACTATCTGGCAATTTATCAAGGATGGCCTGGACGCTTTTTTATACGTCTTCAAGGCCGCTCTTTTTTTTGTTTTCGATGGTCTTCTGACGGTTGTCTCTGGCCTTCTTTCTTCCCTGGATGTTTCGTCCGCTGTTTTGTCCTCTGCCGCAACCTGGGCCGCTATGCCTCCTCAGTTGATCTATATCGTAAACGCCATTGGCATTCCCCAGGGGCTTGCCATTCTCGCTGGCGCTTATGTTGTTCGTATGACATTGAACCTTATTCCCGCTGCTCTCACGAGGATTTGACATGATTATTGGGTTTGTTGGCACTCCTGGCTCTGGCAAGTCGTATGAGGCCGTCAAGAAGCTCCTGGATAATCTTCGCCTCGGCAGGGTGATCTATACCAATATCGCGGGCCTTGATGAGGATGTTTATAGGGAACATATCAAGGTCTATTGTGGGCTGGATGATTATCAGCTTTCCCGCCAACTTCGGTTTTTGACGAATACCGAAATGCAATATTTTTGGAAGGTTGCCGAACCCGGTTCGCTGATTATGGTCGATGAGGTTCACAAGCTTTTTTCAAACCGCGATTGGGCTTCCGATTCCAATAAGGAGTTTACCGAATGGGCTTCTACTCATCGGCATCACGGTTTTGATGTGGTCCTTATTACCCAGGACATTGAGAAGGTAGACAAGCATGCGCGTAGTCTTTTGGAGTGGTCCTATTTTTTCCGAAAAGTTAATTTTTTTGGGGGAGCCGTTACCAAAAAATATATTTGCTACGCTTACTCCGGTGACGATCACCACGGTAAACCGATCAGCACCCAGACCCGGCATTACAACCCGAAAATATTTAAATGCTACAAGTCTTACGTTGCCAAAGACGTTAAAGAACTTGGGTTCATGACCCACGTCAATGTCTTGAAGCACCCTGTTTTCTTTTTCATTCCCCTGCTTTTTATTGCCACCATCGTTATGGGCTCTCGCAGTTCCCTTGCCACGGGCGATATTTTCGGCACGAAAAAGATTGTTGCGAAAAAGACTTCTCCTTTCACAGATCCAGCGACCGTGAAAAAACCTTCATTCATCCAGGATCAACGGGCTGCCGCAAATGCTTCATCGTCTGGATCAGCGCCGGCCGCTTCTTCTTCCTCTCCTCCTGTCTCTCAGAAAATTTATAAATGGCAGGCTCCAGACGGCTCCATAAAGTTTTCCAATGTTCCGCCCTCAGGTGGTGTTGTTTTGGCCTCCTGGGACGTTCCCTGACGTTTAATGAAATTGGATATCAGACGAAATTAAGAGCAAGCGAATCCGGCGGGGTTTCCCTCCCTCGGGGAGGGTTCCCCGCTGGATTCGCGCACAGGAGGACTCGATATGCCAGACTCAAAGTTAATGCCGGAAACGGAACCACAAGCCCGGATATCATGTGGTTCCGCAGTAGCCACCACAAGCTGTCTCGATACCCTTCGACTGTCTATGTGGGTCGATTGGGAAAGTTCAAATCTTCTCGATCGGCTGGAGGTTGTAAAAAATCTTGCCCAGCAGGGTGAATATGAATCAGAGCCCGTTGATCTTGCCGGTCATTCGTGGAACGTCATGCGCAGCGGCACCAGCCGTTTCACCTTCCGCCTTGTCCGTGGTGACATTCAGCTCTTGATTAATCGCAGGAAGGCTGACGGGAGTATCCCGAACACCCGGCTTGAAATCGGCTCCGCTTCCTGTTGGTCTCCAGGCTTTCGCACCATCTACAACGAGGTGGTGAAGCTGATCGAGCTTTACGGCGGGGCTGTCTGCAAGGAACGGGTTTCCGAAGTCCATCTTGCCACTGATTTCATCGGGCAGGATTTGCGGTCCTTGCCGGTGGCCAAGATGGAACACTGGATCACCCGCGCCTATGATTTCCAGCCTCATTACTCGCGGCGCAAGCTCACCGGCGTTTCCGTTGGCAAAGGGGACTTCATGCTCCGTTGCTACGATAAGGTTCGGGAGCTAAAAACCAGCACCAGCAAGCAACAGCTTTTCACCGATGTATGGGGCGTGAAGGCTTTTGACGAAAAGCCCGTCACCCGTGTTGAATTTCAGCTTCGCCGTCCGGTTCTTCGTGATTTTGCCCCCATCATCAATACCCTGGAAGAGCTGGAGGATTGCCTTGATTCCTTGTGGCAATACTGCTGCCAGCATTGGGGACGTTTGACCGTCGATGAAGTGGACCGCAACCACCACCAGTCCAGGGCGCAAACCCATCCTTTTTGGCTCCGGGTCCAGGGCGTTGTATGGGAAGGCGCCATGTTCGTTGCCCGAGTCAAACGGTATATCAAGAAAGACCTGTACCGCCTCACTCAACTTGCTGCCGGGGTATCCATGACCATTGCCGCCCTGTATGGCCGTCATGCTGACGATATCGAAGGTGTTATTGCCTGCTCGACACTTGCCATTGAGTGCCACCTAAGAGACCTTTTCAAGACGCCGGAAGATTTCCGAAAACGAATGTCCCGAAAGATCAATGACTCCTTGCCGTTTCAGCCCTCTTTTGCCGCTTGTTAATCCTTGTGCCTGTTTAGTCTTGTCCAGGTTCGGGAAATAATTCTTTTAGCCGTGGTGGCCTATTATGACATACGAAAATCGATGCCCGATCTGTGGCCAGATGGTTCCGTTTCTCGGCCGGGGGCGTCCGGCACTGTATCATCCCAAGTGCCGCAAGATCGAGCAGTTACTTTCCTGGCTTGAAGACCTACTTATTGATGCCAAGCCTGACAGTATCGAGCATCAGAAAAAGCTTCGCAGCAGGTTTTGGTATCTGGCTAATTTGCTGAATGCCAAGAAGAGGTAATGTATGGGAGACTTGATAATGAATCAGGATTTGGAAGACATAGCGATTCTTCGTATGCCGGAAGTAAAGAGACTGACCGGCCTTGGCCGGAGCAGTATTTACCGGATGATGGACGATGGTATTTTCCCGCGCTCTGTGTCCCTCGGTTCTCGTGCTGTGGGTTGGATGGTGGGTGACATTCGTAAATGGTTGCAAAGGAAAAGAGCCGTTATCCCCTGCCCTGTTGTAGCGGAATGATTTCTGCTCCGGCTTTCAGCGCGTCCAGGTAGTCCCCCCAAGCCTGCATCATCTTCCTTCGTTCTGGAAGATGGGCTGTTCGATTATAGGCTCTTCCCAAGGGATCACGCACCGCATGGGCCAATTGATGTTCTATGAAATCGGGCCGGAAGCCTAAAACTTCATCCAGGATGGTTCGGGCCACTGCCCGGAAGCCATGGCCGGTTATCTCTGTCTTGGTGTCTATGCCCATGCGTCGCATGGCGGCATTCATGGTCATATCTGATATGGGTCTTGCATTGGTCCTTGCGGAAGGGAACACATATTGCCCCCTGCCGGTGAGGGGATAAATCTCCCGCAGGATCGCCACCGCTTGTTTTGCCAGAGGTACAATGTGCGGGGTCTTTGTCTTGTTCACCATGTAGGACCATTCTCCCTTCTCCAGGTCCACGTCAGCCCATTGCATGGCCCGCAGCTCACCGGGCCGGACAAACAGCAAGGGAAGCAGCTTCAAGGCGCACCTGACCAGCAGCGAGCCCTGATAGCTATCCAGCATCCGCAACAACGGGGCCACCTCTTTAGGATCAGTGGTGGCTGCTCGATGGGTGGTCTTGATCGGGGTAAGCGCCCCTCTCAGATCTCCGGTTGGGTCACGGTCGCATCGTCCGGTTGCCACTCCATAACGGAATACCTGTCCGCAGAGACCCCGCACCCTATGAGCCGTGTAAGCTGCGCCTCTCGCTTCTATCCGGCGCAACATGGTCAGCAGCGCCGGCGCATTGATCGCGGAAAGTGGTTTGTCGCCAATCTCTCCAAAAACGTCACGGGCCAGCATTAAAAGAATCGCCTCTGCTGTCCGTGGTGCCCATTGGGGTGAAAACTGGTTGTGCCACTCACGGGCCACAACTTCAAAAGTCTCCTGCTCCTTGAGCAGAGCCGCTTCTTGTTCTTTTTTGGCCGCGTTTGGATCAATTCCCTTTGCTATTTGTTCTCTGGCCTCTGCTCGCCTTTGCCGGGCATCGGCAAGAGAGATTTCAGGAAAGGCCCCCAAAGCCAGCTTCTTCTCCAGGCCCCCAAAACGGTACTTGAGCCGCCAAAGCTTGCCGCCGCTTGGGGTTACAAGCAGATAAAGGCCCCCACCGTCAGACAGTTTGTATTCTTTTTCTTTGGGCTTGGCGTTGCTGATCTGCAATGGCACCAGGGGGATTGTCCTTGCTGGCATTGGCTTTCCTCCAGAATAAGTATTTTGGGGGCCTTTTTTTTCGAGAGCCCCTAGAGGCCCCCAAGGAGGCCCCCAAAACTTCTGGATTTTATGATATCAGGAGGGACATTACGGGACAACAGAAAAAGAAAAAGCCCTGATTTCTCAGGGCTTTTAGGTCGATACCGGACGGTATCGGATATTGCAATGGTGCCGGAGGTCGGAATCGAACCGACATGGGGTCGCCCCCGCGGGATTTTGAGTCCCGTGCGTCTACCAGTTTCACCACTCCGGCTGAATGGCTTTTGCGCCCCGTGACGGCGGCATAGGACGAACACTATAGAAGCCTTGCCGAGAGCTGTCAAGCCCTAAAGAACCAGTGCCCTCGATGATGTTTCAGTGGGAGGTTCCCAGAAAAATCTTCTGGAACCGGTAGAAGTAATCCACCCCGGACCACACCGTCATGAAGGCGGAAACATAGAGGATCCCCTTGCCCAGTTCGTGCAGGAACGGGATGGGTACCACCCCCAGGGGAAAGATCAGCACGCAGAGCGCGGTGTACTGCAAGATGCTCTTCAATTTGCCCATGCCGCTGGCCGCGATGACGATGCCCGAAGAGGCCGCCACCCCCCGGAGCCCGGTGATCACCAGCTCCCGGGCCAGGATGATGAACACCAGCCAGGCAGGAATCTTGTCCATGGGGATCAGCATGATCAGGGCCGCACAGACCAGCACCTTGTCGGCCACCGGATCCATCAACTTGCCCAGAACCGTTTCGATCTGGTGCTTTCTGGCGTAATAGCCGTCCGCAAGATCGGTGAGCGCCCCGGTGAGGAAAAGCAGAAAGGCGAACAGGCTGACTTCGATGCTGGGCCGGGGATAGAGAAAAAAGAGGAGGACCGGCGCCACCGCAAAGCGGTAGCCGGTGAGCATATTGGGAATGGTGAGGATCGCGTGCCGGCTCATGGTCTTAATTGGCCGCCCCCAGCCAGCGGGGGGACGGGGAGGCCGCGGCTGACATCTGCCGGTAATGCTGAAGAACCCGTGCCACATACTGCTGGGTCTCCGGGATCAAGGGAATTCCCTGGGAGGCCTCAACCCTGCTGGGTCCGGCATTGTAGGCGGCCAGGGCAAGCCTGAGGTTGCCGCCGAACCGGGCCAGCATCTGGCGCAGGTAATTGGTGCCGCCGAAGATGTTTTCCTTGGGGTCGAAAGGGTTCCAGACATTCAGGTCGGCGGCGGTTCCCGGCATCAACTGCATGAGGCCCTGGGCTCCCTTGGAGGAAACGGCCATGCAGTCGAAGTTGGATTCGGTCTTGATGACGGCCTTGATCAACAGGGGGTCCATTGCGTAGTGGCTGGCCGCCCTCTGGATATGCTCTTCATAGAGGCGCGGATCACCGGGCCGTGGCGACCTGCTCCCCCGGGACTGCGGGCGGATCACCCCGGCCTTGTAGCGGGGGTCGTTGGGCACATTGGTGAAATGCACGGTGCCATGCTTGTCGACAAAGGTATAGATCGTCGCCCGGGCGGAATCCGGCGCCAGCAGCATTGCCCAGACCAGCACCGTCAGGAGTCGTCCTGCCGTACGGGTTTTTCCCTTGTCTCCGTCTGATTTCCGTGTCTGCGCCATGTTTTCGTCTCCGGGCAGATGCGCCTGCACCAACAGTATACTACGCTTGTGCTCTTTTTTCCCAGTCGGCGAGAAATTGTTCCATGCCGAGATCGGTGAGCGGATGCCGGGCAAGCTGGGCAATGACCTTGAAGGGGATCGTGGCGATGTGGGCGCCCAGCAGGGCCGCGTCCACCACATGGATGGGATTGCGGATGCTGGCGACGATCACCTCGGTGGCATAGCCGTAGTTGTCGTAGATGTTCATGATGTCGCTGATCAGATCCATGCCGTTCTGGGAGATGTCATCCAGGCGGCCGACAAAGGGGCTCGCGTAGCTGGCCCCGGCCTTGGCGGCCATGAGGGCCTGGCTGGCGGAAAAGATCAGGGTCACATTGGTTCTGATCTTCTCATCGGCCAAGGTCTTGACCGCCTTGAGGCCTTCGGTGGTCATGGGGATCTTGATCACGATGTTGGAATGGATGGCGGCCAGCTCGCGTCCTTCCCGGACCATGCCCTCGGCGTCCAGGGCGATCACCTCGGCGCTGATGGGGCCGTCCACGATCTTGCAGATCTCCTTGATGATCTCGACAAAGGGCTTATTCTCCCGGGCGATCAGCGAGGGGTTGGTCGTTACCCCGTCCACCATGCCCATGTCCACGGCTTTTTTGATTTCATCGAGGTTTGCGGTATCAATAAAAAACTTCATCTATTCTCTCCTGCGGGATCATTTTTTTAACGGGATCCGGAATCAGCCTTTTTCCTGCCGATCGGTTTCACGGGCATCGCAATACATCTTCCGGCATTGTTCACTGCAAAAATATACGGCTGTATCCCCATCTTGTAACACAATTGCCTGCCTTTTGGGAATATAGATATGGCAGACCGGGTCTTCCACCAGTTGGTCATGGGCGGCCAGTTCGCCTGAACCTGTGGTTTTCCGGCCACCGCCGACGGTTTTTTTTCTCCTGCCGCCCGTCAGCAACCGGTACAGGACATAGAGAAAGAGCGCGTAGATGAAGAACTTAAACACCGCAAGGCCCCCCGTACCGCCACTCCTGCCGCTCCACCCCTGTCTGCGCGCCGAGAGCCCGGCAGAGCTCCAGGCTGCTCCGGCCAAGGATCGGATGCACCTGCGCCGGAGCCAGTTCCGCCAGGGGCGCCAGCACGAAAAGCCGGTGGGCGATCCGCGGATGGGGCACGGTCAGGGTTGGGCTCTGTATCATCAGGTCTCCGTAGTAGAGCAGGTCCAGATCAACCACCCTGTCCTGGGTCAGGGTGCGATCCCGGCCCAGCTCCGTCTCGATGGCGAGCATGGCGGTGAGCAGCTCGGCGGGCGACAGGGCGGTGGCAATCTCGCCCACCGCATTGGTGAACCAGTGGTCCGTGTCCATCCCGACAGGTTCTGTCCGGTATGGGCTGGAGAGCCGGATCAGGCTGATGCCTGTCGTCTCGCCCAACCGTTGCCAGGCGAGGAGCAGGTTTCCCTGGCCGTCGCCGAGATTGGAGCCCAGCCCGATAAAGGCCTGCTGAGGTTTTTCCACGGCAGAATTATATATCCTGCAAGCCCAGCACGTCGAACATGGTGTAGAGGCCGTTGGGCTGGTTCACTACCCAGGCGGCGGCCAGGGCCGCGCCCCGGGCGAAGTTGTCCCGGCTGTGGGCCCGGTGGCTGAGCTCCAGCCTCTCCCCTGCCCCGGCAAAATAGACGGTGTGCTCGCCCACGATATCCCCGGCCCGGATGGTCTGGATGCCGATCTCCTTGTCGGTGCGCTCGCCGATCATGCCGTGGCGGGAATAAACCCCCACCTCGGCCAGGTTGCGGTGCACGCCTTCGGCCACCATCTCGCCGAGCTTCAGGGCCGTGCCGCTGGGCGCGTCCTTTTTCATCCGGTGGTGCGCCTCGACGATCTCGATATCGTAGGCATCGCCCAGCAGGGCCGCCATCTTCCGGGCGATCTTGAACAGGACATTGACACCCACCGCCATGTTGGGCGACTGGACGCAGGGAAAATTTTTGCTCAATTCCTTCAGCTCGGCCAGATTGTCAGCGGTCAACCCGGTGGTGCCGATGACCATGGCCTTTTTCGCCTGGGCAGCCTTGCGGGCCAGGGCCATGGTGGCCTCGTGGAAGGTGAAATCGATAATCACCTCGCCCTGGTCCTTGACCGCCTCGAAGCTGTCCGCCACCCGCACGCCCAGTCCGCCCATCCCGGCCAGCTCGCCGAGATCCTTGCCCAGCTCCGGGGTGTCGGGCCTTTCAAAGCCCGCAGCCAGGGCCAACCCTTCCTGCTGATGCACCATATAGCTGATCCGGCGGCCCATCCGGCCTGCGGCCCCGGCGACAATAACCTTGGTCATGACAGTCTCCTTAAGAACAAAAAATGATTCAACGCAATGGCGCAGAGGCGCAAGAAAATATTAAAAAACAAGCTGTTAACTTTGCGTCTTCGCGTTAAACGTTTTTACACCAGCCCGTACGCGGTGATAACCTTCTTCAGCTTTTCCTCGTTGGCCTCGTTCATCTTGTACAGGGGCAATCGCGGCAGGCCGGACTTGATCTTGCCCATCATGGCCAGGGAGGTCTTGGCCGGCACCGGGTTGGTGTCGATGAACATCGCCTGCATCAAGGGGAGCAGTTTGTAGTGCAGCTCCTTGGCCTTGGAGATGTCACCGGCCAGGGCGGCGTCCATCATCGCGGCCATGTCCTTTGGAGCCACGTTGGAGGTAACGGAGATGACCCCGGTGCCGCCGATCATCACGGTGGGCATGGAGGTGAAATCATCCCCGGACATGACGGCGAAATCCTTTGGGCAAAGGCGGATGACCTGGCTGATCTGGTTGAGATCGGCGGTGGCCTCCTTGACCCCCACGATATTGGCGATCTGGGCGCAGCGGGCCACAGTCTCGGGCAGCATGTTCACCGCGGTCCGGCTCGGCACGTTGTAGAGGATGATGGGAATATCCACTGCCTCGGCCACTGCCTTGAAATGCTGGTAGAGCCCTTCCTGGGACGGCTTGTTGTAGTAGGGCGTGATCATCAGGGCGCCATCGGCTCCGGCCTCCTTGGCCGCTCGGGTCAGCTCGATGGATTCGCTCGTGGAGTTCGAGCCGGTTCCGGCCAGCACCGGCACCCTGCCGGCCACGGTCTTGACGGTCAGCTCCACCACCCGTCGGTGCTCGGCATGGCTCATGGTGGCGGATTCGCCGGTGGTGCCGCAGGGAACGATGCCGTGGGTGCCGCCAGCGATCTGGAACTCGATGAGATCCTGCAACCCCTGCTCGTCCAGCTTGCCATCGATGAAAGGGGTGACGATGGCGACAAAGGCTCCGCGAAACTTGCTCATAACTTCCTCCTGGTATCTCTGTAAAGACAAAAAGGGGGGTAGCCCCTTACGATTTCATTCTCAGTGCCTCGGCGTGCAGCCGACCTTCGTAGATAAAATTGGCCGGTCCTTCCAGAGAGACATCGCTAATCTTCTGCCCGGCAAGGGAGTAATGGATGATCAGTTGCTCGCCCCCGGAGGTGGTCACCGTTACCGGCGGGTGCACTTGGCCGAGCAGTCCTGCGATAATGGCCGAGGATACCGCTCCGGTGCCGCAGGCCAGGGTTTCCCCTTCGACCCCGCGCTCGTAGGTGCGGACGAGCAGTCCGTTGCCACCCTGCTGTTGCACGAAATTGACATTGGTCCCGGCCGGCTGGAAGTGCTCGTGGAAGCGGAGAGTCCGGCCCCAATCCAACACCGGGGCCTGCTGGATATCTTCCATGAAGAGCACGGCGTGGGGCACCCCGGTGTTGAGGCTGTGCACCACCAGCGCCTCTCCGTTGACCAAGAGCTTCTCGTGCAGCCGCAGGCCGTTGGGCGCGGTCATCTTGAGCTTGACCGACTGGCCAGCGACCTCGGCCTCGATGATTCCGGCCACGGTCTCAAAGCGCATCCGTGCCGGGGCTATGCCGTGGTCATGGGCAAAACGGGCGGCGCAACGGGCGCCGTTGCCGCACATCTCAGCCCAACTGCCGTCACCGTTCAAGAACTGCCAGCGGAAATCCGCGCTCTCGCTGTTCTCGATCAAGATCAGGCCGTCCGCGCCCACGGAAACCCGCCGTTCGCACACCGCCTTGGCAAAACCGGGCATCTCATCCCGGCTCAGAAACGGGGTGCGGTGGTCAATGAGGATGAAGTCATTGCCGGTGCCGCTCATCTTGGTGAACTCAATGGGAAACTGCATGGTCATGCGCCCTTCCCAAGAAATTCAGGGATGCTTTCCCCCTGGATCAGTGTTTCATAGGTTTCCCTGGCCCGGATCACATGGAATGCGTCGCCATGCACCAGCACCTCGGCCACCCGGGGCCGGGAGTTGTAGTTGGAGGACATGGAAAAGCCGTACGCCCCGGCGCTCATCACGGCCAGGAGATCGTCGGCTTCCACATTGGGCATGTCTCGTTCCCGGGCGAGAAAGTCGCCGGTTTCGCAGATCGGCCCCACCACGTCTGCCACTGCCTGCTCCCGGCCGGGGTGCTCCACGGCCTGGATGTGATGAAAGGCATCGTAGAGGCTGGGCCTGGCCAGGTCGTTCATCCCGGCATCGACGATGATGAATTTTTTGAGGCCTTCCTTGGTGTAGAGCACCTTGGTGACCAGCGCCCCGGCATTGCCAACGAGCACGCGGCCCGGTTCGAGAACCAGGGTGCAGTCAAGGCCTGCCAGCTCCTGCTTGATGGCCTGGGCATACTCCGCCGGTTCGGGCGGCTCCTCGCTGTTGTAGCGGATGCCCAAGCCCCCGCCCAGATCAAGATGGGTGACTTGTATCCCCTGTTCACCGAGCTGCCCGATGAACCCCTTTACCTTGGCCAGCGATTCGACAAAGGGCGCGACCTGGGTGAGTTGGGAGCCGATATGGCAGCTTACCCCCTTTATTTCGATATTGGGCAACGTGCTGGCCGCGAGATAAACCCGCAACGCCTCGGTGATGGGGATGCCGAACTTGTTTTTGGCCAAACCGGTGGAGATATAGGCATGGGTCTTTGGGTCCACATCCGGATTCACCCGGAAGGAGACCGGAGCCTTGAGCCCCATCTCCGCCGCCACCGCCTGAATCTGGGCCAGTTCCTGCTCGGACTCCACATTGAGCATGAGGATGCCTGCGGAAAGAGCCTCGCGGATCTCCGCCGCACTCTTGCCCACCCCCGAATAGACGATCTTTGCGGGATCGACCCCGGCGGTGCGGGCCCGGAACAGCTCACCGCCTGAAACGATGTCCGCGCCGCCGCCAAGGGAGGCGAACAGGCGGAGGATGGCGATGTTGGCGCAGGACTTCGCGGCAAAGCAGATGATATGGGGGATGTCGGCAAAGGCGCGGTCAAAGGCGGCAAAATGGCGGGTCAGGGTGGCACTGCTGTAGAGATAAAAAGGGGTGCCCACCGCGGCTGCCACTGCTGGCACGGCGACATCCTCGCAAAACAGGGTGTCGTTTTTGTACAGAAAATCATGCATGGTTCGGTTTCTTCAATGAAAAATGAAAAGTTGAGAATGAAAAACACACCAGGTGTTGCCCTATTCTCAATTCTTCATTTTTCACTCTCCATTTTTAATTTTTCACTCTTCACTATATGTGGCTTCCATGGAGTAGGTGCTTTCGTTGGCGGGCCTGGCCTGGTCAAAGGCGGTGACCGAGTAATACCAGAGCCCTCTTTCCTTGGGCACTTTTGCATCCTCAAAGGAAAGGCCTGCCCCGTCCACCTGGCCGATGGGTTCCCGGGTCGAGCTCTTGGCTGCGCGGCGGTAGATGCGAAAACCTGCCAGATCGGGTTCGGCAACCGTCTCCCAGAGAATCTTGACCCCGGTGGTGCTGGCCACGGCGCGCACCTTCTGGGGCGGGGCAGGAGGGGTGAGGTCGCGGGGCGTTCCGCTCAGGGGCTCACTGGTCATTCCTGCCGCCATGGTCCCCGCGTGCAGCCGGATGGCCCGCACCCTGTAGACGTAGGCTTTGCCATTGCGCAGTCCTTTATCCGTAAAATCCAACCCCTCGCGCAGCCCGCCCGGCATTTCGGTAAACGTCTCGCCGCCATCGGTGGAGCGGGAAACCTGATAGCGGATGGGATCGGAAACCGGCGTCCCATCCAGCAGTCCTGCGGGCGCTTGCCAGCGCAGGGTAACGGCCTTGTCGCCTTCCTCGACCGTGAAGTTGAGAGGCGCAAGGAGAGGGGTATCCCAGACCACCGAAACGGTGTTGGAATCGTCGCTGCTGACAAACCAGCCCGCCTTGCTGCGCACCCGGTACACATAGCGGTGATTGGGCCTGAGCAGGGTTTCCTCGTAGAAAACCTTACCCTTGTCGCTGCTCTCCGCCCTGATCTCAATGGAAGGCCCAAAGGGGATGGGGCAGTCGGCGCAGTAATCCTTGATCGGGATAACCGCTCGTAACAGCTCGAATTTTTCAATCCGGTACGGCAACCTGTCGCCCTGGACGGTTGCCCGGGGATAGGACCAGTTGAGCGTTACCCCTTTTTCATCAAGCTGATAGCTCAAATCGCTGATGGGCGCTGGCATAACCGTGTCGGGCGGCACTGGCCGTGTCTTCTTGCCGCAGCCGGACAAAGCGACGAGCGCGACCAGAGCGAGGGCAAGAATGCGCAGCCGGACAGCTTCAACCTTCATGCCGTAATCCTCATCTCTTTTTCCGCCCGTTTCAAGGCCTTGGCCACCATTTTGCCCGAGGTGCCGCCCAGGGAGACCCTGCTCGCAACCGAGCCCTCGATGGAGAGCACCTTGAAAACATCTGCTTCGATGACCTCGGAGAAGTTCTGCAGCTCCTGTACGGTCAATTCGGTGAGCTCCTTGCCCTTGCTAATGCAAAAGGCCACGGTGCGGCCGACAATGGCGTGGGCCTGGCGGAAGGGGATGTTTTTGAGCACCAGATAATCCGCCAGGTCGGTGGCGGTCATGTAGCCGCCGCCAAGGCCTTTGGCCAGCCGCGCCTCGTTGAAGGTGAGGTTCCCGAGCAGTTGGGCCATGATCGCCACGGACTGGGAAACCGTATCCACCGTGTCGAAAAGCGGCTCCTTGTCTTCCTGGAGATCGCGGTTGTAGGTCATGGGCAAGCCCTTGAGCAGCATGAGCAGGCTCATGAGGTTGCCCACCACCCGGCCGCTTTTTCCCCGGATCAGCTCGGGAATATCCGGGTTCTTCTTCTGGGGCATGATGCTGCTGCCGGTGCAGAAGCTGTCCGCCAGGGTCACAAAGGAAAACTCCTCGGTGGCCCAGAGGACCAGTTCCTCGGAAAGGCGGCTCAGGTGGATCTGGACCAGGCTGGCCGCGGACATGAACTCGATGATGAAATCGCGGTCCCCCACCGTGTCCATGCTGTTGGCGGTGACCTTCGGGAAATCCAGCTCCCTGGCGACAAACCCCCGGTCGATGGGCAACCCGGTCCCGGCCAGGGCCGCGGCGCCCAGGGGCATGACATTGATCCGCTTCAAGGCATCGGTGAGGCGTTCCCGGTCGCGGCCGAACATCTCGTAATAGGCCAGCAGGTGGTGCGCCACCAAAACCGGCTGGGCCCGTTGCAGATGAGTGTACCCCGGCATCACCGCATGCTCGTATTTGCGGGCCAGCACCACACAGGCTTTTTGCAGCCCGGCGAGCAGCTCGATGAGGCGGCGGCATTCCTCCCGGAGGTACAGACGCACATCAAGGGCCACCTGATCGTTGCGGCTGCGGGCGGTGTGCAGTTTTTCCCCGGCTGGGCCGATCTTTTCCACCAGGGATTTTTCGATGTTCATGTGGATGTCTTCAAGCTCCGGCCTGAAGACAAACGTCCCATTTTCGATCTCCCGCTCGATCTGACCTAACCCCTTGACAATCTGGTCCCGCTCCTTGGCGCTGATCAACCCTTGTTTGGCCAGCATCTTGGCGTGCGCCCGGCTGCCGGCGATGTCATGCTTATACAGCCTGGCGTCGTAGTGGATGGAGGCGGTGAAGGCCTCCACCGAAGCGGCGGTTTTTTCGGCAAACCTGCCGCCCCACAGCTTGGCCGGGGTATGTGTGTTCTTTGTCGAAGACATAGGCTGTTGCCTGGTTGAATTAGCGAAAAGTAAAAATTTAAAACATTAACGCAGAGACGCAAAGGCGCAACGAGTTAACAGTGTAATATTTCAACATATCGCCTCTGCGTCTTTGCGCCATTGCGTTACGTTGTTTAGTTCTTCGTTCTCTTTTTTTCCACCAAAGCCTGGATGGTCAACCGCAGGGCATTGAGACGGATGAAGCCGCCGGCATCCGATTGGGTGTAAACGGCGTCTTCCTCAAAGGTGGCAAAGCTTTCCTGGTAGAGCGACTGATCGGACTTGCGCCCCACCGGGATGCAGTTCCCCTTGATCAGCTTGAGGCGCACCACGCCGTTCACGGTTTCCTGGGCATTGTCCATGGTCTTTTGCAGGAGTTTCATCTCCGGCGAGAACCAGAAGCCGTTGTAGATGAGCTCGGCATAGCGGGGGATCAGGCTGTCGCGGATCTTCATGACCTCGCGGTCCAGGGTGATGGTTTCCAGATCGCGATGCGCGCAACGCAGGATGGTGCCGCCCGGGGTTTCGTACACCCCGCGGGATTTCATGCCCACGAAGCGGTTCTCCACCATGTCCAGGCGGCCGATGCCGTTGGCCCCGCCCAAGGCGTTGAGGCGAGCCAGCATGGCTGCCGGGCTGAGCTTTTCGCCGTTGATGGCCACCGGGTTGCCGCCCGCAAACTCCATCTCGATATAGGTCGGTGTGTCCGGGGCCTTTTCCGGGGAGACGGAAAGCTTGAACATGCTCTCCTCCGGTTCGTTCCACGGATCTTCCAGGATGCCGCCCTCAAAGCTGATGTGCAGCAAGTTCTCATCCGAGCTGTAGGGCTTCTCCTTGGTCACCGGCACGGGGATGGCGTGCTTTTCCGCATAGGCCATGAGCTTGGTCCGGGAGTTGAGATCCCAGATCCGCCAGGGGGCGATGATGGTCAATTTCGGGTTTAAGGCGAGATAGGTCAGCTCGAAGCGAACCTGATCGTTGCCCTTGCCGGTGGCGCCGTGGCTAACGGCATCCGCCCCTTCCGCCTCGGCAATCCGCACCTGTTCCCGGGCGATGACCGGTCGGGCCAGAGAGGTTCCCAGCAGGTAGGAACCCTCATAGATGGCGTTGGCCCGGAAGGCCGGGAAGACATAGTCGCGGACAAACTCTTCGCGCAGATCGGAGATGATCACCTTCTCGGCGCCGGTGGCCATGCCCTTGGCCCGGACCTTGTCCCAGTCTTCTTCCTGGCCCACATCGGCGGCAAACGCCACCACCGGAACCTGATACTCTTCCCGCAGCCACTTGAGGATAACCGAGGTGTCCAGCCCGCCGGAATAGGCGAGAACGATCTTGTTTATGTTGGCAGCCACTTTGTTCCCCTTCATGTAAAGGACACAACGCAACGGCGCAGAGACGCGAAGTTATGAAATCGACGGATGTCCTTTTCTTCGCGCCGTTGCGCCATTGCGTTATATTTTTTGTTATTGTTTCTTTCCCAGGTGCATGGCCAGAATGGCCTTGTGGATATGGAGCTTGTTCTCCGCCTGGTCAAAGGCGACGCATTGCACCCCTTCCAGCACCTCCTCGGAGATTTCCTCGTCGCGGTGGGCAGGCAGGCAATGCAGAACAATGGCCCCCGGTCTGGCCTGGGCCACCAGGGCGGCATTCACCTGGTACGGCCGGAATACCCCGATCCGGGCTTCCTGCTCGGACTCCTGGCCCATGCTGGCCCAGACATCGGTATTGAGCACGTCCGCCTCCCGCACCGCCTCGGCCGGGTCGCGCACCACCCGGATGGGCCGGCTTGCCACTGCCTGGGCTGCCGCAAGAATGGCTGGGTTGGGGTCATACCCCGCCGGGCAGGCCAGGGTCAGGGCAAAGCCGAAACGGGCCGCCGCCTGAATCCAGGAGTTGGCCATGTTGTTGCCGTCGCCCAGCCAGGCAATGTGGAGCTTTGCCACCTCCCCCTTATGCTCGATCACGGTCATGATGTCGCTCAGCACCTGGCAGGGATGGTGCAGATCGGTGAGGGCGTTGATCACCGGCACCGAGGAATATCCGGCCAGCTCATCGACAATGGCCTGGCCATAGGTGCGGACCACCATGCCGTCCACATAGCGGGCCATGACCCGGGCCATGTCCTTGAGGGGCTCGTTGCGGGCCAACTGGGTGTCCCGGCCGGAGAGATAGATCACCTGACCGCCCAACCCGTACATGGCCGATTCAAAGGAGACCCTGGTCCGGGTGGAGGGCTTTTCAAAGATGAGGGCCACGGTTTTTCCGGCCAACTGCTGGTGGCGGACCCCTGCCTTGGCTTCTTTTTTAAGCAGCAGGGCCTTTTCGATGTAGGCGGTAAGCTGTTCTTTGCTGAAGTCCTGTAGTGCCAGTAGATGCTGTGTCATGGTTTCGTTCTCTCTGCCAGTCTCTCCCTCGCTGTACCGGGAAAGATCTCTTTCTGCTCAGGGTGTCCTGCCACCACCACGGCGCGGGGCAGGATCCAGGAGGCCGGCTCAAAAAAAATGTCAGTCCAACCATTGCCAGAGGGAAACGGACACTGCCACCTTCTGGTTGGGCCAAACTACAAGTCATACAAAAAAACTTTTTTTTTGCAAAGGGATTTTTCGTCGAAAAACGATGGGGCTACCGGCTCAGTTCGGCAAAGACCTCGTCCAGGGCCTGGATCAGCCGGTCTATCTCGGCGCGGCTGATGATGAGCGGCGGCAGACAGCGCAGCACCTTGCCTCCGGCAAAGTTCAGGAGCACCCCTTTTTCAAAGAGGAGGTTGACCATGGCCGGACCCTTGTCAAGCCACGGTTCGGTCAGGGGCAGGCCCTGGATCAGGCCGAGCCCCCGGGCAGGGGTTGCCATGGCCGGATATTTTTCGGCCAGCCCGGTGAGGCTCTCGGCCAGATAGGTTCCCTTGGCCTGGACCTCGGCAAGAAAACCGTCTGCCAGCATGATCCGCACGGTGGCCACCGCGGCGGCGCAGACCACCGGGTTGCCGCCGAAGGTCGAGGCGTGGCTGCCCGGCTCAAAGGCCTTGGCCACCGATTCCGTGGCCAGCATGGCGCCGATGGGCAAGCCGTTGCCCAGGGCCTTGGCCAGGGTGAGGATGTCGGGGGTCACCCCGCACTGCTCGTAGGCAAAGAGGGTGCCACTCCGGCCCATGCCCACCTGGATCTCGTCAAAGATCAGGAGCAGGTTGTGCCTGTCGCAGAGCTGCCGGATACCGGCCAGGTATTCCTTGGCCAGCGGGCGCACCCCGCCCTCTCCCTGCAAGGGTTCGCAGAGAATGGCGCAGGTCTCCGGGCCAATCATCGCCTCCAAGGCCTTGAGATCGCCGAAGGGCGCATGCCGGAACCCCTGGGGCAGCGGCTCGAACCCCTTGTGGAATTTCTCCTGCCCCGTGGCGGCCACGGTGGCCAGGGTCCGACCGTGAAACGAACCGGCCAGGGAGATGATCTCGTATTTCCCGGCAGGGCTTGCCTTGCGCGCCAGCTTGATCGCGGCCTCGTTGGCCTCGGCTCCGGAGTTGCACAGAAACACCCGGTCGGCAAAGGAGTGGCTGGTCAGCAATTCGGCCAGCTCGGTTTGCGGCATCGTGTGGTAGAGGTTGGAGACATGCACCAGGGTGGAGGCCTGGCGGCAGATCGCCTCGGTGATCGCCGGATGGCAGTGGCCCAGGCTGCAGACCGCGATGCCGGCCAGGCAATCCAGATACTCCCTGCCGTCGGCATCCTTGAGCAGGCACCCCTTCCCCTCGACCATCACCGCCGGATACCGGCCATAGGTATTCATAAACGAGGCCGTGCTTTTTTCGATCCATTCCGCATTCGTCATCATACCACCTCGGTCCCGACGCCCTGTTGGGTGAACATCTCCAGCAAAATCGCATGCTCCACCCTGCCGTCGATGATGTGCGCCTTGCCGACTCCGGCGCGGACCACGCCCTGGCAGCATTTGACCTTGGGGATCATGCCGCCTCCGATGACCCCGTCCTTGATGTATTGATCCGCTACGTCGCAGGTCATGGAGGAGATGAGCGTGCCCTCCTTGTCCAAGACCCCGGCCACGTCGGTGAGCAGGATCAGCTTTTCCGCCTTGAGGTGGGTGGCGATGGCGCCGGCCACGAGATCGGCGTTGATGTTGTACGCCTGGCCGTCTTCTCCCACGCCCACCGGGGCGATGACCGGGATGAAGTCCTCGGCGTCCAGGGTGTGCAGGATCTGGGGATTGACCGTGGTCACCTCCCCCACCCGGCCGATGTCGATGATTTCCGGCGGGGTGTTTTCGGCCTGGGGTTTCAGGAGCTGCATCTTTTTGGCCTTGATCAGGTCGCCGTCCCGGCCGGACAGGCCAACGGCCTTGCCCCCGTGGAAGTTGATCAGGCTGACGATCTCCTTGTTCACCTTGCCCACCAGGACCATCTCCACCACGTCCATGGTTTCGCCGTCGGTGATCCGCATGCCCTGAACGTAATCGCTCTTGATGTTCATCTTGTTCAGGAATTTGTTGATCTGCGGCCCGCCGCCATGGACCACCACCGGGTTGATGCCGACGTATTTCATCAGGATGATGTCCAGGGCGAAGCTCTTTTTCAGCTCCTCGTCCACCATGGCATGGCCGCCGTATTTGATGACCACGGTTTTGCCGTAAAATTTCTTGATATACGGCAAGGACTCGATGAGGGTTTTGGCTTTTTCGATACCTGTGAGCATGGCAATCTGTCTGTAGTGGTTGAGTGGTCCGGAGGCTGGATTTTTCGGAAAAAATCAGCCGCATTGTCTTGATAGTACGCAAGATATATACCGCCGGCGGCAATCTGTAAAGAAGATAGGCGGGCAAAAAACAGTCGCTCGTTTCCGGCAAAGCGATTGCCGAGAACGCCTGATGCTGGTATCTTTATATATTCAGAGCTCATCAGCACCAAAAGGAAACTAAAAAATTATGAAACCATTGTCGCGTTTTTTCTGCCGGGTTTCGCTCCTGGCCCCCCTTCTGCTCGCCGCCCCCTGTTTGGCCGCGCCGCCCTCTGCCCCGGCAAGCAACAAGCCGCCGATTCATGTCGAGGCGGACCGCATGGTTTCCATGAAGAATGACAACGCGGTTCTTTTTTCCGGAAACGTGGATGCCAAGCAGGGCCAGTTGCTGATCCGCGCCGCGGAAATGACGGTGTATTATCTCTCCAACGAGGAAAAAGCCAAATTGCCCCAGAGCGAGGAGCGGAGTCTCAAGAAGCTTTTTGCCTCGGGCAACGTGGAAATCCAGAATGACGGGATGACCGGCACCGGCGACAAAATGGAGTATTACGAGGCCGAGCGCAAGATGATTCTCATCGGCAACAGCAAGGTCTGGCAGGACAACAACCTCGTTACCGGCCACACCGTTGTTGTTTTTCTCGACCAGGGCAAGAGCATCGTGGAGCGGGGCGAGAAGAAAGGCGAGCGGGTCAAGGCCTTCTTCTATCCCGGCGGCGAAGGGCCGGATAAAGAAGTGAAGAGTGAAAAGTGAAAAGTTGAGAATGAAAAGTTACAAGATGCGCTGAGACGCAAAGGTGCGGTGAACATGATGGTCATGTGCCGGCTTTTCCCTCTCCATTGTTAATTTTTCATTATTTCTCCCGGAGGCTCCCTTGTCTGTTCTCGAAACACAAGAAATTGTCAAACGCTACAAAAACCGGACGGTTGTCGACGGGATCAGCCTGCGGGTTGAAACCGGAACGGTGGTCGGGTTGCTCGGCCCGAACGGGGCCGGGAAAACCACCACCTTCTATGCCATTGCCGGTTTTGTCCGGCCGGACGCGGGCGTGATCCTGCTCGATGGCGAGGATATCACCTCCCTGCCCATCCACCAGCGGGCAGTCAAGGGGCTGTCCTATCTGCCGCAGGAGTCCTCGGTGTTCAAAAAACTCACCGTGGAGGAAAATGTCCGCATCGTCCTTGAGCCGCTCGGCCTTGCCAAAAAAGAGATCAACAGCCGGGTCGGCCAGCTCATGGAAGACCTCAAGATCAGCCATCTGGCCGGCAACCGGGGCCATTCGCTCTCCGGGGGCGAGCGCCGCCGGGTGGAGATCATGCGGGCCCTGGCCACCAATCCGCATTTCATTTTGCTGGACGAGCCCTTTGCCGGGATCGATCCGTTATCGGTGGCCGATCTCCAGCAGATCATCGGGAATCTGAAAAAACGCGGCCTGGGGGTGCTCATCTCCGACCACAATGTCCGGGAAACCCTTTCCGTCTGTGATCATGCCTATATCGTCAGCCAGGGGAAAATCCTGATCCATGGCGACGCCGAAGCGATTGTGGGCAGCGAGGAAGCCCGGCGGATGTATCTTGGGGAAAACTTCACTCTCTAAGTCTGTGTAACAAAATAGCCCTTGTCTGTCTCGGCCCCTAAATTCTTCTTGCAAAAACCTTGCCGTCATGGAGTATTATACTCCCACAAAGACCGGGCAATCCCGCTCCGGCTTCAGCTCTTCGTTTACGGCAAAGGACTTCGGCGGACATGGCTCTTGAACTGCGACAGCAACTGAAACTCAGCCAGCAACTGGTGATGACCCCCCAGTTGCAGCAGGCGATCAAATTGCTGCAGCTTTCCCGGCTTGAACTTGCCGAGACGATCCAGCAGGAGATCGAGATCAACCCTGTGCTGGAAGAAGCGACAGACAGCCCGGATCAGCCCGAGGCAGAGCTGGAGGGGCATGGTCACGAGGCGCTTGACGCCCCCCTGTCCGAGCCGGAAAGGACCGCCGAGGTCCAGATGGAAAGCGACTCCTCCTTGCGGGAGATAGACTGGGAAAATTACAGCAACGACTATGAAAGCGGTTTCTCCACCCGGGGCAAGGACGACAACGACCTGCCCTCCCGCCTTGACATTCTGACCACCAAACCGGATCTTCACTCCCATCTTTCCTGGCAACTGACCCTTTCCCATCTCACCGAGGAGGAAAAGGAGATCGGCCATTTCGTCATCGGCAACCTTGACCGCGACGGCTTCCTGGTGGTAACGGAGGCGGAAATTGCCGAAGGCACGGGCTGCGATCCGGAGCTGGCGAGGCGGATGATCGGCGTGGTCCAGGAGATGGACCCGGCCGGGGTCGGGGCCAGGGATCTCAAGGATTGCCTGCTGCTGCAGCTTGACCGTCTGGGGCTTGGGGGGTCCCTGGCCGCAGCAATAGTGCGCGAGCATCTGCATACCCTGGAACACCGCAATTTTGCCGCCATTGCCAGGGGGACGGGCCGTCCCATCGAGGAAATCCTCGCGGCAATCAAGGTGATCACCGAACTGGACCCGCATCCGGGCAGAATCTATTCCGAGGACGAGCCCCAGTACATCATCCCGGATGTCTATGTGCACAAGATCGGCGGGGAATATGTCATTCTACTCAACGACGAAGGGCTGCCCCGCCTCAAGGTCAGCAACTATTACAAGGATATCCTGAAAAAGGATTCCGGCGCCCCGGCCGACACCAAGAATTATGTGCAGGACAAACTGAAATCGGCCCTGTGGCTGATAAAAAGCATTCATCAGCGGCAGCGCACCATCTACCGGGTGGTGGAGTCGCTGCTCAAGTTCCAGTACGATTTTTTTGAAAAAGGAATCGCCTTTCTCAAGCCCCTGGTCCTCCGCGACGTGGCCGAGGATCTCGGCATGCACGAATCGACGATCAGTCGGGTGACCAGCAATAAGTACGTGCACACCCCCCAGGGCACCTTCGAGCTGAAGTACTTCTTCAACTCCTCCATCAGCCGCCACGACGGCGGCGACGCCATGGCCTCGGAAAGCATCAAGGAGCGCATCCGCACCATCATCGCCGGCGAAGACCATCAGGACCCCTTGAGCGACAATGCCATCGCCGATATCTTCGCCAAGGATGATATCAAGCTGGCCCGCCGCACCGTGGCCAAGTACCGCGAGCAGATGGGCATTCTCCCTTCCAAGTTCCGGAAAAAACCCAAGCTGAGCTGACCCGGATGCCGTCCACCCTTGCCGTATCACACCGCCATGCATGAAACCAACGGCCACCCCCTGACCCTGACCATCATCACCGGCCTTTCCGGGGCAGGCAAGTCCACGGCCCTCAATGTTTTTGAGGACGCCGGGTTTCTCTGCATCGACAATCTCCCGGTTTTTCTCCTTTTGCCCCTGCTCGACGGCATGGCCCGGCGGGCAGACATTCCCCTCCGGTTGGCCCTGGTCATGGATGCCCGGGATGCCGAGCTTGCCCCGGCCCTTGCCGGGGTGCTCAAAGAGGTGAAACCCAAGACCACCCTGGTGCAGATCATTTTTCTTGAGGCCAACGACACGGTCCTGCTCCGCCGCTACAGCCAGTTGCGGCGCGCCCATCCCCTGGCCCAGGTCGGGTTGATCCAGGACGGGATCTCCTCGGAGAAGAAACGGCTGGCCGGCCTCCGGCAATTGGCCGACCGGGTGATCGACACCAGCAGTCTCACCCCCACCGAGTTGCGGCACAAGCTCCTGCTGCACGACGCCTCCCCGGTTGCCGCCCTGCGGGTCAACATTCTTTCCTTTGGCCATAAGCATGGGTTGCCCAGCGAGGCGGACCTGCTCTTTGACGTCCGGTTTTTGCCAAACCCCTATTATGTGGCGGAGCTCAAGGAAAAAACCGGCCTGGATGCTCCGGTGGCTGCCCATGCCCTGGACAACGCGAGCGGCAGCCAATTTTTCGTCCACCTTTTCGCTCTGCTCGATTTCCTGCTCCCCGAGTTTGAACAGGCAGGCAAGGCCTACCTCACCATCGCGGTGGGCTGCACCGGCGGGAAACACCGCTCCGTGGCAGTGGCCGAGGAGATCCACCGCCATCTGGCCGGAGGGAAATGGGTGGTGAAGCTGTTTCATAGGGATATGGAAAAATAAGAATTGAACACTGCTTGTTCATCCTTCGACAGGTTCAGGGTGAACGGATAATCAATTAATCAGTCGTTCGCCCTGAGCCTGTCGAAGGGTGGTTCCTCTGAATGTGTATGACTTAGATGCATATGACAAAAACACCAATCCTGGACTGGCAGGCCATAGACACCGTCCTGCTGGACATGGACGGCACCCTGCTGGACCGCCATTTCGACGATTATTTCTGGGAGCATTATGTGCCGGAGCACTATGCCCTGGAGCACGATCTCTCCATCGACGGGGCAAGGCAGGAGCTGCTGGCCCGCTATAAGGGGCGGGAGGGCACCCTGGCCTGGACCGACCTGGATTTCTGGTCCAACGAGCTGGGGCTCGATATTCCGGCGCTGAAAATGAAGATCAACCACCTCATCGGGGTGCATCCCCATGTGGTCGGCTTTCTCAGGTTTTGCCGAGATGCGGGCAAGAAGATCTATCTGGTGACCAACGCCCACAGCAAGACCCTGGCCATCAAGATGGAGAAAACCGCGCTGGCCGGCTATTTTGACCGGATCGTCTGCGCGGAGGAGGTGGGGATGGCCAAGGAAGATCCCATCTTCTGGCAGGGGCTGGAAGCGATGCTGGGCTATGATAAGAAAAGAACCATGCTGGCCGATGACACCGCAAAGGTGCTGGCCTCCGCCCGGGTTTACGGCATGGGCTTTCTCATCTTTGTCGCCCGGCCCAGCAGCCGCAAGCCGGTTGCCCACTCCGAGGATTACCCCTCGGTGGTCCATTTCAAGGAACTTATCCCCGAAACGAGTAAGGAGAAAGGTGCAAGGTGAAAGATCGATGGATTTGTCGCCGTTCGGAATTTGTTTCAAGCTGGTGCTTCGACAGGCTCAGCACGAACGGAATATCAATACGTTAAACATCCGTTCGCCCTGAGCTTGTCGAAGGGCTGTTGTTACCAGCCCATTTTCTCCAAAGGAACACCCATGCTCGAAAAAGAACAGACGGAATTGATCGCGGTTATCGCCGATTTTCTGGAGATGGGCCATGTGGAAAATATCATGGCCATGTTCAAGCAGGACACTTCTCTTTACGCGCTCAGCGGCGAGCTGTTGCGCGACGAGCGCTTTATGGTGCGGATGGGCATGGCGGTGCTGTTTGAAGAGCTGAAGCAGATTCGGGAGCAGGAGGTGGCCCTGGCCATCCCTGCCCTGCTCCCGATCCTTGGTGAGGAAACCCCGTGGATGCGCGGCGAGGCCGTGAATCTGTTGGGGATCATCGGCACCCCCGAGGCGCTGGCGTATATCAAGCCGCTGGCCGATGATCCCCAACCGCAGATCCGGGAGATGGTTCGAGATATACTACAGGAGCAAGGTGAAAGGTTAAAGGCGAAAGGTTAAAGGCAAAGTACCACTACCTTGCACCTTTAACCTTTCACCTTGCTCCTATCCCTTCCCTATTCCTTCCAGTCCGGCCGCAACCCCAGCTCGGTGAGCTGCTTTCTCGCCACCGCGGACGGGGCGTCGGTGAGCGGGCAGGTCGCCTTCTGGGTCTTGGGAAAGGCGATGACCTCGCGGATGGAATCGCGGCCCAGCAGGATCATCATCAGGCGGTCCAGACCAAAGGCCATGCCGCCGTGGGGCGGCGCGCCAAGCTCAAGGGCCTTGACCAGAAAGTCGAATTTGTCGGCCACCTCCTCTTCGGAAATGCCCAACGCGGCAAAGACCCGTTCCTGCATCTCCTTCTGGTGGATGCGGATGGAGCCGCCGCCGATCTCGGTGCCGTTTAAAACCAGGTCGTAGGCGCGGCTGCGCATCTTGCCCGGCTCGGTGTCCATGAGGGGGATATCTTCCTCGTTGGGCGCGGTAAAAGGGTGATGCACGGCCGTATGCCGCTTCTGCTCATGGTCGTACTCCAGGAGCGGGAAGTCGCAGACCCAGAGGAAATTGAACTGCTTTTTGTCGATGAGGTTGAGCCTGCGGCCCAGCTCAAGGCGCAGCTCGGACAACGCCTGGTGCACCACATTGGGCTGGTCGGCGACGAAAAAGAGCAGGTCGTCGGTCTCGGCGCCCAGGGTTTTCGCCATCCCTGCCCGCTCCTCGTCGGAGAAGAATTTTGCGATAGGCGACTGCCATTCTCCCTCCGGCTTGACTTTTACCCAGGCCAGTCCCTTGGCCCCGAAATTGCCCACGTATCCGGTGAGGTCGTCAAGATCCTTGCGGGAGAAATGGGCGCATCCCTTGGCGTTGATGGCCTTGACCATGCCGCCCTTTTCCACCACCGTGCGGAACACCTGGAAGCCGCAATTGCGCACCTCCTCGGTGAGGCTGATCAGCTCCAGGCCGAAGCGGGTATCCGGCTTGTCGCAGCCATAGCGGTTCATCGCCTCGGCATAGGTCATGCGCGCAAACGGCAGGCTGAGCTCCAAGCCGATGGTTTCCTTGAACAAAAGCTGCATCAAGCCCTCGCCCACCGCGTAGATGTCCTCCTCCTCGACAAAGGAGAGCTCCATATCCACCTGGGTGAACTCGGGCTGCCGGTCGGCGCGGAGATCCTCGTCGCGGAAGCAGCGGACGATCTGGTAGTAGCGGTCCATGCCCGCCACCATCAGGAGCTGCTTGAAGAGCTGCGGCGATTGGGGCAGGGCGAAGAATTTTCCCTGGTTGACCCGGCTCGGCACCAGATAATCCCTGGCCCCTTCCGGGGTGGAGCGGGTGAGCACCGGGGTCTCGATCTCGAGAAAATTCTCGCCGTTGAGATAGGTGCGGATGGCCTGGGCTGCCTTGTGCCGCATGATCAGGCTCTCGGCCATGCGGGGGCGGCGGAGGTCGATGTAGCGGTACTTGAGGCGCAGGGTCTCGGAGATCTCGGTTTCCTCGTCCAGCGGGAAGGGCGGGGTCTTGCTCTGGTTGAGGATGCGCAGCTCCAAAACCCGCACCTCGATCTCGCCGGTACCCAGCTTGGGGTTGACCATGCCGTCGGGCCGGGCCTCAACCAGGCCCCGGATGGCAAGGACCCATTCGCTTCTGATGCCGTGCGCCTTGGCATGGACCTCGGCATTGATCTCGGGGTTGAACACCACCTGGGTAAGGCCCCAGCGGTCCCGCAGATCGATGAAAATAACCCCGCCATGGTCGCGGCGCCGCAGCACCCAGCCCATGAGGACGATTTCCTTGCCGACATCGGCGCGGGTCAGGGCGTTACAGTGGTGGGTGCGTTTGAGTCCTCCCATGGATTCCATAGGACTGCTCCTTTTTGGTAGTGAAAAATGAAGAGTGAAAAGTGAAAAATTCGTATGTGTTCCGATTTCGTATCAAGACGGCATTGGTACAGCCCTTCGACAGGCTCAGGGCGAACGGTGGTTATCTTGAAATCATTAAGTTCTTTCCGTTCGTGGTGAGCCTGTCGAACCACCAATAAGACCTTTGCAAAAGTCCTGATCATTTTTCTTTATGTGTAATTGCCGCAATCAACATCGCACACAAGGCCTCTTGCGTCCCTGCCAGCACCACTTGCTGCTGCTCCTTGCTGTCCATGTCCCGCAGCACTGCCTCGCCCCTGGCAAGCTCTTCCTCGCCCAAAATGAGGGCAAAGCGCGCCTTGGCCCGGTCTGCCTGCTTCATCTGGCTTTTCAGGCTCTTGCCCTCAAGGTCCATGGCCACCTGCAGTCCTTTGCGCCGCAACAGATGCACCAGCGGGAAGGCCCGGACCGCTGCCGCCTCGCCCAAGGCGGCGATAAACAGATCCGTGGCGGTCTCCGGGCAGGCTCCTGCGTTTTGCTGGCTCAGCAGCAGGACCAGCCGCTCCATGCCCATGGCAAAGCCGATGCCGGGCATGTTCTTGGCCCCGCCCAACTGTTCCACCAGGCCGTCATAGCGCCCTCCGGCCCCCACCGCGC
>Ga0074195_1001462_pt1 | contig 33212 bp, 25 predicted proteins | sample EPASupsiteHSE623_FD_64525 | JGI IMG/M metagenome (GOLD analysis project Ga0074195, IMG submission 64525) | Bioremediated contaminated groundwater from EPA Superfund site, New Mexico - Sample HSE6-23 | ecosystem: Environmental > Aquatic > Deep subsurface > Groundwater > Contaminated ... | reverse complement strand
TGGTTGATCCAATTACAGGCATCCGCAAAGGCTTTGAGAGTATCCTCTATCGCTTCGGCCTGGATGTCCGTTGGACTCAGCTTACAGTTTACCGTTAGAACTTGTTCAATCATTTTGAGGCAGCGTATGTACTCATATATGATAAATGTTTCGCCGGGAAGTGTACCCAATTCCTCCCGCCCCCTAAAGGGAGCGGGTCTCCTTGGTGCTTTATGATTTTAGCAATTTGAGAGAGTCATCATTGATCCGTCGATGAAATGGTGCACCATCGGTACCATCTATAAAAGAAGACCTGCAATACATATTTATCCGGTCGCCATCAAATACAGATTAGACAAAATGTAGAAACAGACAAAAAGTAGAGCGTTATGTGCTGGTGCGACCCGTGAAACCAAATTCCGATTTGGATCTTCCACCGGGGCTGGAGGGCTTGCTGGATCTGGCTCTGGATCTGCGCTGGACGGAGAGGCAGACCACCGATAAGATCTGGGAGCTGCTCGATGCCGAGACCTGGGAGAAGACCAAGAATCCCTACCTGATCCTGCAAAACGTCTCAAGAAGCCGGCTGGCGGAGGCGGCCAGGGACGAGAGCCTCAAGGAAGAGATCCGATCCTGGCAGGAGATGAAAGAACGTAACCTGAAGCAGCCGGGATGGTTCGGCAAGATTCGCGATCGGAGCAACCTTCGCTCCATCGCTTACTTCAGCATGGAGTTCGGGCTCTCCGAGGCGCTGCCCATCTACTCGGGGGGCCTCGGCATTCTGGCGGGAGATCACCTCAAGACCGCCAGCGACCTGGGAGTTCCCATCACCGGCATCGGCCTGCTCTACCAGCAGGGCTACTTCCGCCAGGTTCTGGCCCAGGACGGCTCGCAGATCGAGGCCTTCCCGTATAACGATCCGGCCACGCTGCCGCTGGTGCCGGTCAGGGATAAGGACGGCGGCAGGCTGCGCGTTATGATCAGCCTTCCCGGAAGGCATCTCCTCCTGAGAGTCTGGCAGGCCAACGTATGCCGGGTGAACCTCTATCTTCTCGATTCCAATGATCCTCTGAACAGCCCCTGGGACCGGGCGATCACCGCCAACCTCTATGCTCCGGGAGAGGAGCGCAGGCTGATTCAGGAGATCGTTCTCGGCGTAGGCGGCTGGCAGGCTCTGGAGGCGCTGGGGATCGAGCCCGAGGTATGCCACCTTAATGAGGGCCATGCCGCCTTTGTGATCCTGGCCAGGGCTTACAGCTTCATGCAAAAGACCGGCTGCTCGCCTGCCGTGGCTCTCTGGGCAACCAGGGCCGGAAATGTCTTCACCACTCACACACCGGTCGAGGCAGGCTTCGATCGCTTCGATAGGGATCTCATAAAAAAATATGCCAGCTATTATGCAGATCAGGCGGGGCTATCCAGCTACAGCCTGCTGGCCATGGGCACGAGGAATCCGGAGGATCAGAGCTGCCCCTTCACCATGGCACTCCTGGCCTTGAGAGGCTGCAGTCGTATCAACGGAGTAAGCCGGCTGCATGGCACGGTGAGCAAGAGGATCTTCCAGGCTCACTATCCCCGCTGGCCGGAAGAGGAGGTGCCTGTGGGGTATGTTACGAACGGAGTTCATATCCCCACCTGGGATTCACCGGCGGCGAATAAAATCTGGGCAGGGGCGTGCCCCAAAGAATGCGGGCCGCATGATGTTGACGCAGCCCGAACCGGCATCGCGTCGCTCAGCGACGCTGATCTCTGGTGCTTCCGGGCAGAGGCACGCAAGGATCTCGTGGATTATGTGCGCAAGCGTCACATTCGCCAGCTGCAGGAGTACGGAGCATCCCCCGAGGTCCTGAAGAACGCCAGGCATGTATTGAATCCCAACATCCTGACCATCGGCTTTGCCAGAAGGGCCACCGCCTATAAGCGGACCGATCTTCTGCTGCGAGATCCGCAGAGGCTGATTCGCATTATCACCGATCAAAAGCATCCCGTGCAGCTCGTGATGGCAGCCAAGGCTCATCCTGCGGACGATGTCGGCAAAGAGATGGTGAAGCGGATGGCAAACTTCGCCAAGCTGCCGGAACTCTTCGACCGCGTTGTCTTCCTGGAGGATTATGATATCGATCTGGCGCAGCACCTTCAGCCTGGGGTTGACGTCTGGATCAACACGCCGCGCAGGCCGAATGAGGCCTGCGGCACCAGCGGCATGAAGGTTCTGGCCAATGGCGGCCTGAACCTCTCCAGTCTGGACGGTTGGTGGGATGAGGCCTGTACTCCACAGGTCGGCTGGTGTCTGGGAGACGATACGGAGCATAATGACCCTGACCGAGATGAGCGGGAATCTGATCTGCTCTATCGCATGCTGGCGGAGCAGATAATCCCCGAGTTCTACGATCGGGATGAGAAGGGAATTCCAGTAGCCTGGGTGGCAAAGGTTCGGGCCAGCATGGCGACTCTAACGCCGCGCTACAGCAGCAGCCGGATGATGCGAGAGTACGTGAAAACGGTTTACCAGCCTGCAGCCGACGCCTACCGCCAGCGAATCGCCGACGGGGCAAAGTTGGCCGGAAAGCTGGTCGAGTGGAAGGAGCGGCTGAACGAGGGCTGGAGTTCAGTTCGATTTGGTCGTGTAGCCATACGCAAAGAGAATGAATCATGGCACTTCCGGGTTGAGGCATACCTGGGCGACCTCGCTCCCGATGATGTGCAGATGGAGCTGTATGCCAATGCGCCGTCTGATGCCGGACAGGAAGGCGGGCCGCAAGAGCCGGTGAAGGCCATTAGGGTCGTGATGGAAAGAAAGGAGCCTCTGGCAGGAGCGGTGAACGGATTTGTTTACAGCGCTTTGGTATCGGCCGGGCGGCCCGCAGAAGACTACACGCCCCGCATCGTGCCCTACCATCCGCACGCGTTCGTTCCTCTGGAGGATGCCCATATCCTGTGGCTGCGCTAGAGCGGTTCTGCAGCATCTTGGGTGATTTCGAAGACATCAGCACCTCTCCTACCTAGTGCAACATGGTGATTGCCGAGCGTCCGCTTGTGGCCGGGACATCGGCAGGCCCGTGTTGCATGGAAGCAGCCTGGGCGGCGTGGATGATTGCCATGAATCCGGTTTAACGTGAATCACCCGTGATAGAAGCAAGATGGCCGGCCCCACTTGGCTGCAGCTTTTGGGGGATGCCGGATGCCCGCTCGGCGGCTCTCCTGCGGTCGCGCGCGGAGATCGTTTCGTGTGGGCCGTTCGTTGGAACCGGAAAATCCGCGGGCAGTTCCTGCAAGGATCAAACTCGGAGATGAGGATGATTTTATGAAATAGGAAAACTAGATGATTTTCAGAGGTTTACTGTATTTTTAAGATAGGAAATCACCTAATCATGCATAAATCATTGCTCTGATTTTGTCTTTGTATCTTTTTGGATCTTTTCTTCACCGTTAATATCCTTCGCATGGATTTGTATATATGCTGATGAGCCAAAATAGAAAGCAATCACAATCCCCACGATATATGTAAAGTTATTTATTAGAGTGCTTGTGATCTCGCTCATTTTATCTGGCGGATATAAAAAAATATTAACACCCAACAAGAAAAAATAGACGAGTAAAACCGTTGCCATGATGGCTATTCTAGTGCCATCCATATTTTTCGCCCAAGCCCCGCTAGATCTTTGGCCAAACGACATGATACCGAAGAAGGTGACAGATGCCAATGCGAACATTACTGCAATCAAGATTACGGCGGCAGCGTGATCCGGTAGAATTTTCTTGACATCCTCATAGTAAAGTGCATAAACCCACACTATTAGGCCAAATACTACGATCGAAATGTTCAATGTCCCTAACCAGATAATTGCAGAGCCATTTTTTTTCTCCATTTCAGTCAGCACTCAAACAAAGTATATTCCGATAAGTTTAAAATTATTATGGTAGATCATCAGATGATGTATATAATTTTTCAATTATCGGATCTTCGTATATTTTGGAACGCTCTGGCTCGCTCGGCGGTCTCGTGTGTCGGGCGGGATCGCCGGGTGGCCGCTCAGGGCCGGGACGTCTGCAGGCAGGTATCGCAGGGATGTAGCTAGGGCGGCATGGATGCGGAATCCGGTCGAGTGGGAATTACACGTGATCGAGCAGGATAGCCCAGCAGCCCTTGGTTGGTTGCTTGGCCGAGCACTGTACCGTTTGCCTGGGACTGGATCTCCCGCGAATATCTCGGGTACTGGTCCACTTAGCAAACCGGCACATAAAAGTTGATGCATGGGCCGTTTTTGCATCGGATCAAGGGCCAACCTGTAAATATGATGATAATATATGTCAAACGGTTGCTGCAGATTGAGTCAGCATTTGAAGATCAGAAGGATCATGCATGAAGCCCGGATTGAACTATTGGAGAACGATTTGTTTTATCAGTATGGATCGGGCTTTGGAATTAGAACCGGGTCTCCCCAGACCGGATATGCCAGGAAAGATGCGCTTAGAAGGCTGAATGGCAGAAACTAGACTGGAGACCAATTGAGGATAAGGATGCCCCCACCAAAAGAACTCCATAGCACCCCATAAGTGTCATTCGATTATCGAGCAGTCGAGCAGTGACAGATAAATTGATAATACCTTCAGCTATCGGTAATGTTGAGGATAAATGAAAAATCTATTCGGATATTCCATAAGTCTACTGGTCGTTTTAATGGCTGTATCTTTCTTCATAGGCAGCGCCCAGGAAGACGATAAAACAACGCATAACAATACTTTAGAGAATCTTAGCTCAAATCTTTCGGCCATGAATGATACAATCCCTGATGCGGCAATTGCCGGGAAGATTGACCCTATGAAGAAGGTTGTGGTCATTAGCAGTGATAAGGTGGCCGATCCGGCGAATGGTATTGGATCTGGCATCTCTGGTAATTTTTCAAGGATAACTCCCTTCATCATCTGTGGTTTCACCAGGCCGACAAAAGAAACAAATTATGAAAACCAGTCCTTGCTTAATGCCGCCTGTCTCAGCCGCATTGTCGAAGGAACACCCCATGGATATGTAACATATCATAATTAGTTTTTCTGTAGAAGTGCGGTTTGCATCCTGATCGTCACTCAAGAAGAGTGTGCAGCGATGGTCAGGTTGCGCAGGGCTTGGGGCTAAGCCGGGCCCTGCCCCGCCTATAGCCCGGATCATTTCTGCCTGTTTTCTGCGCTCTGCAAGAGGGCTTCTCTCAGATCCTCCAGCCTCACAGGCTTGCTGATATAGCCGTCCATGCCCGACTCAAGACACCTTTCCCGGTCGCCTTCCAGCGCGTAGGCGGTGAGGGCGATGATGCGCGGCTGCTCTGCCGCCGGCCAGCGCTTGCGAATCCGACACGCCGCCTCCAGTCCGTCCATCTCAGGCATCTGAATATCCATGAGCACCAGGTCGTAGCGCTGCTTCTCCAGAGCCAGTAAAACCTCCGTGCCGTCCGATGCAACATCAGCCCGGTGTCCCAGCTTCTTGAGCATCTGGGATACAACCTTCTTGTTCACGGGATTGTCCTCGGCCAGGAGTATATGCAGATCGACGTGATCCTCGGTGGGAGCACCGGAATTTGCGCTGCATCGATCCATGTCGGGTGACCTCGAAGCCTCCTTTGCGGCATTTGAATTCGCCTGATCGGCAGAAATAGCCTCGGCCGGAACCATGAAGTGGAAGATAGAGCCGTTACCCGGTATCGACTCCACCCAGATGCTGCCGCCCATGAGCTGCACCAGACGCTTGCTGATGGCAAGTCCCAGACCCGTTCCTCCGTACTTGCGGGTGATGGACATATCCACCTGGCTGAAGGACTGGAATAGCCTGCCCATCCTCTCCCGAGGGATGCCAATTCCGGTATCTCTGACTGCAAAATGAAGACTGCATGTTCTGCTTTCGTCGTCTCCGCAATTTCCCCCGGCCTGGCCGGGTTTGGCAGAAAGGAGGCTGACGGAAACCTCAACATCTCCTTCTTTTGTAAACTTGACCGAGTTGCTCAGAAGGTTGATCAGGATCTGACGGAGCTTGGTCTTATCGCATCTTATGGCCGTGGGAATTCCTTCATCGATTCGGCATCTCAGATTCAGACCCTTTTGTGCGGCATTCGCGGCTATCATGCCCAGGCACTCCTCGATCAGTTTGGACGGCTGGAAAGATTGCGGGTCAAGCCTCATTCGCCCGGCTTCGATCTTGGAAAAGTCCAGGATATCATTTATTGTGGCGAGCAAGGCATCGCCGCTGCTCCTTATGGTCTCGACGCATTCCCGCTGCTCCTCATCCAGACTGGAATCGAGGAGCAGGCCGGTCATGCCGATAACGGCATTCATGGGAGTCCTGATCTCATGGCTCATATTGGCCAGGAACTCCGATTTTGTCCTGGCTGCTTCTTCCGCCGCCTCTTTGGCCTCTTTCAATGCCTTCTCGGATTTCTTGCGTTCCGAGATATCGGTGATGATGCCCCTCCAGCCCACGAGATTGCCATCCCGGATGATCCTGGCATCATAGACCATGGTCGGGAAAGTGCTGCCGTCCTTCCTTTGCATCAGATATTCCTCTGCACTTATCCGGGGCTCTGCACTGGGCGGGCATGAATGCTGGAAATTCGCCATGACCCTCTCCCTTTCCTGGGGAGCCGTCACATCAGCGACGTGCAAACCTCTCTTCAGTTCAGCCGATACGTAACCGAAGGCTTCCAGCCCGAAGCTGTTGGCAAATATGATATTTCCCTTGAGGTCTATTTCGAAGACCGTCTGGGGCAAGAGTTCCGCAAGCTCGCGGTATCTCTTCTCGCTTTCCAGCAGGCTCTCTTCCGCTTTGATGCGGGCGATGATCTCCGTGGTTGATGCTGCCAGAGCCTCCAGGGCCAGCGAAGCGTTTTTGGGGATCTCGTCAAAGGTGCGGGAGGCCAGAATCAGGGCGGCAATGGGCTCGCCATTATGCTTCACAGGAAAATCGGCCACTGCGCTCAAGCCTTCTTTCCGGAGATCCTCAAAAGGCGAACTTTCAATATACGAGCGATCTCTGTAGACCCATTCTCCGGCCTTTACTATGCCGGCGCGCGCCGAATTCCTATCGCAATACCGGCAGCCGGACACGAAACGGTCTGATAGCCCTTTATGCAGAACCATCTCCACGTCGCCGCCCTCGTTCACCAGGTAGACGGCCCCGCAGTCGATGCTCACTATTTGAAGCACGACATTGAATATCTCTCCCAATGCCTCGATTATGCTGCGGGAATGGCTCAGCGCCACAGCCAGATCGCGCTGCAGGCGCAGCAGCTCCTCTATCTGTTTATGCTCTTCGATCTTGGCCTGCAGCAGCTCATTAGCCAGCAAGAGCTCTCTATTTGTTCCGATAATATCGGCGGCACTGTCTCCTGCCGTGGTCATCTGTTCCGGCCTGGCAGCCGGGAGGCCGCCAATTCCCGGATCACTGATACTTTCAAGCATCTTTTTCTGGATTCTCCGTTAGCCTGGATTTGCGAAAGATCGCTCACATTCTTAATGCTATTCCATCTTCTTGATATTTTTTAAAATAGACTGGATAATTGTAGATCTAAACTTCTTCGACCAAAATCTGTTCCGGAAAGAGGATCATCCGAACCCAACCGGGATTCAGGACCTCTATAAAGGCTGGAAAGATAATGCTGAATATTCTTACTGATGATGCCAGCTTGTAATGATTGATTCATTCAATTGAATTCATCTGGATCGAAATGTTCAATTAGACCGTTGGGATGGGAGTTCAACTGATATTCCACCACAGAGTACACTATTATAAGAAAATAGTATGTTCTTGCAGGAAATAAATGGACAATAGAAAGGGAAAAGCAAAAAATTGATCGAACATGTTGGTGCCTCTCGATCAATCTTAACTTTGGCTTTCGACAAAGCTATTCGTCGAACGCCATTGCGTCATCTATCCTATCCGCTCAAATCCGATGTGCAGTGCGAGCATTTGATCGCTGCCTTGGGAATACTCTCCTTGCAGTAGGGGCATTCCTTCGTGTTCGGCTCCGGAGGTGCAGGCTTGCGTTTCATGGCATTGACCTGCCTGATCACCACGAATATCGCCAGCGCCACGATGATGAAGTTGATGATGGTGTTTATGAACAGGCCGTAGTTGATGGTCGGCGCCGCCGCGGCCTGAGCCTCAGCCAGCGTCGCATAGGTCTTTCCGTCCAGCGATATGAATAGGTCGGAGAAATTTACATTCCCCAGCACCAGTCCCAGAGGAGGCATGATGACGTCCTTTACCAGGGAAGTGACAATGCTCCCGAAGGCTGCACCGATGATGACGCCCACCGCCATGTCCAGGACATTGCCCTTCATGGCGAATTCTCTAAACTCTGCCATAAATCCCATAATTCTCACCCACCCAAAGATTCCTCAATTGACCTTTTATGCCTCACTAACTATTAACCTTTTTTTATCCGGGATTCCTTCGTTCAGCCCTTTGGGATCGGACTGCCTCTGCTTCATCTGCGGCTCACCGCCTTCGCAAATTGCTTTCCAGCCGCAGGTACAGATCCCAGGCGGTCTCCAGGGCGACCGCGGGAGAGATCCAGGGGCCGAGCAGATCGTCAATGGACTGAATCAGGCTGCGCACGGCGCAGCGCTCGGGGGTTCCGTCGCCCGGAAGAATGGCGAGATTCCGGCAGGAGAGGCGGCGCAGGGTGAGGAAGTAGCGGAGGGTGTTCAAGATGCGGCCTCCGCCGATTCTTCGGCTTCTTTCCTCTCTTTGCGGATGGTCACAAAGGGGAGCTGGTGGACTCCGGGGATCTGCTCGACGGAGAGAAGGGTCTCGATGCCTGTGCGGGAGATGTGGGCGATTTGCTTTATCTGCCCGAGATGGGGGGTGGTTTGGATTGCGGCGGACACGGTACGAATCACCAATACCTATCTGTATTGGTACTATAAATAATTTTAGTAATATTGGTAGTATTGGTAGGAAAGGTTTATTTAGTAGTACAAACACATATATTAACCATGATGACCTTTTTACTAAGACATGAAGCTAAAAGAGATAATTCCGAACATAGCTGAAAGGGAAATAACCATTAAGCCTGCTTATAGGAAGATCGACAAGCATGGCCGTTTGTATCTCGATGTGGCGAACGCTAACAAAGAATTCCTGGTGATCCTTGTAGACCCGTTGCCAGAAGATAAGATCAATTTTCTTAAGGTGGGCCGGAGTTCGTAGCTTTACCTTGCTCCAATGGCTAATGAACTCGATTTCGCTAGAATCCCGTCGCAGTTTCGCTGGCTCCGACACAGATTGAGCAGTAGCGATGGTTATATCTTGGTTTCCTTTGAGTTTGAAGAGGAAGTTGATGATGGATCAAATCAGAAATAGGGATAATTAGGGCGGAAAAATATGTGGATGAGGCATGTAGACTTCGAGAACGTTAAAGATATGCTTCATTTAGTTAGCCTTAATGATGGTTTATTAAAACCAAGAGATTTTGATAATCTTGGTATAAATGAAAAAATATTAATAAAAAAATCTGCAAACAAACCACTGGCTAGATCAACGAGATATAATTATCGAAAAGTCATGGAGCACCTCGGTCTTATTGAAATGAATGATGGGAAATATCGCATCTCCAGGGAAAAGAAAGTCGAGAAATTATTGGAAATAACCGAATTTCGTCAAAAGATGCCTGATGAAGGTAAAGAAATAATCCGAGAAATTATTGTTGACAATGATGATTGCAGGAGGCATTTTTTTGATATATTTATGAATAATACATCATATGACCTTGTTGATCTGAGAGAAAACGGGATGCCCATATTCATTGAGACAACCGCAATGAGAAAGTCTTATTTAAATTCTGAAATAGTCAAGAACTTTAAACAAGGTAAGCACGAAACACATATATATGCAATAAAATTGAGGAATTCTAATGGAAGGGTATTGGAACTCCTGAGTGCTGACGAGATATATGCTGTATATTGGGGCGTTAGACGGTGGTCAGCGAAATTAAATATAACTGATGAGATAATGATCGATTTTTCGGAAGGAAGGCTAGTGTATCCGATTAATCCAAACTTCAACGAAAAAGAAATCTATGCAGTTATTTCCAGACAAATGTGTTCTGCCAAAGGCGACAACGAATGGATTGTAATTCATGTTCCATATTTTATAAAATCAATAATAAACGAGACACGATTTTCTTTAGATAGCATTAAAAAATTTCTCTTAAATTTGAAGAATAAGCATCCATCATTAATAATGTTCATCCCGACATCAACTATTTTCATTGATCTTAAAACACCCTATAATCGCCAAGATCAGTTGTTTAGAAGCTCTTATCTTTATGATGAGAGAAAGAGGTATATATCTCACATACGAATCAATAGAAAACTATCGGAGATGTTATGCGATGAACTCCCCCGCTCTTGAGATGTATCGTTTGCGCAGGAATCCCTTTCCACCAGCCGCAACCGGAATCGATATTGAGGAGAACCTGTGGATTCCAACTTCTTGGAACGCAAAAGTTAATAAATATTTCAATGAGCTTTCCTCAGGTGAGGGAGTAAAAGCATTTCCTATTATTGGAGATTACGGCTCGGGCAAGACCGTTTTATTACAGGGCTATTTAAGGAAATTTTTTGAAAATAAGCGAATAAAGAGTTTTTACTTCGAGAATCCTGGTGTCCAATTTTACGATCTCGCTAATAGTCTATTAAGAACATTGGGTCGTTATGAATTTTCAAAAGCTCTTTGGGAATTATGCAAATGGCATTTTAAGCCAAGGGTACAGACCACTTTATTTCCTCTATCCTTTGAAGAAATGCTGAAACAATTAAAGACAAAGGAAGAGCGCGAAGAAAAGGTTCAACAGTTATCTAGAATTATAAAAAACGATTTGGCAATTACTAATGATGAAGAAATTTCATATAGATTAGCCTCCATGATTGTTGAAACAAAGAATAAACCATATTTTGAATATCGCGAATTTATCGCAGGTCAAAAAGGTTCGTTAGTTGCGGAGAAAGCCGAACATAAATATTTTAAGGCCATCATCAAATCCATAAATGCAATTTACAATGTTGATGGAGTAGCCTTTCTGATCGATGAATTTGAGGACATCGCAATTCCAAAAAGAATGCCTAGAAATAAGAGCTATGAGTATTTGGCAACTCTTAGGCATTTAATAGACATCTCCGAAACTGAAAACCTTTGGATCGCTATCGCAATGACTCCAGAAGCAGCAGAGGCATCCAAAGCAATGAATCCACCCTTATGGGAGAGATTCACGCATAGTGACACTAATGCCTTGAGCTTAGATCCTTTGACCCGTGATGAAAGTAGGAAAATGATCAACTGGTGGCTAAATCGGGCAAGAGATCCAGAAGATTCTTTATTTCCATTTTCAGAAGAACTCATCGACATATTGGAACAACGTCCAGATATTAGACTTCCGAGGTCAATAGTTAAACTATGCTTTTATGTGATAAATCGAGCCAATAGTGATCGAGAAGCTCCGCCAATTTCGGGAGAATATATTAAGAAGATTATTGGGGAAATTTACCCTATGAGGGAGGAATAGCACCTTGCCTAGCGATAAATATGTTTCTCTCTTAGATACAACTGCAGTTACTTTTCTTACACTCTATATTGAAGCCTGCGATTCATTGGGTGAAGATCTCTGGATCGACTTTGAGGATTTCAAATCTAAATATGAATCTAAGGTTCCTAAACCATATATAAACTTCATTGATATTAAAAAAGGCCGAGATGTTCTTATTCATTTAAACTCAAAAACAAGAGAATTTGATGGTAATATGGAGATATGGTTCTCGCTCTTAAATGAAATTGAGCTTCTAAATATATTAACTGATAGACTTTTCGATGAAGAACTAAGGAAAAAGCTGGTTCCATCTAGAATTAGAAATAAGAAATTGCTAAAATTGCAGATTGATTTTGACTATGATCGAAAGGTATTCGGATATTGGAGTTCGATGAGGCAAAGGCTCGAAGGACTCAATATAGAAATACAAACTCCAGAAGGTCCACATGGTTCGAGTGATGGCGCCTTGATAGATATAATAAATATCGCTAAAATCATTGCAAAATATGTCAATCTAACATCCGTCGACTTATATCTATATGCCACTGGCCTTTATTTGCGATCCGATGAGATACTCACGCATGACGGCGAAATGGGAGCTATTATCGATTATATAAGAAGTGAAAGAGAATGGTCAGACATCAAGTCAGGAATACAGAATGATCTAATCAATAGTATTCCTTCCTTTAGGGAAGAATACGAGCTTAATGGTGCTTTGAATTTCCCAAAATGGCAACATTGAATCAATTATGGAGATAGGCGGATTCTTAGCAAATCGAAGTCTGATATTTTATATTTTCTATGGATGACAGCCCCCATTCTTCGATAGTATTTTCAATATCCAACATAATCCCACATTTCGCATTAACGGTTTGAACGCTTCATAATTTCCCCTGACTTTTATGGATAATCTTTTTTAATAGCTCAACCATATGTTTCCTTGAAGGGAAGCAGCATGGATATCTCGACAAATACTATCGAGCATTTTGGGATAGTAGCAGGGGTCTTTGATGAGCTTGGTATAGGTAAGATCATAGATCGCGCACTCCCAAAAACCAGACATCATAAAGCCAGTCATTCCGCAATTATAAAGGCAATGGCCCTGAACGGCTTGGGTTTTAATGAATCTCGTCTCTATTTTTACTCCAATTTTTTCATAGGTCTTCCTACCGAGAGTTTATTGGGAGAAGGCATTTCGCCATCTAGCCTGAATGATGACACATTATCGCGAACATTAGATGCAATTTTTGACTATGGTCCAACGGAGCTGTTTAACGAGCTTGCTCTGCAAGCCATGAACAAAATGACAGAGGAAACGCATCTACTACATGTGGATACGACAAACTTTTCGATGTTTGGAAAGTATGAAGGTGATGCTCCAGATGGAACCGATTCAATTAAAATTACCTTTGGCCATGCCAAAGACAACCGAATGGATCTCAAGCGTTTCGTTCTGGGCATGGTGGTTAATCAATCAGGTATTCCTCTTTTTATGCAGGCATTCTCCGGAAACAAATCTGATAAAAAAAGTTTGCCAGAAATGATCAAGAGACTGAGAGAATCCATTTCCTTAGATGATTCAAATTACTGGGTCGCAGATAGCGCTATTTATTCTGAAGAAAATCTCAAGCTACTGGGAAAAGATCTGCATTGGATCACTCGTGTTCCTGAAACTGTAGGGGCAGCAAAGACCTTGATCTCAGCAGAACTGGAAATGACACCTGCAACAGACCCACGCTATGCGTTCCATGCTACTTCTCTAGATTATGGAGGCATTCCTCAGAAAGCTGCGGTTTTCTGGTCCCAGGAGATGCAGGCGCAAAAGGAGAAGACCTTTGATAAAATCCTTCAAAAAAAGATGAATGATGCTCAGAAAGATCTCAATTCGCTGAAACGTCAGCGGTACGCCTGTGAACCAGATTCTATGGCCGCAGCAAAGAAATGGATTTCGGATCACCCTCTTTTCAGGCTTAAAGACCTGAGGTCCTCTACGGTTTTAGAGCGTGCAGAAAAGAAGAGGGGTAGGCCGAAGAAGGATGAAGCGCGAATTTATCAGTATGCGATTGAAGCAGATATCGAAATTGATCAAGAATCTGTAATCCGAGAACGCCAAAAATTGGGCCGGTTCGTACTCGCGAGCAATGACTTGGATCTAGACACTGAAACCATGCTGAACTATTATAAAGGGCAGCAAGTGGTAGAGAGAGGCTTCCGCTTCTTAAAAGACAAAAGTTTCCACGCATCAGAATTTTTTCTTAAGAAAGAAGAACGTATCGAGGCCTTGGCAATGATTATGGTCCTTTGCCTATTGATTTATTCGTATGCAGAGTGGAAGCTTCGAAGAAAACTAAAGGAGGCGGGGCAGAGTGTCCCTAATCAACTCAAAAAACCGACTCAAAAACCAACTATGAGATGGATATTTCAGCTTTTTATGAGAGTAACCTTAATAATAGTAACCGAGGGCCAACATGTGATTAGCCGGCAGATAAAGCTGAGCGAGACTCAGGACTTGGTCCTAAGGCTACTTGGGCAGGACTGCAAAAAATATTATGGATTGGAGTGTTAATGCGAAATGTGGGGTACTCCTTAAAGGCGTCCATTATCTCATTAGCAAACAGAAGGTTTAAGAAATTCGTGGCTATTACGGTCATGGTGGTCTCACAGGGTGCATATATCTCATAGTATATAAAATCTATGATAAAATGTGCTCTGTCACCATCACTAACTAATGCGATTGTGCCCAAAATCTTCATGAAAATGCATTTTTCGACATAGTCACGTCGATATAATTACCAGCATAATCTTTCTTTTGCCAGTCTTTTCCTAGATAGACAACGTTGCTTCCTCGTTCTATCTCATTTGTGTTATGGGTAATGATTATTATTGTTTTTTCATTCTTTAGCCTTTTTATGACCTCGTTAATCGATCTCCTCGAATCTGCATCTATAGACTTTGTCACTTCATCTAGAAGAATTATTGGCGAATTCTTTAAAACTGCTCTTGCCAATGCAATCTTTTGTTTCTCTCCGCTTGAAAGTTTTAGTCCATTCTCTCCTACTTGTGTTTCATACCCCTGAGATAAGCTTATTACAAACTCATGAACGCTAACTTGCTTTGCAGCGTGGATTACCTCTTCTTTAGATGCTGACAGGCTACCTATATGGATGTTCTCATAAATGGAACCATCAAATAAATAGGGCTCCGAAAATATCATCGAGATTTTTTTCCTCAGATCCAGTTTCTTAATGTTTGAGATGTCCTGTCCATCGATTTTGATATGCCCTCTTTCCAATGGATATAGAGAACACAACAATTTAAGGATTGTGGACTTTCCAACACCATTATCTCCTACAATATAATTCAGGCCTTTCCTAAAATTGGCGCTGAAATCGCAGAGAATAGATCTACTATTGTAGGAAAACCAGACATCTTCGAATTCGATCGATCCATCCTTAATGGCAAGCTCCTTCTCACCACCATTGTCATTTTCCAGCTTGAGTATTTTATTTACTCTATCAAACGCGGGAGATGAGCTCTTGTAAAACGACCATAAAAAAGAGAATTGTCTGATTGGGGCGAAAAAGAGAGCTATATAGCTCATAAAGGCAGTAAATGTGCCTATTGTCAAGGAGCCATTCATAACCATTGGGCTTCCAAGAAGGATAAGAAGAATCATAGGCACACCAAACATTAAAGATTCCACTGAGCTATTCAAAGAAGAATTTTTTGTATAATCCATCGATGCATCGTAATAATCTTTCATCTGTTCATTAAACTTGCTTTGAGACCACCTTTCAAGTCCAAAAACCTTTATCAACGGTATCATAGATAGGTTCTCTTTTAAAAAAGAATATATTTCTGCAGTTTTTGCTAGAGATGTCCTTTGCGTATCCTCCAACCGTTTTCCAAAAAAAATCATCGGAACGAGGAAAAGCAATGCAGGAATAATCACTACAATGGCAAGCTTCATATCGAGAAATAGCATTATTATTACAGGAGTAATAACTCTAATCGAATTAATAATAAATTCTGGAATAATAAAAGTGAACATATTTATAGCGGATCTAGTATTAACTACGATTCGACTAAGCAGGTCTCCCACCTTCATCTCCTGTGTTTCCATTATGGGCGCAATTTGAATTGAATTAAAAGCCTCATTGGCCACATCATTGAACAAAATTAAATCCAATTTGCCTTTTTTGTAGCTAGAAAAAAAGGTCGAAAGCGACGAAACGATATATATTCCGGCAGTTGCAATGAGGATGTAGCCTAATAGATCGGTCCTTCTGCCAATAAAGACATCATCGACTAGAGATTTTTCTAGAATCGGGGTAACGAGAGAGAAAAGAGTACTTGTAAAGCTCAAAACAATTAGAGTCGACATAATAGTGGCGTGTGGGCGAATAAACCTCATGAAGAAATATTTATAACTATCATCCATTATTGCCATTCTCCTTTTTCAGGATCATAGCTGCAAAGTATCTTGCCATCTAATTTTTTCGTTAAACTTTCTTCTAATGCCCTGCAATCGTCACAAGCATATCTGAATTCACAGCCCGTGCATTTATCTATCTCATCCAAATTCAATCTCCAAAATTTGCTTATTCTCTCCCAGCTTTTTTTGAAAACATAGTGAAGCTCTTCATCCTTTGCATTGCCGAAGCAATGAGTCCTCATCATCGGACATGGAATGACATCTCCATTATAACAAATTGAGAGTGTATGGCCGAGGCATGGATGATATTCCACGTTGTTAAAGAATTTATACACATCAGTCGGCAAAATCTTCTTTTTAGTCATTACTGGTAGATTGCTTGACAGAGGCTTATCCGTGTCGATTATAATGTCTATTATTATATTATTGCGATTCAGACAACTTGTGAATTCTTCATCTCCTAGTTTTATTAGCAGTATTGTTAGATCTTCTTGTTCAACTTTATATAAATCCTCAGTTTGGACTATTATATTGGCTTTATCTGCTAAATCGTCCTTTATATTCTGAGATAAATTTTCTTGATGAAGTATTACATTGATATTGTTAACCTTTCCCCTCGCATAGTCTATTATATCCATCGTTCTATCCCATGCTAATGTCAAATCCCCACCGGTTATAAAGAGTTCTCTGCAATCAAGGCAGCATATCTCATCAATAACTTTTTTCCATCCCTCTAGGCTTAATGGCTCGTCGTCATTCTTCCATTTATTGCAGCCCATGCATCCTAAGCTTCTCTTTACTCCGTAATAGCCGCAATACCAACAATTTCTATTACATGAGTTGTTTATTTCGAGAAAGACTCTATGAAGTTCTGGTGGATCGGTTGAATCAACTATATCATTTTCGTTGGCGGCAGAACCCACTCTCAATTTTTGCATGTATATCCTATTTTGATAGAAATTACCCAAACGGAGTCGTTTAAGATCGTTTAGAAATTCTTCCTCTTCACGAATCGGATTATTTTTTTCGCAAGATTTTATAATTTCCGTTTCTTGCTGATTCAACGCATATAATTTTGTCTCTATCAGATCAAAAATTGCACCGTGCATCTTTCCCATTATGAGATAGCATTCTGGATTAAGTCGGAAATACATTTAATCACCACAATACTTTTTAATGTTTTTATATTTATAACTATCTTTCTCTATTAATTCCGAATTCTGCTCGGCTAATGCAAAGGTCTCCGCAAAAGATTCTTTCATTTTGGATTCGATTATTTCGCACTTTTTTGAAGAGCATGAGAATCCATTATCCGTCTCAAATTTTGGATAACAAAAGCTGCACTTTCGACTCACCTTACATTCTGGACATCTGTCCATGCAATTGATATATTCGCGAATTAACTTGCTAATTCTTGCAAAATTTAGTCCCTCAGTCACATTTCCGATTGGAAATGAGCCATTTACTTTTTCGCATGCGTAATAATATCCATTCACATCCACATACAGTTTTCTCCCAGGTACGCACGCACTGGTAAATGGCATTATTGGGTGAGGCGTTAAAACGGATATAGTGCTTAAAAGATCTCTTTCTGGAATTTTACCGACAATATTTTCAAAAAAAGACGTAATTTTTTCCCTTTTTTGTTGATATGAACCTCCAAAGTAATAGGATCGAGCTGCTCTAAGCTGCTCCCTAAATGCGAGAAGATCATCTTTTGTGAATTGTTTATAATATCTGCTTCCTCCGTCTTCACTAACCAAAGAGATTCTCGCCGGAGATGGAATATCTTCTCTGTTAAAAAATTCTTCTTGTTTGAATAAGTCACTCCTCCAATCTAAAACTGCAATTGAGTAAATTTTCTTATATTTTTTGTCCATTATTGGACGTATATTTTTTATGACATCACCGAATGTTCCTTTTCCGTTCCTATATACTCTGCACCTATTGTGCTCTTCCTCTGGCCCATCTAAACTGACCGCGATGAAAAAATCATGCTCCATAAGCCAGTTTGCTTTTTCTTTGTTTAGCAGACTACCATTTGTTGTCATGGTTAGAATTAATTCATAATCCTTGTATGTATCTCTTATATATGCTTCGCATTCTTTAATTAGTTCGAAATTTAATAGTGGTTCTCCTCCATAAAATCCTATTGAAGGTTTTCTCAACGGATTGTATCTTTCTCCTTTATTTAATAATGAAAAGTAGCAATCTATTGCCTTTTTTGCCACAGCAAAATCCATATATTTGTTAGAATGACTGCGAGTGTATTCGTAGCTATCGGAATAAGCACAGTATTTGCATCTGAAGTTACAATCCTCTGTAACACAAAGAGAGAGATGCAAAAGCCCTCTTTTCAATACAAAATATTTTATATTTTCTTCCGTATGAAGTTCTTCAGTGGTTTGTGAGCTATAATTTTGATGCCTGATTTTGCCCCATTTATTTATCCAATCATAATAATATGAGATTTCTTGTTCATTAAATTTTTCTTTTAAATGTTTAATTATCTCTTCTTTGGATACTAATTTCTTTCTTCTCATTTCATTTATAACGGACCGCATGGTTAAAGAAGTTGGAATAAATTGGCCTACTTTATTGTCCCAAGCATAGGCATTTCCTGTTGGAGTTTCAAATTCTAACATTTTTTCCATCTCGTTAATGATATTATTAAATTTTCACGAACTCAGCAGCCAAGTAGGCAAATTTTTTTTAATAATATAACTAATATGAGGAGAGCAGCATCATTATCAATTTACAGATGCTGCAGACCTCATATAAGCTATTCAACAAGTGCTGTCGAAAGAAATCTAGCCTACTAATGCTATACCTACACTAGTCCAATAACTTTGGCCCCCAAGATCTAAAGGTCTCAGGCAGCTAGGGCAGCTATAGCAGCAGTTGTACGTGTTCGTTCCCGCTTCACCCATATTCTCTCCGTCAAATATTTCCATCTTTTATCACTCCAGTTCCTCTGGTCGAAGTCCAACTGTACCCCGACTTTAGTTCAGTATCTTCTATAAGTACTTAAATCTTCCCACTGCCTAATTTAGTGTAGATTCTCGTAGGTATGGTACCATTTTTCAATTTTTCCATTGGTCTGATGATGCTTAACTCTATCCAGAATATGCTTGATTTCATTCTTTGTTAGGAATGCGTCGAAAGCACTCTCCGATTCACCATTTTTATCCATCTTATTTGCGAAGAATTGCGTACCATGATCCGTTATGACCTCTCTGATTTTTCGAATCTCGCCATAATCATCAAGCGCCCTTTTGACCTAACCTCCCGGATCTAGTAGGAGCATTACCTAATCTATCTTAATTTTAAAGCCCTTATTTTGAATTTAAAATCAAAAACTTGGAAACTACAGTAAATATAGCGTTAGAATTCAACAATGTGCCCGCATATCTCCCTATCTCAACTTTTTAATTTCAAACTAAAAATAGTTCTTTTACAGTCCGACTTTAGTGCTTTGAGTATAGCGGAATATATAACATTTCCTAGTAAAAAAATGTTACTCACCACATGCTCGCACCACCATAAACGAACACAACTCGATTCAACAGAGCCCTATTTCATGGCATCCATCTAGAAGCGCAAATAGGTGTATTCAAGATAGAATGCAAGAATCACAGCAACGATAAATCATGTGTGAAGGGTGCAATGACGGTGATGACGATGGATGTCAGCACTATCCAGGCCAGAAATGCCACCACCGTTCTGGTAACTTTTTCTGCTTTTTTTGCATCCATCAATCTTTCAAGCGCTGCTTGGGTTAGATCTCGAAAGATATGCCCCCCATCCAAGGGCACTGCGGGCAGACAATTAAAGAGGCCAGCATAGAGGTTAATCCAGCCTATCCAGAGGAGCAGGTTTGCTATCCAGAAGAGCTTTCCTCCTAAAGGCTCCGCCCAGCCTGTAGGCTCGAATACGACGGCAAGCCAGCCGCTAAAACCCGGAAAACCCTTCTCAGAAAATCCAGAAATTCCTGCAAAAGGAAGGCTCAAGAGATACATTATTCCCCCGATACTGTTTAGATGTATGGCTTTCATCGTGGCAAGAAGCTCTCTCGAGGGAGCCTGCTGAAAGGTGACACCACTCGTATAGACCGCATTGCTGTATATGGCTTTGTTTGAAAGCTCGATGCCTATAAAGCCGATTCCTTTGTCATTCGAGTACGATTTCAGCTCTAGCGGAAATTCTATTCCATCGCCAGTAGTCAGAGTTATTCTCTGTCTCGGCTGGGTGGAGTTCATGTATGCCCTAAAGCCTTCTAGGCCACTTATCTTCACACCATCTATCTTTGTGATAACCATTCTGGCAGACAAGCCAGCATCAGCTGCCGATGAGTTATTTGAGACAGAGGCTATTATAATACCCTGTGCAGGTTCACCCTTGAGTTGCAGGATTTCGTCGTGGTTCTCATAGCTCATTATGAGCTTTGAAGCATCGTCCTTTGGCCCATTGGAAAGCTCGTCGAGAATCCGAATCTCCTTTCCATTTTCCTCCAAGAGAACCATGCCCTTCTCAAAGCCTGCCTCCTGAGCCAGAGAGCCTTCCTTGACATCGACCACGATTACTCTATCCAAGGGCGAGATGGAGCCTATGACCGGCCCGAAGAACAGAGCCATGGCAATGGCCGCCACAATGAAGTTGGCGATGACACCCGCCGAGAGAATGCGAATGCGGGCACCTTTGCTGACGATGGGAGGCTTGTCCTTGGTGCCGAAGAGCTCATCCTCATCCGGTTCCACGAAGGCGGCGATGGGTGCCAGGAAGAGGGCCACGATGCCCATGGACCTGATGCGCACGCCTTCCACCCGGCTCAGGATGCCGTGGGCAAACTCGTGCACCACCATGGTCACCAAGAGCGCAATCCAGCCCCAGACGAAAGGTATGTACTCGTTCAAACCGGGAATGAGCAGAATGTTTCTTGGCGCATTGTAGCTGCTGGGCTGGGGCGGCTCCTGAACCATGATGTAGGCCATGAGCAACACCAGGATCAGGAAATAGCTCATGCTCAGAACGACCAGCGGAATGCCTGCCGAGGCCACTAATCTCCAGAACCTCTTGGGACGGCTGAGCCGATCCAGCAGATTCAGGCCCCTGGTGGTGCGCAGAAATAGAGCTATGGGAACGGGACCCCAGACGGTGACTCCGCGCTCCTTCCACCTTTCGCTGTCCCGCAGAGGCAGCAGCACAATGGAATACAGGCCCAGAAGCGCGGCTGCAATCAGCAGCCAGTCAGCCATATCAAGATTCAACTGCAAATCCAAATAGTCCAAATCGTATCCTCGCTGAATAATCTGGGATACCAAGTATATAAGCTAATGGAAATGCTGCGCCCCCCCAAGAGATGCGGAGAAACGAGATGCATTTTGCAGATGACGATGAATCATTTTCATTTCAACAATGGTCATTCGACAATGCACTCCGTGCTTCCATCAACTTGATAATAAGGAAGAAACCATTCACTTCCGAGGATTTGCACTTTGCCAGCCAGCTTCATCCCCACCTTTGAACTCTCGGTCGTCACCAGACACATCACCTACAGGAAGTGGCGCACCTTCCTCTCCGTGGGAGCCGTGGCTCTGGCCGTGGCGATATCCATCGTCTTCATCTCCATCCAGAACGGCTTCTCGGATTTTCTCTTCGACATCGTCTTCCGGTTTCTGCCCCATATCACCGTCAGCCCTCTGGAGGGCAAGGACTACATCCATCTCTACCAGGGCATCGTCGACAACGCCTGGGCATTGCCCGGCGTCCTGGGAGTCTCGCCGTCCCTGGCGGCCACGGCAACGTTGGCCTACAAGGACAAGAACGACAACGTGGCCATGATCGGCATCGATCCCGTGCAGGCCAACAAGATCTCCAACATCGACAGGTACATGGTGCACGGACAGATCGAATCGATTCTGGGCGGCAAGAGGATCGTCATGGGCGAGGCCCTGGCCAAGAAGCTGAAGGTGAAGATGGGTGATACCGTCCAGGCCAAATTTCCGGATGCCGTCCCCGTCCGCCTGCTCGTCTCCGGGCTCTTCAGCTTCGGCTACAAGCAGGTGGACGAGGGCGTCACCTACGTCTCGCTGGACACGGCACGCCAGTTCCTGGACGAAGGAGATGTCGTAACCAGCATCGATATCAAGCTGAAGGACCCCTTCCAGGCGGAGTCCTCGGCCAAAGTGCTGAGATCCTACGGATACAATGCCAAGGACTGGCAGCAGCTCTACCCGGACATTGTGAGGACCCTGGCCTTCGAGAGAACCCAGAACAACATAACCATGCTCCTGCTCATGATCATCGCCACTTTCGGCATCGCCAGCATCATGAACATGCTGGTTCAGGAGAAGACGCGCGAGATAGGCATGCTCATGGCCATGGGCGCGACGCCGGCCAACATTCGGAGGCTCTTCCTGCTGGAGAGCGGCCTATTGGGTTTGCTGGGAGCGATGGCCGGCTGCGCTCTTGGCTATGTGGTCTCAATCAGGCTCATGGGCGTGCAGATTCAAGATGCCATGGGCCAGACGATTGATCTGCCAATCGCCATCAATCCCATGGACTTCGTCGTCTTCACGGTTCTGGCAGTGCTGCTGAGCATAGCCGCAGGCTACTATCCGGCCCGCAAAGCCTCCCAGCTTGATCCGGTAATTGCGCTGAAGGGATGACCAGGGGATGATGCACCTTGTTTGAGCTGGAAATTGCCAAGAGGCATATCGTCTCCGACCCCAAGATGGTTCTCTTCACAGTCATGGCGGTCTCTCTTGCCATCGGCGTGATTGTGGTCATGATGGGCATCAATGAAGGCTACAAGACCGATCTGGTGAACAGCCTGGTGGAGAACAATCCCCATCTCACCGTCAGCCCCAAGGAGAACGAGGACTATATCACGCTTTATCGCACCCTGTCGGGCATTCTCTGGACATTTCCCGAGGTGCAGGCGGTATCGCCCCGCCTCCTGGGAAAAGCGGGAGCCAAGCATGAGGACAAGGTGCGCGGCGTGAGCTTCATCGGCGCGGATCCGCTGCAGGAAGACCCACTCATGAGGGTGCAGAAAGACATGGTCTGGGGCAACTATTCAGACCTGGTCTTCAGGAAGAGGGCCGCAGTCCTGGGAACCAAGCTCGCCGAGAACCTGGAGCTTGAGCCCGGACAGAAGTTCACGCTGGCGCTGCAGAACAAATCCCTCCGCATCGAGGTCGTGGGCCTCATCAGAACGGGAACAGGCTCTGACGAGACCCTGGTCTATCTGCCGCTGGATACGGCTCAGGAGCTCCTGGGTCAGCCTGATGTCGTCTCCCAGATCGGCGTCCGGCTCTCGGACATTTACGCGGCACCGGAGATTGCCGCCAACCTGAGCGGCCGCTTCACCTACAAGTCGGAGAGCTGGCAGGAGCAGAACAAGGATGTCTTGCAGGTGATGGACACCCAGAAGGTCATCCTCTACATATTCTATGCCCTGATCTTCGTGATCGCCGGATTCGGTGTGGCCAACACCATGATCATGACCGTGACCCGCAGGACCAAGGAGATCGGCATCCTCATGGCCATGGGCGCGACCAGGAGGAGCATCGTGAAGATCTTCCTGATGGAGAGCCTGATCCTGGGACCGCCCGCAGCAATGCTGGGGTGCCTACTGGCCTGGACCACCGCCAAGCTCATCGAGGCCTACCCGGTTGCTCTTCCCAGCGAGGTCTACCAGGTCTCGCGGCTGACGGTGCTGCTCACGCCGCAGACCTTCGCTCTGGCGGCCGGCTTCGCACTGGCGGTGAACTTCCTGGCGGGCCTTTATCCGGCGTACAAAGCATCCAGGCTGGACCCGGTTGAGGCCATAGCAAGCGAGTGACGGGGCAGTAAGTTTGAGGCAAACGAGGACTGCAGATAGGTGCCGAGATTGGAAAAGGAAACCGAGTGTGAAGATATCGTGGAGTGAGGATACCCGTGAGCGATGACATAATCGTGCTGAAAGACCTGAGCAAGATCTATGGAAACGGTGTGGAGGTGCGCGCCCTGGACGGCGTGAGCCTCACGATCGAGGCCGGCGAGTTCGTGGCCATCGTGGGGCCCAGCGGCAGCGGCAAGAGCACTCTGCTCAATATGATCGGCCTCCTGGACACGCCGAGCCGCGGCCAGATCTTTCTCAAGGGCATCGACGTCAGCCGGGCCAGTGCCGAGGAGCGCGCCCACCTGCGCAACCGCGAGCTGGGCTTCGTCTTCCAGTACCATCACCTCATTCCCGAATTCTCCGCCCTGGAGAACGTGATGATGCCCATGCTCATCTGCAAGACCAGCAAAGCCATAGCTCGCGCCAGGGCGGAAGAGCTCCTGAAAGCCGTGGGCCTGACGGACCGCATGAACAACAAGCCTAGCCAGCTCTCCGGAGGCCAGAACCAGCGCGTGGCCGTGGCCAGAGCCCTGGCCAACGGGCCGTCCATCGTCATCGGCGACGAGCTGACCGGCAACCTGGACACCAAGAGCTCCAAGCTGATCTACGATCTGCTGCGGGATCTGAACAAGAAGATCAACCAGACCTTCATCCTGGTCACGCACGACATGACGCTGGCCGAGAAGACGGACAGAATCCTGAGAATCGTGGATGGCAAGCTTGTCTGCGAGATGCGGCGCAGCGACGGCGGATTTGTGGCAGGCGAATCCTGTGATCTGGGAGAGGATGATGGAAAAATAAAAAGGGCCTGAACTAAAAAAGGATCAGAAAGCCTGAATTCGACGATTAACGTTATATATGATTTTAAGCATTTCTTCCCTGAGCATTGCGAGGGCCACTTCCGCTTGCGTATGCATAAGGCAAAATTGATAAGCTCTAAAGCAATGTGATATGCCCGAGGTATTATATGAATAAGCAGTTTATATATTTCACAAGCGTCCTGTTTCTTATGTTGGTGGCGGTCATCGCCGCCTCTGCCCAAGAGAATGTGGCTGCCCCGAATAATACTACCATTAACAACACTACACTGAACGCGACGTTAAATGCGACCGGAAATGAAACGTCAAGTGAAGCCATTCCTGCAGAGAATGCGACTGAACCGGTGCTGAATGAAACAGCACCAGCCATAAATGCATCCGAACAGGTCCAAAATGAGACCGCTCCGCTGACAGCCGCATTGAATGCCACAGAGACCACACAGAACGAAACCGCTCAAGTCGCCAATGCCACCGAGCCGGTATTAAGCGAGACATTGCCGGTCAGCGCAACAGAAACTGCAGAGAATGAGACGGTTGGTGAGGTAAATGTGACTGAGAATGCCACAAACGAAACCGCTCCTGCTGCAATCGATACCGTTCCTGCATTGAATGAGACGGCTCCCGCCATAAACGAGACCCTTCCTGCACAAAATGAAACCGCTACAGCCACGAACGAGACTCTGGCCGCGCTGAATGAAACCACGCCGGCCACCAATGAGACCATGCCCGTACTGAATGAGACTGCACCCGCTGAAAATGCCACCGAGCCGGCACTGAATCAGACTACCCCTCTGAACGAGACATCATCGACAAATGTCTCTGCAAGCGCAACATCAACTGGCGGTGTCTTTGGGACGGCAGAAAACAAAGACCGACAGGTCATGCAGATTGGATCTGCCGAGAATAAAGTATTCTCCATCGGCGGCAAGACCGGCTCTAATGAGGCCTTCCAGGTAAACGACCTATCCGGGACTAAAAAGACCCTTGAGGTCGGCATGCCCATCAAGCCTGTAAAAGACCTCAGCGGGATGTACTTCGCCTGCAACATAATTTAAATGCTTAGGAGAAGCCCTGGGAGGTTCCCCAGGGTCGTCCATCTTTCATCAATAGTTCCCGCTTCTAATTCAAAAGATTCCCGATTCCAATTTCAACGGGTGCTGCAGAAACGAATTGGGAGAATCTTTTTGCCAACTCAGTGCTTCCTGATCTCTTCCGCTCCGCCCAGGTACGGCCTCAGGACCTCGGGTATCTCCACGCTGCCATCCGCGCGCTGGTAATTCTCCAGGATGGCGACTACCGTCCTGCCGATGGCCAGCCCTGAGCCGTTGATGGTGTGCACGAACTTCGGCCCGTCCGGCGTCCGGTAGCGGATGTTGGCCCTCCTGGCCTGGAAGCTCTCGAAGTTCGAACAGGAAGAGATCTCCCGGTACTTCTTCTGCGCCGGAACCCAGGCCTCGATGTCATAGGTCTTGGCTGCAGAAAATCCCAGGTCGCCCGTGCAGAGGCTTATGACGCGATAGGGAATCTTCAGGAGCTTGAGGACCTCTTCTGCGTCATTGGTGAGCTTCTCCAGCTCGTAGTAGGAGGTCTCCGGCTTGACGAACTTCACCATCTCAACTTTATTGAACTGGTGCTGGCGGATGATGCCCCTCGTGTCCTGGCCGTGCTTTCCCGCCTCACGCCGGAAGCAGGCAGTGTAGGCGGTCATGAGAACGGGCAGATTCTCCACGTATTCGTCCATGAAGAGGTTGGTAACAGGAACCTCAGCCGTCGGCGCCAGGAAGTAGTTATCGGTGCAGGCGTACAGGTCGTCCTTGAACTTGGGCAATTGGCCCGTGCCGGTCATGGCCTTCTCGTTGATGAGCACGGGAGGCAAGACCTCCAGGTAGCCCTGCCGGGCATGAAGGTCGAGCATGAAGTTGATCAGGGCCCGCTCCAGCCTCGCACCCATTCCCTTGTAAACCGTGAAACCCTCGCCTGCGATCTTGGCAGCTCGCTCGAAGTCCAGGATGTCGAGGTCCTCGCCGATATCCCAATGAGGCTGCGGCTCGAAATCAAATTGTCTCGGCTCGCCGACCACACGTATCACTGGATTATCGTTCTCATCCTTGCCCAGTGGCGTCGTCTCAGAGGGAATGTTGGGAATATTGAGGAGGATATCATTTATCTTGGATTCATAGCCGCGGATCTCCTCATCGATCTCTTTGATGCGATTGGAGATGACGCGCATCTCTTCAACCTTTGAGGAAGTATCATTATTCTGCTTCTTCTGCTCGGCGATCTCGCGAGAAACGACATTGCGCTCATGCTTCAGCCGGTCACCCTCGATCAGGCACTGCCTCCAGGACTTATCGTGCTCCAGTATGGCATCGATGAGTTCCGTTCCCATATTCCTGCTCTGGAGGGCACGCCTCACAACGTCGGGGTCTTTGCGCACCATTCTTAGATCCAACATATCAAGAATATCTATCCGGCCATCTCGGTAAAAAAGATTTTGCCATTCGTGAATAGAATGAGAGAAGCATAAAGTTCATCCCTTCCAAGAATCCAACCGACTAAGCAGCTTGCAATGAAAGAATCCTTAAAACTTATGGTTGGCTCCTCGGAGCCGAAGGACGGGATATCGGATAAAAGAGACGACTTCCCGGAGCGGAAAGACAGTCCCTCGAAGCCATCCTCGAGGCCATCCCCCCAGCACAGCCCCCTTGAGCAGAGATTTCATCTCGTCTCCGAGTTCGCACCCACCGGGTCGCAGCCTGAGGCCATCGAGGCCCTTGTGGATGGGCTGCAGAAAGGGCATGACCGATCGTGCCAGACTCTGCTCGGCGTCACCGGCTCGGGCAAGACTTACACCGTGGCCAATGTCATTGAGAGGGTCCAGAAGCCCACCCTGGTCATTGCCCACAACAAGACACTGGCGGCGCAGCTCTACAACGAGTTCAAAGAATTCTTTCCCGAGAACCGCGTGGAGTACTTCGTCTCATACTATGACTACTACCAGCCGGAGTCCTATCTCCCCGCCAAGGACCAGTACATCGAGAAGGACTCCCACATCAACCCCAAGATCGAGCAGATGAGGCTGGCGGCCACGGCATCGCTGTCGTCCCGCAAGGATGTCATCGTGGTTGCCTCCGTCTCCTGCATCTACGGCCTGGGAAACCCCGAGAACTTCCAGAACATGGGCTTCGAGCTGAAGAAAGGGGAACGAATTTCCAGAAAGGAGATTCTGGGAAGGCTGGTTGACATCCTCTTTGAGCGCAATGATCTGGACATAGCGCCGGGACGCTTCCGGGTGAAGGGAGACACCATCGATCTGGTCCCCGGTTATTTTAACAACATCATCCGCATCGAGCTGTTTGGTGATGAGATCGACAGGATCACCGAGATCGACCGCCAGAGCGGCCTGCGACTGGAAGATCTGAACTACTTCTTCGTCTATCCGGCCAGGCACTACATCATCCCGGAGGAGGAGCAGAAGGCGGCAGTAGAGACCATCCGGGCCGAGCTGGAGGAGCGGCTGCCGGCGCTGGGCATGATCGAGGCCCACCGGCTGAAGCAGCGCACGCTGCACGACCTGGAGATGATACAGGAGACGGGCAGCTGCAAGGGCATCGAGAACTACTCCCGCCACTTCGATCGCCGCGCTGCAGGGGAGCCTCCCTACTGCCTGATCGACTACTTCCCGGACGATTTCCTGCTCATCATCGATGAGAGCCACCAGACGCTTCCCCAGCTGCGGGCCATGTACCAGGGAGACCTATCCCGCAAGAGGAACCTGGTCGACTACGGCTTCCGGCTGCCCAGCGCCTATGACAACCGGCCTCTCAAGTTCGATGAGTTCGAGCGCTACATGAACAATGTGATCTTCGTCTCGGCCACTCCCGGAGACTACGAGCTGGAGCATTCCGGTCGTCCTGTGGAACAGATCATCCGGCCCACCGGCCTGCTGGACCCGCAAGTGGAGATACGGCCCGTTGACGGTCAGGTGCAGGATGTGATGTCGGAGATTCACAGGATTGTGGAGCGGGGCGACCGGGCCCTGATAACCACATTGACCAAGCGACTGGCGGAGGAGCTGACCGATTTCTTGAGCAGGAACCGGATCAAGGCCCGCTACCTGCACTCTGAGATTCAGGCACTGGAGAGGACGGAGATCATCCGTGAGCTGCGCCTCGGAAAATTCGACGTGCTGGTGGGAATCAACCTGCTGCGAGAGGGGCTGGATATCCCCGAAGTGGGCTTCATCGGCATCCTGGATGCGGACAAAGAGGGATTCCTGAGAGATGAGAGAAGCCTGATTCAGACCATCGGCAGAGCATCCCGAAATGCCAATTCGGTGGTGGTCCTCTACGCCGATAAGATCACCGGATCCATTCAAAAGGCTGTCAGCAAGACCGAGCAAAGAAGGGCGCTGCAGATGGCCTACAATCAGGAGCACGACATTACGCCCATGACCATCAAAAAGCCCATCCGGGAGAAGGTTGTAGAAATCACCGACACCAGGCATATTCCGGCCTCCGATATCCCCAATGTGATCATCGAAATGGATGCGGAGATGAGGGAAGCGGCGGAGAGGCTGGAGTTTGAGAGGGCGATCCAGCTGCGCGATGCGATAAAGAGGCTGGAGAAAGACAATAAGCCGGGATGAATTTATTATCAGCCAAAAGGCGGCCAGGCTTTTTTTGATCTGGCATTTCCGACAAATGGCCCCCGGCTCAGTTCAAGTCTATTCCCATGCCTGTGCTGCAACATAAGCAATATCACTGGCATAGTTGAACCGTTATCTTTTAATGTAATTAATATGTTGATTTCTCTGCCATAAATAAGCATGATGGATACCCACAGCACGAAATACTGACGTCTAAATCGATGTTGCGCTAAACAAACCATCCCCGGATGCTAAATGAATTGCAGAGACTATCTTCAGAAAATCTCGCAGCTTCGAGATCAGTTAGAGGATCTCAAAGAAAAAAGCACTGAAGAAAAAGGCCTAAAGGATTCGGACAAAATATTCGGAGTGCTGTCCAATGCCACCTCGAAATTGCAGATGATAGAGGAATTGCTCCGCAAAGAACAGGCCCCGAAACGATTACAGGAATACGAAGAATGGTCAATGCCAGGGACAAAGGAACTGCTGATCAATACCATCAATTCCATCAGCGATCCGATCTTTGTCAAAGACAGGAAACACCGCTACATTCTGGTAAATCCCGCTGAATGCAGACTGTTGGGACGGAGTCGAGAGGAGATCATCGGCAGGACGTGTCTTGATTTTTTCGAGGAATCCCAGTCCAAGATCTTCCTGGAAAAGGATGAAGAGGTCTTCATCACCGGAAAAGAGAACATAAACGAAGAAAATGCGACCGATGCTCAGGGAATCGTTAGAACCTTCCTCACCAAAAAGACTCTTTGCATGGATTCGGCAGGAAATGAATTCCTGGTTGGCATAACTCGCGATATCACTGAGCGCAAAAAGAAAGAGAACAAACTGAAATTAACCGGCGACGAACTGGAGCGGCGGGTTTCGGAAAGGACGGCGGAGCTGGAGAATGCCAATCTCGCTCTGAAAGGTACAAGAGACTATCTTGATAAGATAATTAATTCCATCGGCGATCCCATATTCGTCAAAGACAGACGGCATAGATTGATTCTGGTTAATGATGCAGCCTGCAAGCTCTTCGGCCGCCATCGAGCAAGAATACTTGGCCGGACAGCTTATGAGCTTTTTGCGGCCAGTGAAATGGCCGATATATCCTGGGAGAAGGACGAGGAGGTCTTCAGGACCGGAGAGGAGAATGTAAATGAAGAGACCAATACCTATTCTCCGGGAGTGACTCGCACTGTTCAGGTTAAAAAAACCCTCTACAAAGATAAGGCCGGAAATAAATTTTTAGTGGGCGTTACAAGGGATATCACCGAGCGAAAGATAATGGAAGAAGCTCTCCGGGAATCGGAAAGGCGCTTGATGGATATAATCGACTTCCTGCCCGACGCTACCTTCGTCATCGATAAAGAAGGAAAGGTGATTGCCTGGAACAAGGCCATCGAGACGATGACCGGTATCAAGGCAGAGAAGATGATCGGAAAGGGCAATTTCGAATATTCGTTGCCTTTCTATGGAGAGCGAAGGCCCATTCTCATCGATCTGGTGCTCAGGAATGATGATCGATTCCGGGGGAAGTACGATGATATTGAGCAAATGGACAGGGCCCTGAGAGGAGAGGCTTATATGCCCAATATGAAGGGCGGCATCGCCTACTTGCTCGGGAGCGCCGCTGTGCTCTACGACTCATCGGGCAATGTCTTTGGAGCCATAGAATCGATCCGGGATATTACCGATCGAAAAATCGCGGAAGACGAGCTGAAAGAGGCGAAGGAAGCTGCAGAAGCCGCCGTTCGCTCCAAGTCAGAATTTCTGGCCAACATGAGCCATGAGATCAGGACTCCGCTCAATGCGGTAGTGGGCCTGACCGGACTGCTCCTGAGTGCGGACCTGACTCCCGTGCAGCGAGACTACGTGGAGACGGTCAGGAGCAGCGGGAATGAGCTGCTCTCAGTGATAAATGATATTCTGGACTTCTCAAAGATTGAAGGAGGAAAGATGGAGCTGGAGAGCCTGCCCTTCGATCTGCGCCGCTGCCTGGAAATATCATTAGACCTTGTGGAGTCGGCGGCATCCGCAAAGAGCCTCAATTTATGTTATCGCATCGACCCCACGGTTCCAACCACAATCACCGGAGATGTCACCAGGCTCCGTCAGGTTCTGGCAAATCTCTTGAGCAATGCCGTCAAGTTCACAGATTCCGGTTCGGTGATCGTAGACGTCACAGGACGGGCATTCGACGCCGCAGCAGAGCAAGATGCTGGACACTATGAGATCCATTTTGCCATAAGCGATACCGGCATCGGCATTCCTGAAGGCAAAGCAGACAGGCTCTTTCAGTCCTTTACGCAAGTGGACTCGTCAACCACGCGAAAGTACGGCGGAACCGGACTTGGCCTTGCCATCAGCAAGAGATTGGTGGAGATGATGGGCGGCAGGATATGGGTGGAGAACAATGTGGGAAAGGGAGCCACATTTCACTTTACCATTATGGCAAAGGCCGCAAAGAGTGAGCCGATCAGGCCGAGCAGCATTCCTGCAAAAACCGGGATCGAAGCCCGAAAAATCGAGCCGAAATCATTGCGCATCCTGTTGGCCGAGGACAATGCCATAAACCAGAAGGTCGCTTTGCACATGCTCAAGCGGCTTGGCTATGATGCCGACGTGGCCGCTAATGGTCTGGAGGTTCTGCAGGCAATGGAGCGGCAACCTTACGATGTCGTCCTCATGGATGTGCAGATGCCGGAGATGGACGGCTTCGATGCCGCGCGAAGGGTCCGCGAGCGCTGGCCAAACGGACCAAAGATCATAGCCATCACGGCCTATGCCCTGGAAGGCGATCGAGAGAGATGCCTGCAGGCCGGAATGGACGAATACATCAGCAAGCCCATCCAGCTGGAAGAGTTGAAGAAGGCCCTGGAAGATGTTCCCTGGATTTCATAGCCTTATCTCCTTTTCCAGGATCGAATAAAACCTGTTCCTCGCTTTTTTCTCAATCCAGGGCATGTGTCCGCATTCATCGAGCAGGACAAATCGGAAGTCCGGCAGGGCGGCCTGCAGGGGCTCTTTGACTCCGATAGCCGGATGCGGATCCCATGAACCATGAATTGCCACCACGGGACACCTGATCTTCTTGCCGAGAGCGAGAAGATCGTCCTTATGCCTCATCATGGCCGCATCCTTCCAAACGCCCTGAAAGATCTCCGCATTGCTCGCATCGCAGGCTGGGACAGCGGAGCAAATCGCTTCAGGCCGGCTCGGGATGGGATCAAAGGCATCCGCCTTCCCTAGCAGCTCGCCCATTCTGGCCAGAGCCCGATCTTTTTGCGCGGCATCCATACCGGCATTGATATCTTCTTCCAGCATTCGCAGTGTCCTCATCACTTCGTCGCCTTCGATTTCACTGAGCCTGCCAAGCCTGGTGGGAAGAATCTCCGGGGTGTATCTCTCCATGAAAGGTCCGCTCCCGACCAGAACGAGCTTCTTGACAAGGTCAGGATGCAGGGCAGCGAGGATGAAGCTGAGCCATGCTCCCCAGGAAAAACCGATCAGCGTCGCCGGCGCGTCCGCGAACTCTTCTAATATGCTCTTCAGCTCCTCGACCTGCCCGGGGAGCGACGAAGCAGTTTGCAGGGGCTCCAGGATGCCCTGCCTGCGCGAAAGCTCAAGCGCCACGGGTGCCATCTCCCCGCCCGCACCGGGACCGCCGTGAATGACGGCCACCCGGAAAGGCGGCTCGCCGTATATCCTCGGATTTTGCATTGGTTTTGCTTGGCTGCTTGGAACTAATATGAGGTTTTTACTATTCGTCCAAATGTCCCCTACATTAAAATATCTTTGCATACGAATTCAATCAGTGGTGGGACAGATGGTACAAGTAGATGAGACTGATCTGGTTTACAAAGGCCCCTGGGTGAGAAGT
>Ga0074195_1001461_pt1 | contig 33234 bp, 18 predicted proteins | sample EPASupsiteHSE623_FD_64525 | JGI IMG/M metagenome (GOLD analysis project Ga0074195, IMG submission 64525) | Bioremediated contaminated groundwater from EPA Superfund site, New Mexico - Sample HSE6-23 | ecosystem: Environmental > Aquatic > Deep subsurface > Groundwater > Contaminated ... | reverse complement strand
TTGTAAGTTGTGACAGAGTAAATTGCTTGGCCTATTAAAAAAAGAAAAAAGAGTTTAAATTATGAAAAGGATTTTTTTATTCTTTCTTCTTTTTTTTGCCCTATATGGGGAAATAGATAAGAATCAATTCTCTGCTTTACCCTGTCCAGCTGTTCTTTTTTTGTCCCCTGAAGTGAGGTCTTTTCTGCGATATACATCATTGCATCCTCCTGGCTTGCAATGTTGGCATATTCATATAAATTAACAATAACACTGTCTGTTTCTTTTACAATATATTTTGAAATCTCAGATTCTTTTACCATTCCCAGTGCTTTTAAAATTACAATTGCAGGAATATTCTTAAATCTGCTGAATGACACTTCAATTATTCCCTCTTTGTCCTCATGCACAGAGACAGGAATTCGGTAAGTTCCTTTTAAGGAGAACATTCTCAAGTTTAAATTTTTATTCTTATCTTCCTCGATAAATGACTGGTTTTCCGCAAGGTCCTCTGCCATAATCATAACCCTCTCATTTCCATTTATAATAAAATATCCTCCGGTGTCCAAAGGATCATTGTTGTTTTTTATCAATTCTTCCTGTGACATTCCATGAATATTGCACAGTTCACTTTTTACCATAACAGGTATTTTTCCAATTTCAACAACTTCAGAATCAACCTGATCTTCTTTCTTTACGCTTAATTCCAGAGTTATTGGTGCAGAATAAGTAAGATTTCTAATTCTTGCTTCAGCAGGGGTTATTAATGATGAAGATCCGTCAGCTTCTATGACTATTGGTTTTCCTACATTTATTTTTCCGAGGCTTACTTCAAATTCATCAGTTTCTGCCTTAAGCGATTCAGAGATTTCATCGACAATTTCCTGCATCCTTTGGTTTATAAATTTATTAAAAGAAGTTACATTTGATTCCACAAGAGAGTGTTTCTCGAGATATTTCTTGACAATAATATGCTTGTTTTCTGCCATAAAATATTAAATTACAACTCTGTAAAAAATACAGCTATTGGTAACCAAATGCAGTCGTACTCTGCCAGTGTTGGAATCTCCAGCTATTTCAGCAATCGTTTTAAAGTTGCGTTCAGATTGTCCGGTTCTCATTCGGATGTAGAGGGTTTCAAGCAAGTGAGCCCGTATTCATATGCCTCAACAACCAACAGGGTAATACCGGCTTATGAGGAAGATGGCTCTCTGTTCTACTACCAGGATGCATCAAACCGTTTTCTGTACAACTTTATCAATGAGAGAAATGAGACCGGTCTTACAACTAAGACAACAAATCTTAACACAAACCTGAACCTCACTTACAATATAAGTAAGGCTTTACGATATGAGACTGTGGGAAGTTTCAATATATCTATGGTAAACGGTGAGTCTTATGCGACAGAACGGTCAAACTATATAACAGCAATAAGGAATTATGAATATGGTACAGAGAAGCCAAATTCCGAAAATGCCAAGAATTCAAAGCTTCCTGTAGGTGGAGAATATAATTATGATGGTATAAAGACTCTAAGCTGGAACTGGAGGAATTCTCTTTCCTACAATGCAGTCTTCAATAAGGTACATGCGTTGACAGCCATGTTGGGAGTGGAGATGTCGAGTAAGAAATATGATGGAAACTCTTCAGTTGCATACGGTTATCTTTTGTATAGAGGAAAATCTTTTACACAGGTACCTGTCACCCTCACTAACCCTGTATCTGGTGCCATATATGCAAACACTCAGATTGAGAAGTTCTCCAATCAGATAACTGACCGTCTGACTAATAATATGGGTGTTTATTTGACTATCAATTACGCTTATGATAACAGATATGTTCTGAATTTCAGTGTAAGGAACGATGCTTCTAATAGATTTGGAAGATATTCTAATGAAAATTTCAATCCTGTATACGCAGGTGGAGTGAAATGGAACGTCTCCCGCGAGAAGTGGTTTCACAAGCAGAACATTGTATCTGATCTCAACCTAAGGGCAAGCATCGGATACCAGCGCAATATTGCTGAAAACTACAGCCCAAGTCTGATTGTTAAAATTCCTAAAGGGGCAGCCTCAACTATAACTGATATCAACACTCAGGAAGAGTTGCTCAATATAAGCAGCCTTCCGTATACCGACCTTCGCTGGGAAAAAACATTCTCATCAAATTTTGGGATAGATATGGGATTTTTTGATAATAAGGTGATTTTTGGTGCGGATTATTACATCAAAAAGGGTACTGATATGATTACTGTTCTTGCAATTCCTGTTGAATACGGAATTGACGGAATGCCTGTCAACGGAGGTAGTATGGAAAATAGTGGTTATGAACTCAGTACCATGTTTACTCCGGTTCGTACCAAGGATTTCACATGGAGTTTAAATATCAACACATCCAAGAACCATAACCAGATAACTAAGGTCGGCACACAAAATGTCACATGGAAAACAGCCGTTTCCGGATCGATGTATAAGGAGGGTTACTCTTCTTCTGCTTTTTGGGTTTTCAAATGTAACGGTATTGACCAGAACACAGGCTATCCTATTTTTGATCTTTCAACCAAGGAGGGGAGTGATCCTGCAAACGACCCAACATCTTATATGGTTTATGCCGGTAAAAGAGAGGCCGATTTTACAGGTGGCCTGAGTTCTCAGTTCAGATACAGACAATTAAGTCTTTCATTTAATTTCAGCTTGCAGATAGGTGGTAAGAAGCTGCTTAGCCCGGCTTATAAATCAACTACTTTGCCAAATGAGTATGAGAATTTCTCTACTGAACTCCTGAACAGATGGGTGCCGGGTGATACCGATGCAACATTTCCAGGACTTCCGGATGCGAATGTGAAGAATAACGTGCTGTTGCCGGGGTCAACAAATAAATATACTAATTTATATGAAATGTATAACTATAGTTCGGCCAGGGTAGTAAATGCGTCCACTTTGAGATGCAACAATTTATCATTGAATTATGCACTCTCTGAAAAGATTGCCAAGAAGCTGTTCTGCAAGTATATCTCTTTGGGAGTCAGTATGTCCAATCCTTTTGCTATCGTAAGCAAAGATTTCAGGGGGAGGGATGCCGAGGTGGCCATTGGAAGCCAGCCACGTACCAGGTCATATAATTTAAATCTCAGTTTAACATTTTAATATGAACTATATGAGAAGCAATATAATATTTTACTTTTTAGGTCTTGTTTTACTTTCATCACTGAGCGGATGCCAGGATTTTCTGAAAGAATCAAGCCAGGATGAGATCATACCCTCTACGGTGAATGATCTGAATTCTGTTATGTACAAGGAGGCTTACCCTTATCAGTTCTCTTCTGACAATTACGTCCCATTGCTAACTGACGAAATGACCTGCAATGGATTGAATTATAGTAGTTATGCCACTGTTCTTCAAAACGGTACACCGGTGTTTACCTTCAATCAGGAGATGTTCGACGGTACTGAGGCATTTCCTGCAAATGAAAATTCATGGAAAAAGTATTATGAGAAGATCAAGGGGTGCAATGTCGTAATTGACCAATTGGCAAACGTTTCTGGTTCCGAAAAGGATAAAAATGCACTCCTTGGCCAGTCTCTGTGCCTGAGAGGCTATTACTACATGAAGCTGGTCCTACTTTATGGGCAGGCTTACACTGGAGCCGGGGTAGATCCTAAAGTGTCGTTGGGAGTTCCGCTTATTCTCTCTATGAATGTGACAGATCAATTCCCTTCGAGGAATACATTGAAAGAGGTTTATGACCAGATAGAGACAGATCTGACAAAGGGGGCAACCCTTCTTGAGGAGAATTATGTTTCGGAGACTACCTTCAGGATAGGCCATGTAACAGCTAACGCATTATTAAGCAGATTTTATCTGTACAAGGGAGATTATGAAAAACTTGTTCAATATGCAAATAAAGCAATAACCGATGGACCTGCTCTGACAAGCCTTTCATTAGGAGGTGTCAATTTTTGTATTTATGATCCGTCTCTCAGTACAGAGGTTTTATGGGTATATGGTAGCGTAGTATCAAGAAACAGCATTTATTTCTCCACTTCATACTCTGCCGCTACAGGTGCGATCCCTTTCACCGTTTCCAATAGTCTGATAGAAATGTATGACTCAGCCAATGATTTGAGATATAGTTCATACTTCTATTATGAGACAATGAAATCAACAGGAGTGCGTTATGCTGTCAGAGGAAATAAAGTCGGACAGAACATCTCTGGTTTCGGTGAACGTGGTGTCAGGATAGGTGAGGTCTATATCAACAGGGCAGAGGCTGCTGCCAGATTGTTCAAGGAGAAGGGTAATGTGGCGGACAGAACACAAGCTTTGTCCGATCTCAACACTCTTCGCAGAAGCAGGTACAAAACAGGGGCCTATACCAATGTAAATATTTCTGATCCAGATGAATTGATCACTTTTTGCCTTGCAGAACGCCAAAGGGAGCTCTGCCTTGAGGAGGGTTTGAGGTGGTTTGATATAAAGAGGCTGGGACTTTCTGTTTCACATACATATATCAATCCGGAGGGAGTATCTTCAACTCATCTGCTGGAGGCCGGTAGTAAGCTTTATGCTCTTCCGATTCCATATGATGCCATTGGCCGGAATTATAAGTTAGTACAAAATCCAAGATAATAAGAAATGAAAAAAATATACTTAATTTTAATAGTCCTTCTCGCGGGGTTATTCTCCTCGTGCGAGAAAGGTGAAGGAACACTTACTCCGTCGGGTATCGAGGAGGGGTATCACATGCCCCAGGGGAATAATCCATTTGATGCTACTATCATGGGTTATTATGAGAAATACGGCTCATGCCTGCTATATGATTTTACAGATAAAGATACTTACTGGACCCCTTCAGGATGGAAGAACGGAGTTACAGGTACAACAGCAGAGGGCGGTAAAGCGGGATTTAAGGTTACACCTGCAGATGCCAGTTATATACCACAACAATTGGCGCTTATTGATAAATGTTGGCTTGGTCTCTATTCTAATGCCTTCCTGGAAAAGTTCTTGCCATTAAAAATAATGCTATGCTCATCTGTGTCAACTGTTACATATCTCTTCACCCCTGCTCCTGCACATTATGGTTTAACTTCTGTAGATGCTTATTTCAATTACGATAATATATGTGTCAACTATGGAAATGAGAGTGTATTGGCAATTACCACAAGTAAGGAGCTGGCTCTTACCAGAACACTAAGCAGATTATTGGTTGAGTTCATGGTTGACAGAGGCGTTAGCACTCCGGCAGATTTGCCTGCTTTCTCTACTACCGTTTCTTATTCCGGCCTGAGTAGCCTCAAGACGGTCTCTGCAGGATTGGCCAGAGGTTTCTTCCCTATGCCTTCCAGCACGACTCCTACTATTGACTGGAAGAAGTTTATGCTGCTGATGGTCAGCTATCCTGAATCATATCTCAACAGGAGCAAAGCTATCACCAATGACAGCTGGGACACAAGCGAAGCAGCATGGGAAGGGATATTGAATCCTACAAAGGATACCAAAGGTCTGATGAAAAAACGTTATGACATGGTGAGAAACTATTTTATTGAGAAATACAATATGGATCTTCAGTCCATTGGTAACAGATTCAGCTACTAAATGAAAAAAATAATTAATGCAATTGTCTTGCTGTCTCTCCTTTCCTGCTTCATGTACGAACTAAGGGCCCAAAACAGGGAAGGAGTGACGGTAAGCTCCTCTTTAATCAAAGAGGGGACAATTATTGACAGTGGTTTTATAAGCACTTTCCAGCAAGAGGGGAAATATTACCTTATTATCCCCGAATCAGCACTTGACAGGGACATCCTTGTCACAATCACAATCCTGAGAGGGTCTGCCTACAAGGACAGAGATGTTGAAATGCGTTTCGGTTATGGAGGCGACTCGGTTTTTGAAAAACTTATCAGAATTCTGAAAAATAAGAACAATATTGAAATAATAAATCCCAGGTTGATATATGAAGGGAGACCGAATTCAATATACAGTTCATATTTAAAATCATTTGAGGGGACAGTTATCACGTCCGCACCTATTATTGAAAAGAGAGGTTCCGGGTATGTAATTGATATTACTGACATGATGAAGGAAGATTCGGAATTGTACTCTCTAAGAGGTTCAAAAGATGCACTTAAATTGGGAGAGTACAAGAAAAATCTGTCATATATATCAGATATCAAAGCTTTCTCAGAAAACATCAATTTCAGTTCGGTAAGGTATTATTCAGTTGTTGAGAATAAGGAGAAGAAAGATGGCGGGGAAAACTATAATAATACTGCTTGGGAAGTTGGCGCAAGCTGGCTGTTGTTGCCTGAAAAACCGATGAAACCAAGAGTCGTTGAACCAAGAATAGGTTATTTCACGAAGTCAATAAAGGGTATAAATGACTGGCAGGATAAGGAAAATGGCGTACAGTCCGGTATCACCGTCGCTACACGCTGGCGTCTTGAACCTAAACCAGAGGACAAGGAGCGCTATTTCAAAGGGGAGATGGTAGAACCTCAGAAGCCAATAATCTTTTATATAGACAGGGCGACTCCGGATTACCTTGTGCCATCATTCATAAAAGCAGTAGAGGCATGGCAACCCGTATTCGAGAAGGTCGGTTTTAAAAATGCAATTCAGGCAAGACTTGCCCCGACGAAGGAGGAAGATCCTGAATATTGTGAAGGAGATGTTCGATATAGCCTTGTGTCCTATAAGGCATCACCTATTCCGAATGCTTACGGCCCTATGGTGACCGACCCACGGTCGGGTGAGATAATAACCTCACACGTTGCTATCTTTCATTCTGTGCAAGACCTACTCCAACGCTGGTATTTTGTAATGTGTTCGGTTGTTGATACAAATGCCAGGAAATACCCACTCTCCCGTGAGGTCATGGGAACGCTTGCAGGAACTGTGCTCACCCATGAGGTGGGACATACACTTGGATTGATGCACGATTATATGGGCAGCACTGTTTATTCGGTAGACAGTCTCAGAAGCAAGAGTTTTACCCGGAAAAACGGATTGGGAGCCTCAATAATGGATTATCAACGGTTTAATTATCTGGCTCAACCCGAGGATGGTTTCGAACCGCAGGACCTGTGTCCAAGAATAGGAGTATATGATAATTATGCCATAGAGTGGGGTTATCGCTATTTCCAGGACACTCTTGATCTAGCTTCTGAAACTGAGTTGCTTGGAAAGTGGGTTGACGAGAAAAGGAAAAATCCTGCACTTCTTTTTGTCAAAGAGAATGATTTGCTTGATCCTCGTGTACAATCAGAAGATTTTGGCTCTGATGTGGTCTATGCAAACAGCTTAGGTATAAAGAATCTGAAAGTAATTATGAATAATCTACAGGATTGGACTCCCAATAATGATCCTAACTATTTTCCCCTGAGGAGACGTTACCTCTCTGTCTTGAACCAATACAACAACTATATAAATCATGTGTTGAAGATAATCGGTGGCAGATATATTGACAATCCTGACTTTGGCGAGGATCACACTCTGTACAGACCTGTTCCGGCCGAAATGCAACTAGAGGCATTGAAGTTTATTGAAACCAACCTAATGGTTGAACCTGAGTGGCTCTACAGACAGGATATCATGGACAAGACAAGGATTGACTATTCAAATTATGTCTTGAACTTTGTAAGCACTACTCTGGGAAAGTTATTCGCAAAAGCATCTGAGGTGATCAAGACTAAGGAGCTTTCAGAAGCACCATTCAGTTTTGATCTGATCGTGGAGACCATGTACAAGTCGATATTTGAGTCAAAGACTTCTAAACAGAAGCTTTCCAGATATGAAAGAATGATACAGAACGAATTCGTCATTAAGCTGACAATATTCGGAGAGAATCAAGGAAGCAACGGAAATGGTACCGGAGTTATGTTCAAGAGTATGCTATCCGATATCAAGTCTATCTGTAAAAGTCAGATTGAAAAATATCCCGGCACTCTGGAAGCCTCACACTATAGGGGTATCGCCAACTTTATCACCATATGGGAAAATGGTAAACAATCATCAATCTTAAATAATTTAAAATAATATATGAAACACAAACTTGTCCTTTTATTATTGGCTATTGTCTTATTACCTTCCGCAATGCACGGACAGGGAAATAACAAGTCTTTGACTTATAGCCAGTTTTACAAGAAGGACACCACTACTATACATAAAGGGTATTATTCAGTATATGTTTCCAAGGGTAAATACTATTTGGAGGTGCCTTGTTCTGCATTTGGTAAGGAACTCCTCATGACAATGCATGTTTCGGGAGGAATGTCTGCCTTTGTTTCTCCGGCTTCAGGAGTCATCAGGTTTTCAGAGGGGAGGAACAATACTCTGGAGATTTATAAAAACCTGACAAGAGATGTTGCATCTGATTCGACAGAGTGGGAGATGAATCTATCTCTAGAGAAATCCGGCTTTGTACCGGTGTTTTATACACTACCCGTTTATGCCCGTGGCGAAAATGAAAAATCTGTAATAGTGGATATTACAGGAGAACTTGGCAGTCCGTCAGGACTGTTCTCTGTAAGTGCGTATTCAGGATTGAGCCATCCTGATCCCGCAAGATCAGGAATAGATACATGTAAGATAATTGATAAGGGTGTGGTATTCACGGTTCACCGCACTCAGACCGACTATAGGCAAAACCCTCAGACAAGAATAGGTTTTGATGAAATTTCTTCATATAAGTTGGATATTCTGTTGCAGGAATTACCCGTGAGAAAGTTCTCCGATGTGGAGGCCCATCCTACTTATGGATTCGAGACAGTGACAAAGAATATATATGATACAAGACAATTCCTGGTTCAGAAGAAAGAGTTCATACAGCATTGGGATCTTTCTAAACGCTCCGGCAATAAAATCACAGTATACATTGACTCAGTGACGCCGCCTCCTTTCAGACAAAGTATTTTAAATGCGCTTAAACAATGGGATTTGGCATTTAAAAAGGCAGGTTATAACGAGGTGTTCGACATTACTACAGATCCGGGTAAGGCACTGCTTTCATATAAGACAATATTGTTCAAATGGGGAAGTGCATATGGTAATGTTTTATCGACAAATATAAGCCACCCGCTCACAGGTGAGATCCTTTGTGCCAAGGTCAATGTAACTGATGCAACTGCCGATGAGATGCTGCACAAATATTTACTTCAATGTGGATTGATTGACAAGCGTGTTCTGAAGGATATGTATGATTTATCGCTTCGTCAGGATATAATGACTGCTCTTGTTGCATCGAAACTTGGAAAGATCCTGGGTATGAAGGAGAATTATGCAGGTTATACGGCTTTTTCAATAGAAGACTTGCGTTCTGAGATAAAGTTAAAGAAATATGGGATAAGTGCTTCAATAACTCCTCCGGTTGGATTTAACTATGTGGCAAGGCCGGGAGACAAAATCAAACCTGTAAACTTGCTGCCAATAGTGTCAATTTATGATCAGGAAGCCATTGACTACGCATATGGTGGAAGAAAGACCCCACCGTCACTGAAATCATCATATTTCACAACAAAAAAGGGGGATCCGTTTTCACAACCTATCTATCTTTCAAATGACCTTCTGAGATCTGCCCAACTGGGAATTGATAATCTTAAAGAAATTTATCCCGATTTGGAGAAGATTGTCCGTCAACAACCATATCCGGAGAATAAGTGGGGCAATGTCGGCAAATTGACAGCAGAACTCATGATTTTGTACAGCGATTACCTGAAACAGGTGGCCTCATTGGTTGGAGGAAAGTCTTCAAGAGCTGTGGTGCAGGGATACAAAGATTCTCCCCTAACATTTGTATCGGGCGATCTTCAAAGGAGTGCACTGACCTTTTTGGAAAGTGAGTTACTGACACAGCCCTCAACATGGTGGGACTATAAGAACAATCTGAAGTCATGCGGCCTGAGCAGTGAGTCATTCCTTATCCAGACATCAAATGATGTGTTAAAGATGATTATCAAGCCAGAAGTTCTGGGCTCTTTGGTTGAAGCCGAAGATATGAAAGTCGAAGGTACAATGACTTGTGAAGAGCTATTCAGATATCTTGACAGGGTTGTTTTTCATGATTTCCGCGACGCAACAGGGCTGACTCCTTACCAGAGATCTATCCAGCTCAACTTTATTGCTGCATTGGCAGAAATCGCCTCTAAGAATAATCTCACGGTTGGTTTGTCTGATAGTACTAATGCTCTCCACGCTTATTTATACAGAGTTTCGGGGAGGGTTGACTCCTTACTTAAGAGTGTATCCACCGATGAGGGGAAGGAGTACTATGAGCTCATGATGCTCAGACTCAAACGTCTTTATTATAACAACTAAACAGCTCCTAATGAAAAGAATTACATATTGCGTAATCATAGTCCTGACTATGATTCTTCACACTGCTTCGTTTGCGCAGAACAGAAGTATAGATTTCAAGCACATAACGCTTGAAGAGGCCTTCCAGATTTCGGGAACAACCGGTAAAACAGTATTCGTTGATTGTTACACTCAATGGTGTGGCCCATGCAAGGCTATGTCCGCCAATGTGTTTACTGTGGACAGTATAGCAGATTACTTCAATGCCAACTTTATAAATATAAAATTAGACATGGAGACGGAGGATGGTAAAAAATATGCTCTACCTTACAAGGTCGAAGCATTTCCCTCTTTTCTCCTGTTAAATTCAAAAGGTGAGCTTTTATTTAAATTTGTAGGGGGAATGTCTGCAGATAAATTCATGGCAAAGATCAAAGAGGGACTAAATCCTGAAAATAAGGTTGCCTGGATGGACAGAATGTATAAGCAAGGTAACTGCGATGGTCAATTTTTCAGAGATTATATTACGCTTAAGCTCAGCCTTGTTGAGAGGAAAGAGGGTACAAGGATTGCCTCTGAATATTTTGACAAGTTGACGCATCAAGAGAGAATAAGTCCGGAGAACTGGTTGCTTTTTGGCAGGAACAGATATGAAAGGGAACTCTCTGGTGTAAAAAGCAAGAATGTAGATTACCTGTTGGATCATTATGAGGATTTTATAAAAACAGTAGGAGCAGACTCAGTATACTCAAAAATCGCATCTAATGTCAGACAGACAGCTGATTACGTTTTGAGAGGCTGGTACTTTAAGGATCATGAACGTAACCCTCAGGAATTTATTGATCTGAAAAACAAGATTGCAAAGACCGGAATTCCCGATAAGTCACAATATCTTGCGATAATGGATATGATGATAGCTGTGGCTGAAAAAGATACTTTAAAGGTCGGCAACATCCTTGCGGATAATATCGGCAACTTTTCCGCCGATAATCAGCAGGTAATGTTCGGTTTTCTGGCATATTGCCCTCAACACGGGTCTAAGGCACATCCAAGACTGCTCGATATTGTGAAAGCTGTTTTGAGAAGCGGGAAGCATTCAAACCTAATGAACTATCTGAAATCAGCTTTCCCCTCCTTGGAAGAACTGGAGTCAGAAAAATATGATGTCCCTAATCTTAAAAATAAAGTGGGAACGACGCAAGTCGTTCCTTTTTTTCATCCCAAAAAGGATATTTGCTGGTATGTATTCGAAGAGCCAGGAGGAGAGAAACACTATTACTCTTTTGATCCCAAAAACAGAAAGAGAGAGCTCTATAACACACATGTGATTGACAGCCTTCTCAAATTGAACAACCCCGGATATAATCCTAAATCTGTCTTTTACACACCTAAATTTGATGATTCAGGTATAGTGGCCCGGTTAGAAGATTCAGGGAAAAGCTATGAATATAAAGCTGATAAGAGACTTCTAATTCCCTTAACCAAGGAGAAACCCAATATCAGAGCATTCGGTCTCTCTCCTGACGGACGCTTTGAACTGATTATGGACAAAAAGACTCTCAAGGTTAAAAATGTCACAACGGGACAGATTAATGAACTAAGTTCGGATTCAGAGGAGGAACACAGTTTTGTCCTTGCAGATATGGGTTGGGTGGGAAAGACCAACAAGTTCTACATTACCCGCACCGACAAGCGTAAATTGAAGACCATGCCCCTGTTGCATTCTATATACAACGGGCGCCCATTTGTAACCACATACAGTTACGAGATTCCCGGCGATTCAATAGTGACCCGATATGAAGTATACGCAGGAGACGCAGAGAAAGGGACATTTAATAAAATAGACATTGACAAGTGGCCCGGACAGGAGGTTGATATTGTCAAGACTGACGGTGTGAATGACCGTTTTTTCCTGTTGAGGAAGAAGCGTACGCGTGATGAGTTGGAGCTGTGTTGTGTGAATGCGTCAGACGGTTCGGTCAAAGTTCTGATTTATGAAAAGAGTCGGCCTTATATCAACTATGACCTCTTTCAGTGTCACATTATAAAAAATGGTTCAGAAATACTATTCTGGTCCGATAGGGACGGCTGGGGACATTTCTACAGATATGACTCAGAGGGCAGACTAATAAACCAAATAACAAAGGGAGAGTGGACCGCAGCTAAAATTGCAAAGATAGACACGGTAGCGAATCAGCTCTTTTTATACGGTTACGGGAAAGAGGTCAACAAAAATCCAAACTACTCATATCTATATAAAGTAAAAACAGACGGCAAGAAAATCAAGTTGATCACAACAGAAAATGCCACACATCATGTTTTTATCAGCCCTTCGAGCAATCTTATCATTGATAACTACTCCAGGATAGACACATTGCCGGTCATCTCTGCAAGAGACGGAGAGGGAAGGCTACTTGAAAGAATTGAACATCCGGATATTTCTAAGTTGTTTGGTTATGGGTGGAGGGTGCCTGAGCAATTTACAGTTAAGGCAGCAGATGGTGTCACTGATCTTTACGGGATTATGTGGAAACCTTATGATTTTGATTCTTCTAAAGTATATCCGGTTGTATCTCAGGTATATCCCGGTCCACATACGGAAACTGTATGGACCGAGTTTACAGTGTTTGACAGGTACAACAACACAGCACTGGCTCAGAGAGGGATAATTGTGGTATGTATGGGTCATCGGGGAGGTACCCCTGTCAGGAGCAAGGCCTATGCTTCTTACGGATATGGCAATATCAGGGACTTTGCCCTTAACGATGATAAATCCGGATTGGAGCAGCTTTGTCGCAGGTACAGATACATGGACAGTACCCGTATCGGTATTTATGGACATTCAGGAGGTGCAATGATGTCTGCGGCAGCAATATGCACTTTCCCCGATTTCTACAAGGTGGCTGTAGCATCTTCGGGAAATTACGACAACAATATTTACAATCGTAATTGGGTTGAGTCGTATCATGGCGTGGATGAGAACTTCAAATTGAATGTCGGGACAAATATGGATATTGTGTCAGGTCTGAAGGGAAAACTATTCCTTGTAACAGGGGATAAGGATGAAAATGTTCATCCTGCACATACATATCGCCTTATCAATGCATTGATAAAAAACAACAAGGATTTTGATTTGCTTATCCTTCCGGGACAGAGCCACGGTTATGAAAATCCCTATAAATCCTATTTTGAAAGGAAAAAACGAGATTATTTTACAAAATATCTTGTTGAATAACTGCAGTTTTAAAGAGAATAAGGCAGGCTATATAGGTCTGCCTTTTTTACTATAATTACTTTGGTTTAAATCCAATAACGACAAGACCGTAAGAATTATAGACTCCAAAATCATCCACATCGTAATACCCGCTGAAAGGCTGTCCGTAATTGTAATTTATATAGAACTTGTTATTGGAGTCGTAACCCTCAATATTAAACCAGTGACCGGATACCATACCAGGATCGCCTGGTTTTGGAGAGGTGGCAGTACGAGCTGCTATCATCAGGGGACGTCCGTATGCAAGCTCTTTTTTTAACAGCTTTATCCAGTCCTCCTTTGTATATTCCCATCTTTTTATAAAACGAACCTCCGAGCTTACATTGAAATATGTTTTTAATGCTGAAATATAGTCGTCGCCAGGAGTCCCTACATCCATTTTATTTGTAAGGCCAACCGCACCGGCTGCAAGAAATAACTTAGCTACATCTTTGTACTGATCAAATGATGGGCTGCTTCCAAAAGTATTCTGTAAATTGCTGTAGTTAATTACAAGAGTGTCAAATTTCAATCTGAATCTGGCATCCCCAGTAGTAGTAAGTCCATCTATTGTACCCGAACCGTAAATCTTACCCTTCCAATAAGCAAGGACGCGTGAAAGGGTAGTGGGACCGCATGGCGCGGGGTACTTTCCGTTTACATTATTGGTGCCTGCGAAAGCCGGATAGTAGGCATTGTATGGCCAGGTGAAGACGCTCCATTCTGTTGACAAGAGAGGTTCAACAGATACAGGTAAAGAATTCTCATCCGGAGTTTTAAAGCTTTTATCCTCACCATAGCTTGTTCCGTTATCGTTAGATGCAAAGGCACGTACATGATAGGTTGTATTAATCTGAAGCTCTCTTATATCACAAAAAAATGACATTACACTACCCGTATTGGTAACCACATTGTCGGACTTGGTTGGGTTAGCATTAACTGACCAGCAAATACCCTTTTCTGTTATCGATGAACCGCCGGATGCTGTTATCTGGACAGAAATCTTAGCCCCTGTAAAGATTATATTACTGACATCACCTGTCTTGACCGTGGGTGTTGAATTATTTTTCAGGCCTCCGTCAATATCTCCGGTGTCCTTACTACATGAGCTTATAACCAGTAATAATAAAGCAAAGCAAATGCTACATTTGAAAAAATCGAGTAAGTGTTTCATCGATATGTATATAAAGAGATAAATACACTAATAAAAAATCGTAATAAAGTTATGATTTTCTTAAATATCAGACAAGTTTTTTGGATATTTTTTGCGATATAGTGTTATCAAAGACCTGTTTATAGCGGCCCGCCTGCTTTTATTAGTGATTTACAACTTTATTTGCTTACTTTGAAAACAGATATTTCTCAATTATGAAAAACACATTAATATTTTTATTTTTTGTTTTGAGTTTTTGTCCCCTCAAAGCACAAACCGATAACTCTAAATCACAAGCATACTTGTTTTCTACTATTGTAAAACATTATGCAACTCCTGTGAAAAATCAATCCAACACCGGAACATGCTGGTCATTCGCCACAACCTCCTTTTTAGAATCAGAGTTACTCAGAATGAAAAAAGGGGAGTTTGACCTGTCAGAAATGTACACTGTCAGATTCAATTATATTAATCGCTTAAAAGACAATTATTTAAAAGCCGGCAAGGGAAACCTCACAGAAGGTAGCCTTTCGCATATGCTGTTTAAAGTTGTTTCTGCAAATGGAATGGTTCCAGAAGAGGTGTATAACGGAATCAACTATAATTCAAAGACTCACGATCATGGAGAATTGAATAGATTTGTAAATGCTCTGGCCCCGGTAGCTGTAGAATCAAAGAATAGAAGTCCGGAATATGAAAAGTTGATAAACTCTTTACTTGACATATATTTGGGAAAGGTGCCGGAAAATTTCAGATATAAAGGAGAAAACTACACACCAAAATCATTTTTTACAAGTTTAGGTATTAATCTGAATGATTACATTGAGATAACGAGCTTTACACATGCTCCCTATTACTCTTACTTTGTGCTGGATATTCCTGATAACTGGGATTCTGGTAAATACTTAAATTTGCCTATTGACGAATTTTTGGAGGTAATCAATTATTCCCTCAAAAATGGACATACTATATGCTGGGATGGTGACATGAGTGAAAGAAGCTACTCAGACATAGCCGGTATTGCTGTCAATGCAACAAAAGAGGAGTTAGCTAAGGAGAGTGGCAAGAAACTGGATTTTACAAAAATATATCAGGAGGAAGACGTGACTCAGGAGAGTCGTCAAAATGGTTTTGAAACATTTGTCACAACTGACGACCACCTTATGCATATTATTGGTATGGCTAAGGACCAGAATGGGAACACTTATTATATTGCCAAAAATTCCTGGCGACCGGAAACAAACATGCAAGGAGGATATAATTATCTTTCAGAAAAATATGTTCGTTCTAAAACAATCTCAATTATGGTTAACAAGAGCGCAATACCAAAGGAGATAAGAGACAGGGCAGGTATTAAGTTATAATGCACCAGATATGGACGGTACTGTAAAATAAAAAATAGATCCTTTTCCCTCTTCGCTGGTAACTCTCATCTTACCACCATTCTTTTCAACGAATTCTCTGCAGAGTACAAGCCCAAGACCTGTGCTGGGTTCGCCTTCTGTACCATCTCTGTTGTTCTTAACATCCAGACGAAACAAGTCTTCCACCATGGAAGGACTCATGCCAATGCCTGTGTCGGTTACTGAAACTTCAACGTCTTTGTCTCCGGAAGTCTTGGCGGAGATAAGGATTTTACCCCCTTTAGGAGTGAATTTGACGGCATTGGAAACAAGGTTCCGGATAATTGTCTGAAGCATGTTCCTGTCGGAAAATACCTCCAAGTCGTCCGGAATGTCATATGTTATTTCTATATTTTTGTTCTTGGCAGGGCCATATACCATTGCAATGCTGTCGTCTACAATATGATGCAAAAATTCTGGTTTTGGCTCGAACGGTATGAGACCTTGCTGTATCCTTGACCATTCGAGAAGATTTTCAAGCAGACGGAAGAGGCTGGTGGCAGAGGTATGCATTGTTTTGGCAAAGCTTTTAATCTCTTCCATTGATAATTCGGGCAGTACCTCCTCTAATGCCTGTGTTATTCCTAGAAAATAGCTGAAAGGACTTTTAAGGTCATGGGCAATGATTGAAAAAAACTTTCCTTTTTCTGCATTTGCTTTCTGGAGTTCCTTTGTCTGGAGATATAGCTTGAGATGTGTTGCTGCCCTTGCCTTTACTTCCTCTGCCTGAAATGGCTTTGTAATGTAGTCTGCTCCTCCGCTAGTGAGAGCCTTCACAATGTCGCTTGTGTCATTTAAGGCGCTAATGAATATAATAGGGACATCACTAAGGTTTTTGTTCTCCTTTAACCTGCGACAGACTTCGAAGCCATCCATATCGGGCATCATTATGTCCAGAAAAATAAGATCTGGTTTCTCATTTTCTGCAACCTTCAAAGCCAGTGCCCCACTTGGAACCGGCCTCACTTTGTATCCAAAATTCTTAAGGATGTGGGCCAACAAGGCAAGATTAGCAGGAACGTCGTCAACAATCAGAATATTAGGGATATATTGGGTTGAAACATTATCGTTAGTCATATTATTTACCTCCTGTGTCATTTAACAATTTTTCCAGATGATCGTAATCGTAGTTTTTAGCTAAAACCATTAATTGATGGGCAAGCTGCGGGTTATCCGGTTCAATGGTTTCAATAAGTTTGATAAGCTGGTCCAGGTCTGCTACTGATATAGCATTCAGCATGTCAGATACAAGACTCTCCGGAAGCTTGAAAACATTATTCTCTGTATTATCCTTTATACTATTATAATCTTCTTTTGTAGGAGGAACGTCGTCTTCATATATGTATTTTAAATTGAGAATTTTACCAATTGTATTGAACAGGTCGCTCTCCCTGAAAGGCTTACGTATGTAGCCCTGCATATCCAGAGCCTTAATTCTGTTTCTCTCCTCTTCGAAAGTACTGGCTGTAAGTGCAACAATAGGAGTATTTTTCCCCATTTCCATCGACTTGATACGGCTTGTTGCCTCATAGCCATCCATGACAGGCATTCGCATATCCATTAAAATAAGATGAGGATCACACTCTTTGAATTTTTCGATTGCATCAGCTCCGTCTACGGCTTCAAATGTTTCAAATCCGACAAGCTTTAGAAGATCAACGGCAACTTGCAAATTCTCTTTTTTATCGTCAACAACCAATATGCGATAAGTCTCTTCTGACTTGTCTAAGCAAATTACACGTTTGGTATTGCTCCGTTCAATATCTTCCTCCTTCCCATTTTTAATTTCGACCTTGAATGTAAAGACAGAACCTATACCAACCTGACTAGATACAGTAATGTCTCCACCCATAAGGAGAGCCAGTTCGCGGCTAAGTGCCAGGCCTAGACCGGTTCCTGAACCCTTTTTTACTCCCGAACTTGTCTGTTCGAAGTGTCTGAATAACCTGCTAATCTCCTCATCCGGAATACCGGGGCCTGAATCCTGAACTTCTACAATAAGGTAGCTCCGGTCATGATCAATTTTATCTACTCTTGTACGGATGGCAATCCCTCCCTCATCTGTGAATTTTATGGCATTACCAATTATATTTACAAAAAGCTGACGTAGTTTACTCTCGTCAATGATTACAAATTGAGGAAGATCGTCGGCATTTTCAAAAATAAGCTGAAGGTGTTTGAACTGCGCCCTCTCTTTAAAAAGCATGTAGATATCGTTGAACAGAGAGTGCAAATCAATATTAGTCGGATTTAATACAACCCTTCCGGCCTCAATTTTGGAAAGTTCAAGGATTTCGTTTATTAACTCTAGAAGATGTTCCCCTGCACGAATTATTGAATTATTATACTCCTTCTGTCCATCTGTCAGTTGTTTGTCGCGGTTCATCAATTGTGAAAAACCGATAATTGCATTAAGAGGAGTTCTTATTTCGTGAGACATGTTTGAAAGGAACAGGCTCTTTGCCTTATTTGCAGCTTCAGACTCTTGTTTTGCCTTTACAAGAGCTGCTTCAGTTTTTTTCTGTTCTGTGGTATCCCTGAGAATTCCAATGGCATTCCATTTGCCGTCTATTTGAATTGTGGATAGCGACAGTTGTACCGGAAAAATAGATCCGTCCTTTCTAAGACCCTCTAGGTCAAGTGTTTTGCCAATAGCGTTTCCCAATCCGGTTTGGAGAAAGATAGGAAATGCTATGTGGTGGCTCTCTCTGTAATTATCAGGTACTATAAATGAGTGAAGCACCATTCCCATAGCTTCCTCTTTGCTGTGGCCGAAAATTCGCTCTGCTGCCGGGTTCCAGTATGTTACCAGGCCCTTTTCATCCATCATGATTATTGCATCATGAGCCGAATCGGTGATTGATCTCATGCGCGTCTCGCTTGCAAAAAGAGCTTCGTCTACCTGTTTCCGTATAGCCATTTCGTGATTTAACCGTCTGTTCTTGGCTATTATTCTAATTAGAAAATAACATGTCAGAAGCAGTAAAATAATTATAAGACTTGATTTAAAGACCGCATAGAACAATAATGTATCCCATAACTTTGCGTTGAAGTCCATTCCGAAAACAGCTATGATATTACCAGATGATTCGTTTTTGACTGGGATATAAACGCTTATCCACGTTCCCCATCTGTCGGTAAGAGGTGGGGTGACATGTTCTTTGCCGTCTGAAAAAGGTTGTCTGTCTTGTGGTTGTGCTTCTGTATATTCTTGCCCGGGAGGAGAATAGTCTTCTGACTCCGCAGGTTCTGAATCAGCAATAAAATATATTTTGCCCTCTTTTTGAGTATACAGATATGCAAAACTTGCCTTGGGGTTAACACTGATTACTTTCTTCAGAATTTCTTTGATTGACTGATATTCAGGCTTATTTATATCATCGGGTTTTGCGTCGAGTTCAGTAAGGTCTGTTATTGGAAGTGTTGCAGCTATAGATCTGGCAATTTGTAGAACCTGTTCCGATTTATCATTTTCAAATTTTACCCAAGTATAATGTACATATATGATGCCCAAAACAGCAATTATCAGAAATAGAAGTATTTCCAGTCTTGGTTTGCTTTGATTTGTTAATAATCCATTCATAAATAAAAAGCTATATACAAATATAGTTTTTTGTTTGTAAATCTCACGAACTGCCAGTTGTTTTTGCAATATGCAGAATATGAGTAATATATAGAATATTTTTCTATAGGTTTGTTGAAAAATTTAATTTGTAATGCGCTAATGAACAGTTGTTTGTAAAAACAACTGGCAGATATCTGTAAAAAACAAAGAGTAGGCAAAATTTGCCTACTCTTTGCCTTCCAGAGCTTGTTCTAATGATTAATTATAAAGCACGCCCATTGATAACCTCTATTGCTTTTTCGAGCAATTCGTCTCGGTTTTCTTTTATACCTTTTATTGTTGGATTAACAACGATGTCAGGCACGATACCGATTCTTTGGGTCTCTCTGCCGTCGGGATAGTAAATGCCGATTCCGCTGATAGCTGTGAAAATGCCTCCAGGCAGGACCAATCGGGAGATGTTGCCATCTGCACCGGCAGTGGTTGAACCAATGACTTTGGCACCGGGAGCAGTTCTGAATGCCATTGTGTGATATTCAGCAGAGCTTTGAGTGGTTTCATTAACAAGAATCACAACCTTACCTTTATAGTAATTGTCATTTTTCCTCCCTACGCTCAAGGTCTTGGTAAATGTAAACATCCCCGGGATTTGTATGCTCCCGTTTGAAAATTTGACAAATTCAGTGCTATTGGGCATAAGGTATTCACTTAATGTAAAGACTACAAATTCTGACGGGTAGCTACGAAAATCAATTATGAGCCCTTTTGTTTTCTCAACCTCTTTCATGATTTCGGGAAGATAAGAATTCTTTATTCTTCCGGGATTTAAATAAGCAATGTCAGGATTGATGAATCTGAAACAAGTGTCATTTTTCTTCCAGTATTTTGTAAAATCTATTTTAGTGGATGAATATGTCCTTAGAACCTGGTCTTTATATGTTCCGTCTCTTTTAATGGTTATGTTTATAGTGGAGTCATTTGACCTTAATAACTGATCCGCCAGAATTCTTAGTTTAGTTGGAATATTAGACGCGGGGGCATATTTGCTTTTTTCATTTACAATTTTACTGACGGGTTCTTTGTTAATCTTTGCAATGATATCTCCCTTTTGCAACCCGGACTCCTTTCCCAGAACATCATTATAATAGTCTGTAACAACAAGCTTTCCTTCAATAAATTTGACTGCAACCGGTACATAGTTGACACCAGTATATTTTCTTAACGCATTATCTGAACCCCATATGTTTGCATGCGTATCATTTACCCTTCCAATCAATTCCAATACAGCAAGCTTGTACTCAATTTCATTTGAGGCATTTATATAGTATGGAATAAATTCTGAAAGAACATCGGTCCAGTCTTCTTTAATGAGGTTCCTGTATGGGAAATAGTATTGGATTACGTTCCAATACCTGAAGAGTGAAAGCAGTCGAAAACCTGCATCGGGGTATTGCATTGCAGAATAACTGTTTTCGTTTTTGAAAAAAGGATTGCCAATATTTCCATCCAGTCCTATATAGTAGTTTTCATCAGATCTTTTTGCATTTTTCACCTTTAGTAGCATAGCTTCAAGTTCAGGTGAGAATTTAGAGTTGGTGATCCAATTGAGATCGGGGTAGATTTTGATCTTTTCTTTATTTGTAATCTCCTTGCTTTCGGTCTTAAAGTCGCCCAAATTCTTTACCCAGCTTAGTAGAATTGCATCTCTCTCATTCTGTTTTCTGGATTGGACAACTTTTGGCAAAATACGGAAAAGTTCATAGTCCCAGTTGAAGTCGCCTTTGGCTATGTTTGGATGGTGATATTTCAGGAATCCCCAGATGAGTCCTACTGTCTTGAGGTCGTCAATTTTTTTATCGGAAAGCTGCTTTGTTTCAATTCCTGAACCTTTATCAAATTCTGTATCCTTTTCTGCTTTAGCAGTAACAACCTCTTTTGTCTTTAATAATGATATATCCTTGCCATCTATCAATACCTCAAAATCATCTATCCAGAGCTTGCCGGAACCCTGCAATATGGCACCTATATGTATTAATTTTGCCTTTTCAGGGTAGGGTAGACTGACAGAATATTGCGTCCAGTCTGCAGTACCTTTGATACCTCTGCTTTGCATATTGTCAAAGGCAATTGATTCCGAGGCACCGTCAATCCTAAGCATGAGTCCAATGGGAGCATCATTGATATTTTCCATTTTTATGTATGCCCTCAACTCAATCATCTTGCCCTCATAACCGGCCGGAATAGTGTAGGCAAGGCATCCGAATGCATTTGGAACTATCTGTGTCGGGTAAATAACCCCCGAATTTTTCCCGCTGTGCTTCACAACACTGTCAATGCCAATGTTATAATAATTGGCATTACCCCATTTTACCCATTGATCCGGCATTTTCCCATTAACCGAATTCTCTAAACCAAAGTTAAAGTCCTTTCCAGCGGATTGTGACTGGCCATATCCTAAGGATACCAATAGGGTCAGCAATAGTGCAAAAAATAGTTTTTTCATTTTAGTGCTGTGTTTGTTTATATTGTTAATATCGCAGAATCTCTTTTTTGTATTTTTTCAGAAGTTCCTTTGCTATAACAACACTGTTACCTTCCGGTACTGATGTGAATTTTCCACGTCTCTCACTCCACCAGGCCCCTTCAAAATCTATTGCCCGGCTTTTATACTTTTCGTTGTCGAATTCACGTTTCTCCTTAATTGCAAGGTTGGCTTCGTCAAAGAACATTTGCCATCTTCTGGCATAGAACGATGAAATCAGACCCGACCAAGAGCGGTTGGCATAGTCATTGAGTTGCTGACCCTTGTCGCCCCACGAAGTGAGTATGTTACGGGCATTTTTCTCAAAATAGTCTTCCTCTTTGTAATCTTTACCCATTTTCCGGGCGTCTGCGATCCATTTGCCAAGTAAAAACGATGAGTTGGAAGCCAATATTCTGTCCATATCATCCATGACGCCCATCATCCTAGAGGCCAAATAGTTCATCTTTGCCTCATCTCTCAATTTGTATGCCAGCTTATATTCATTCCATAGAAAGTCAAAATAGTTACCTAGAACCTGGCGTCCTATGTTGGCTACATCAAAAAGATAAACATCTGTCTGCTTCTTAGATTTGAAATTTGTACTTAGCATAAGTTCCCATACATGCAGTAAAACTTCATTGTTGTATGATATCCCGCTTTTGGCATAACGCTCCTGTTTTTCCAAATTTGGACGTGCGTTTACCATATTGCAGTGACCTGTCTTTGAAGTTGTGTTGTAAACGCTGTCGTAGAGTATTTTCCATGCCTGTCTCATGTTGTCGTCAGTAACACCTGCACGCCTGTCGGCCCAGGCATTCATCCACTGTTCGTCAGAAATAATATAATCCCATGCCTTGTCAAACACATATTCATACATGTGAGGGTTGCAATCGAACCCCTCGAGTGTGGAGCCAAGGCCCCAGAAGTTTGATCCACCGTTTTTCATGGTGTTTTCGATTCTTTTGCCAACGTCCTTTATGTTGCCGGCGAGCATGGTGTTTCCACCGAAATTGCCTAAGTAGCACCACAGATAAGGTTGTCCGAAATACTTGTCTGTCAACTTCCAAACCTCTGTCCTTTCGCAGAAGTAATCAAGAAGCAACATTTTGTCCTGAGGAACCGCCTTTACAAAAGCCTCAATACGAGGGTTTGTCCAGTCTTTCCGCTGATAATAGTAGAGCCAGCTCATCTGTAGCCAGGTTGCCTTAGGGTCCACCTGGGAGAGGGTTTCAAAGATAGTTTTGGAAACACGGGCCAGATATTCGGGCTCCCAGCTTGGGGGGACAATTTCGTTGAACGGATCTATTCCATAGATATGATCTGTACCATACAACTTTGTCTGCTCTTCAAGAAATTCTTTCTGAATTGTCTTGAAAAGGGGATCCATCGGATCGAGGAAGCTGCTTCTGTAAATTGTATCAAAACCACCCCATTGGCTCAGCTTGCTTATCTTTGCCTGAGGATAGAGCTGTTTTAGCTCGTATGGAACATGTCCGGCAAAAGCAGGTAGTACAGGAGTCATGTTAAGTTCACGTTCCCTTCTGACAATCTCTTTCTGTAAAATCTCTTGTCCATCTAGCCAGGAGTGTGGGAGGGGACCCTGCCAGTAGTCCATGTTAAGCATTCTGTGCCATGGAAGATGAGCCGGACCAGTAAAGTACCCACGTATTGTCTCGTCGCTGAGTCCCAGCTTACGCCATACCCTGTACCATACAGACTCCTGTCCGGTAATTGCAAGGGGAAGATTAATTCCATTAAGCGCCATCCAGTCTATGAGCCGCTCCCAGTCGCGCCACTGCCACCAAGGCATGGTATATCCAAACGTGCAGTAGTTGAGAAAGAACCGGTTACTGCATCGGGAGCTTACCTCTATCTTTCCCTCAATCTGCGGAAGTGTGTCGGGTAATTTTATTTTATCATCGGCATACCAGCTTACTGACGTTTTGCAGTAGTACCTTAAATAGTGGTTCAGGGCCACGGCCATGCTGTTTGCACTGTTTCCCCTGATTATTATCCGCGTATCTGCACTGTTTTCAATTTCAAAACAGTCCGATTTGTTTTTAATATCTTCAAGAATGAAATGGTTGCTTTTATCTCCAAGTATACGGTTGAAGAGCTGTCGGGCAGCAATGTTTTCTGCGGGGAGATTTAAAGGAAGAAGTATTACAAGAAATAGAAAAAAGAGATGTATGCGTTTGTTTACAAGCTTCATAGTGATATTTTAAGTTTAAGTGAAGATAATTGTAATTCAGAAACAAATATAAGTATTACAGAAAATCTTTCATTTATAGATACCCATTTTTACGGTGCTCGGTGTCTAATAAAGTAAATTGTGTAAATCCTGATGCAATATTACTAATTTTGACGGATGAAATTTTCGGATGTTCATATAGGTATGTTATCAAAAGGAGATAAAAAGGCATTTCTCCTGCTATATGATAATTATTTTGTATCGCTAACAATTTTTGTGCAAAATTTCGGATTGTCAAAAGACGACTCAGAGGATATTGTACAGGAGACATTCTGTAGATTAAACCAAAATTACAATCTTCCGGAAAATTTAAATGCATTCAAATCATATCTTTATACTGCTGTTAGAAACAAGTGTTTTAACTATATCCGTGACGAAAAGCGTAGAAAATCCAATGAGACTGTTTTTTTGGATCTACAGGACGATCTGCTAATTTTTGATAAAATTGTTGAGAACGAACTGTACAGACAGATGCATCTGCTGGTAAAAGAAATGCCACCACAGTGTAAAAACATTTTCCAACGAGTTCTCAATGGCGATACATCGGAGAAAATTGCAAATGATCTCAATCTCTCAGTTGAGACAGTTAAGACCCAACGCAAAAAGGCCAAGCGGATACTGCGTGAGAAATACTCTCTTGTTTACAGGTCGCTATACACTTTTTTATAAAAGCAATACCCACTTTTCCGGTTGTCGGTGTCTTATCTGAAAAAAAATACTGATGAAGGATTATACACCCTTTGAGATTGCCGGACTCATACTTGCAAAAAGGAATAATTCCATTACCGAGAAGGAGGAGAGAAATCTTAATGAATGGGGAAGCCGTTCCGAACATAACAAGCTTCTCTATAAGCGATTACTGGAGGAGAGTATCGATACCGACAGTGTTGAAAAAATATTTGAAGGATACGATTACGATAAATACTACAAAGAGTGTTGCAAGAAAATCGACAAGTCAAGAAGAATCAAATCAATTGAGATTTTAAAATGGGCAGCACTTATAGCAATTCCTTTAACAGTGTTCTCTCTTTTTTATTTCAGGGATAACGAAACTGAAGTTTATCGGGCAATGGCCGACATTCATCCCGGAACCTCCAGTGCAGTTCTTATACTTTCTGATGGAGAAAAGGTTACTCTTGGTGATAAAAATGCCGGGGACCAGATTGTAAAGGACAATATCAAGGTTGAAAGCGATACTCTCAAGTATGAAAATATTACAACAGATAAAATTGCATACAATACAATCATTATCCCAAGAGGAGGGGAGTATGTGCTCAAATTGTCTGACGGAACTAAAATATGGCTAAACGCAGAGAGTGAGCTTAAGTATCCGGTGTCATTTACAGGAAACGAGAGAAGGGTCTATCTTAAAGGTGAAGCCTTTTTTGATGTGACAAAAAATGAAAAATCTCCTTTCAAAGTTGTTTCCAACGATCATGTAATATCGGTACTGGGAACCGAGTTCTCTATAAGGGCCTATTCCGATGAAAAATATATCACAACCACACTGGAAAGCGGCAAGGTATCCATCGATGCCGGAAACCGTCATGCAGAGTTGCTACCGGGGCAGCAATCCAACGTAAGTAACAGTGAAATGAGTGTTAAGGATGTTAATACTCAGTTATATACTGCCTGGCACAATAATAAATATGTGTTCGATAACCAGTCGCTGAGAGAAATATTGCATACACTCTCACGTTGGTATGACATGGATGTCAACTTCGAAAAATATGACTTGGGCGATCTAAGGTTTACCGGAGAGTTGATGAAATACACAAATATTGTTGATTTTCTGGAAAAGCTGGAGGCGCTTGAGAAGGTCCGTTTTAATATCAATGGCAAAAACGTGCTTGTGACAGCTTACTAACGAGAATATTCTTTTTAAAATAAACCATAACAAACTATGAACAAAATGCTAAAACAGTTACGCTGTTTTCTGATTATGCTGGTATTGTTGCCAATTAGCAATTATGCTTCTGCGCAGGACAAAATCAGTATTGATGTCAAAAAGGAGAGTCTTAAAAATGTGCTGAATATAATTCAGACACAGGGAAAGTATCGATTTTTGTATTCGAATGACGATGTGAACCCTGTATTTGTAGAGAGTATTAAAGTCAAAAATGCTTCTATAACCGAAGTCCTGAATGCAATATTAAAACCGACCACTCTAACTTATCAGATTGGAAGTGATAATATTATCTACATTAAAAAAGTAAAGCAGGAGACAACTTTAAAAAAAGAGAAACCAAAAATCACGGGAAAAGTAACAGACACAAAAAAGCAACCGTTGCCCGGAGTCTCCGTTATGATCAAAGGAACGCAAACAGGAGTAGCCACAGATATTGACGGCAATTTCGAACTTAGCGTCGATAATCCACAAAATGCCACTCTTCAGTTTACGTTTATTGGCATGGTAAAGAAGGATGTCGTTTACAAAGGACAATTACCAATGATTGTTGTGATGGAAGATGATGCACTGGAGATGAAAGAGCTGGTGGTGAATGGGATCGTAACAAGAAAAAAGGAGAGCTTTACAGGATCCTCATCTACTTACAATGTTGAGGATCTAAAGATGATCGGTAATTCAAACATTCTAATGAGTCTTAAGACGCTTGATCCGTCATTTGCAATTATTGAGAACAACGATTTTGGATCTGACCCCAACAGATTGCCCGACATTGAGATACGTGGCAAAAGCAGTGTTATTGGACTAACAGAACAGTATGGTACAGACCCTAATCAGCCATTGTTTATCCTTGATGGTTTTGAATCTACATTGGCTGTTATAAGTGACCTTAGCATGGACCGTGTACAAAGTATCACTATATTAAAGGATGCCTCTGCTACAGCAATTTATGGCTCAAAGGCATCTAACGGGGTTATAGTTGTTGAGACAAAACGTCCGGAATCGGGCCGTCTTAAGGTTAATTACAATGGCAACTTTGCATTAAGTTTTGCCGACTTATCGGATTATAACCTTATGAATTCCTTTGAAAAACTAACATTCGAAAGATTGTCAGGGAATTACGGGACCATAGATAAGGTGACAGGTAATATTCTGGACGAGAACAGGGAAATTCTGTACAATAATAATATGAAGGAGGTTAGAAGAGGAGTAGATACATATTGGCTAAGCGTGCCTTTAAGATTAGCTACTAATAACAAACACACCCTGTTTGTAGAAGGTGGAGACGATCATATGCGTTATGGAATAGGTATGAGTTATGGCAATACAGAGGGTGTCATGAAATATTCTGACAGAAATGTTCTGAATGAAAACATACGGCTTATTTACAGAACAGGTAAATTCTCCTTCACCAACACTTTTAATTTTGACTATACAAAGGTTGGAAAAGAGACAATTCCATTCTCAAGTTTTTCAAGAGCAAATCCATATTTCAGAAAAGTGGATGATAGTGGCACGCCAACCATGTTACTTGGCAGCAGCACGTCTTTGTATAATCCTTACTACGATATGTTGAATAATAACTTCAATCGTTCATCTACATCGGCAATTACAAATAATTTGGAAATTGAGTGGAAAATGTTGGAGGAGCTCCGTCTGAGAGGTAGAGTAGGTATTAGTAAATCAGGAACAAAAGGAGACACTTTTTTGTCACCTTTTAATTCTCAGTTTGCCGGTTATGAGGCTGCAAAAAAGGGAAGCTATAATGAAACAAATACGCAATCATTCAAATACGATGGAGACATCAGCATGACCTATGGTAAAGTATTTAATGAGAATCATTTAATCAATGCTGTCGCAGGTGTGAGGTTTGATGAGAATTCATCTGTTTATAGTGGATACGGGGTTGTGGGCTTTATTGATGACGAATTCTGTAATCCTGCATTTGCAATAGGATACCCGGAAAATGGGAAATCTACCTATACAGAATCAAAAAGACGGTCGTTGAGTTACTATCTTACAGGCAGTTATTCATATAAAAACAAATATCTGCTGGATATAAATTATCGTATGGATGGAGCTTCTGTATTTGGTGCAGATAAACAGTTTTCAAATACATGGTCCGTTGGATTGGGCTGGAACCTCCAGCATGAAAAATTCTTTAAGAAAATTAAAGGGATACAGACGCTAAAAATAAGAGGGTCAATTGGAAACCCTGGAAATCAAAATTTTAGCGATTATATATCTATGAGAATCTACTCATATAATAATGAGACAAGTAATCCTTTTGGCGTTAGTACCATTGTCAGCAATTTTGGTAACAGGAAGCTGGAGTGGCAAAAGACACTCGATGCAAATATTGGTTTTGATCTTACAACACTTGACAACAAGCTTAGGATCACATATGACTATTTTTACAAAAACACAAACCCTTTGCTGGTATATGTTGGCGTTCCATCTTCTGTCGGAACAACAACGGTACCTAGAAACCTGGGTGGACAGATAACAAAGGGGATGACATTAGTAATGAATTATACATTACTTCAGAAAGCAGATTTTAGTTGGATAGGAAACCTTAATCTCAGACACATTACATCTGAATACCGCGATATTGACCAATCTCTGGATATTTTTAACCAGGCAAACAAAAGCAAAAACCTTGTAAGGTATTATAACGGTGCCAGCCCAACCGATCTTTGGGCAGTGAAATCAAACGGAATAGATGCTGCAACAGGAAGAGAGATATTTGTTGACAAGGAGGGGAACCAAACGTTTGTTCATAGTTATGATGACGAAATTGTGGTTGGTAACACCGCCTCCGATGTTGAGGGTATTATAGGAACAACTCTAAGATACAAAAAATTATATCTGTCGGCAAACTTTAGTTACAGAGTTGGTGGACAGATATTCTTACAAACATTGTACGACAAAGTAGAAAATATATCTTCTACTGAAACATATTACAACCAGGATAAAAGAGCCCTGTACGACCGTTGGCAAAAACCGGGAGATAATGCAAAATACAGATCAATTGCCATAACCAATGACGTACCTATCTCTTCAAGATTTGTAGCAGATAATAATGTTTTCAAGTGTGAATCGATATCAGTTGGTTATGAGAGCACTGCAAAATGGCTAAAGAACATTGGAGCATCATCATTTAATGTGAAAGCTTATGTAAATGATATTTTCAGAATTTCTACTGTTAAAAATGAGCGTGGTCTTGATTATCCATTTGCACGCTCCATATCCATGTCAATGGGCATAAGATTCTAATTCCTAATGTAAAACTAAGAATAAAATGAAAAATATTTTAAAATACACTTTAATAGCCATATCATTTCTGGTGAGTTCATGTCAATCGTGGATTGAAATTACTCCAACTGATCGTCTGACAGAAGATATGGTTTTTTCTAATAAAGAGGGATTCAAGAAAGCACTTAATGGAGTTTATATTGAGCTCAATTCCACAACTGTATACGGACAAAATATGAGCGCGGGCATGATTGATGTTTTGGCTCAATATTATAATTTGACCTCAGAACAACATCCATTGTACTACTATTTTAAATACACCTATACCCAGGCAAATGTAAAGAGTGGATTTGACCTTATATGGCAAAAGACATATAAGCTGATAAGTAACTGCAATATAATAATCGAAAAATGTGGTGATTCCAACCCACTGCTACCAGAACCATATTTTGGAATGATTAAAGGTGAGGCACTTGCACTTAGAGCCATGCTCCATCTGGATATGCTTCGTCTATTTGGACCGATATACTCTACAGGTAGCGCCAAGACCTGTATTCCATACATGACAATTGCCAATCAGGAGGTTCAACCTTTGCTCACAGCAGAAAAAGTTATGGATAACATTTTAAAGGATCTTAATGATGCAATAGCTCTTCTTGAGACATCTGATCCGGTTATTACAAATGGAGTGAGGAATTATGCCGATCAGTCGGGAAATAACGATATGAATTATCGTCAGTACAGACTCAATTATTTTGCTGTTAAGGCATTATTGGCAAGGGCGTATCTTTGGAAGGGTGACAAGGTAAATGCACTTAGTATATCTGAAGAGATTTTGAGTCAGACTCAAATTACAGGGTCCGAAATATTTCCTTTTGTAACAAATGCAAATGCAACAAATTCAACTGCTCCAGACAGAGTATTTTCTACCGAGGTTCTATTCTCTCTTTATTATGTTAACCGCAAAACTCTTCAAACCAATCTGTTTGATCCAAATCTTGACCCAACAACAGCAATACTTACCGCTTACGGTACTCTTACAACAGGACGAGTAAATGAGATGTATGACGATAAGAATGACTACAGATACAATGCATGGGCCAACTATAATAAAAATGGTTCAAATATCTTGTATTTAAGAAAATACGAAGATATGACAGGATCGACTACAACAAATGCATGGAGATATATGATTCCTCTCATCAGACTCAGTGAGGTTTATTTTATTGCTGCAGAATGCACTGATGATCTGACATTGGCTACACAATACCTGAATAAAATACGTACTGGCAGAAATTGTTTCAGTGTTGCCCCTGCGACCCGTGATGCTCTTATGACATTTCTATCAGCTGAATACCGCAGAGAGATGATAGGAGAGGGACAGTTGTTCTTTTTCTACAAAAGACTTGCAATGGCCAACATTCCAAATGGGATAAAAGCGACTGGCAACATGAATATCTCTTTGGATAACTATGTGGTTCCATTACCTACCAGTGAAATTTCAATGCGATAAATTAATTTCAACCAATAAAAATAATTATGAAAAAAATATCATATTTTCTGATTGCAACATTATCATTTCTTGGCGGATTAACATCCTGCGAAAAAGAGATAATGTCGTATAATGGCCTTGAAGGAGTATACTTTGCTGTTCAGACAGGAGGTGCATATTGGGCCTCCGAAGCATCTATGCCGTATTCGCCATATACTATAGTTAATTTTGTACAAGTACCGGGCAACGATACAATTGTAAAGCTTAAAATAATGTCAACCGGCCCTTTGAAGGACTATGACCGCACAGTTAGTCTGGAGATGAATCTCGATAGTACAACAGCAAATTTAGGTGTCGATTACGATGCTATACCGTTAGAGCTTACAATTCCTGCCAACAGCTATTACGTTTATCTTCCAGTCAAGATTCACAGGTCAAGCGAGCTTGAGACTGTGCAAAAAAGTGTCGGATTCAGATTGGTTCCGAATAAAGATTTTGCACTGTCATTCAAGCACTTCGATGCAATTCCCGGATTGACCTTCGGAACTGTGGTTCCTGAATTTGACGCCTCAATGCACTCAATAAAGTTCAATGACTTTCTGGTTCAACCTACAGTCTGGCCGGGTTCTGTAAATGCAGCCGGTATGGAAGCAGGACTTTGGGGTGCCTTCTCAAAGAAAAAGATTGAATTGATAGAGAGTTTGATGGGTTTTACATACAACGACTTCATGAGTACAACAACAATGCCTTTAATTAAGCAAATGTTGACCTATCAGACTGTTGGCAGATATCTTATACAACAGTACAATAACCATACACCTATTCTGGAAGTTGATGGCAGGCTTATGTTTATAGATGGAGTTCCATGGAAATCATATCCGGGAGTACCATGGATCCCGGATTATAAATAATTAATATATAGACACATAAATAATATGAAAACAAAAATAATTATATTTTCAGGTCTGATCTGTTTAATGTACTCCTGCTTTACAGATAAGGGTAATTATGACTATCATGACATTAATGAAATAAAAATAGAAGGGATTGCGAAGAGTTACAGTGTTGTAACTGATATTGACACACTTGTAATTGACCCAGTAATTACAATGACAGACGGCTCTCCTACAGATAATGAGCGTTTTGAATATGCATGGACAATTGTAAAAGGATATACCAACAAGGATACAATCTGCAAGACAAGAAAATTAGTATATCCGGTAAGTATGGCAACAGGTACTTTTGATTTTTACCTGAAAATACGTGATAAGGTGACAGACATTCTGTTTATGCAAAAATCATCAATAACAGTCGGAACGGCATATACAAGAGGAATCTTACTGATAGGTGAAAACAAGCAGGGATTTGCACAGGGGCAGATGCTGGCAATGGTTAACGATACTATCTTCTTCCCTGATTTGCTAAAGAACAGTGGCCTTCCTCAACTTACAGGTCCGGTGGATATATTACATACCGGAGATTCATACCCTAAAATATGGGTGTTGACCAAATCTGGTTCGTATTATCTGGATATTACCGATATGAAGGTAACTCCAACCAGTACATTCAGGAATTCTGTAGTTGCATCAGAGACTTTACCGGATGATTTGAATCCGGTTGATGTTGTCCCTCGTATTAAAGATAATGCCGGCAAGAACGCATCAACTTTGTACAGAGCTGCTGTTTGTTCAAATGGTATGGTATTTTTTGCAATAACAGCATTATTTGGAGGAGATTACTACACAAACCCGGTAAACAGAGAGGCCTTAAATTACAATAAGCTTCTCAAAGCAAAACCATATATATTCTGCGGGTTGACAGCATTTAGCGGAATCCTTTGGTATGATGAAGAGAACGAAAGATTTATGAAAGTGTCTGGTACCGATGTTGCATCTACCGCATTAATTGACGCTGGAACCGATATTTTCCCATGGAACCAGAAAGCTTCTGGAAGAACCCTGGTTTACGGAGAAAATTCGTTGAATGTAGATGGAGGGTCTTCTGGAGGTAACTCTTATGCTATAATGAAAGATGCTGCAGGGCAATCGTTTATCTATAAATTTTATGTCTCTTCTACATTTCAAAAAAGAGGATTCTATCAGGTTAAGAGCATTGCTACAGGATTTTTATATGCTAAGTTCTATGCATTCTCATCCACAA
>Ga0074195_1001460_pt1 | contig 33280 bp, 33 predicted proteins | sample EPASupsiteHSE623_FD_64525 | JGI IMG/M metagenome (GOLD analysis project Ga0074195, IMG submission 64525) | Bioremediated contaminated groundwater from EPA Superfund site, New Mexico - Sample HSE6-23 | ecosystem: Environmental > Aquatic > Deep subsurface > Groundwater > Contaminated ... | reverse complement strand
AAGGCTCAGAGGCTAGAATCAACATTAGAAAATTTGCGTAGAAGAAATATTGGAAATATTAGTGATCAAGCACCAATGCGACGCCGCTAAGTTAGAATTATGTGATTATTTATTGACATGTTTTAATATAAATGATAAACTCAAAATGTATTTAAAAGAAAGGAGCAAGTAAAATGAATAAAGTAGTATTTGAAAAATTTAATATATATGGTAGCCAAAAGGGACATTTTATTTGTTCTTTTAACTTTTAACGTTTAAAAATAGGCTACCATAAGGTGGCTTTTTTATTTAGGAGGTGTATATGAAAAAGGTTAGAAATTTTTATCTTGTTTGGCAATACTTAAAAAAAGACAAATACAAATTATTTATGTATATGTTCTTAGTATTAATAACTTATATCCCAATACTTTTTAGTCCATTTTTTTGGGGGAAAGCATCAGAACTATTATTGTATAAAGATTTAAAAGGTTTTTTTGGATTTTTATTACTATGGGAAACATCATATATACTATTTTATTCAGTCCTTCAAGTACCAAGAGAATACTTATATAATTATTTAGAAATCAAATTTATGAAGTCAGTTAGTCATGACTTATATCATAAAATGGATAATTTACCAGCTAAAGCATTTGAAGATATTGGTGTAGGCGAATTTATCAATAGGCTTTATACTGATCCAGACCGTGTCATTGAATTATTGTCAAAATTAATTAAAATGATTTGTAAAGCTTTAGTAGTAATCATGGTATTAATTTTAGCTTTTAAAGTAGAATTAATACTAGGTATTGAAATAATTGTTTTTGGCTTTATAATGGGTTTTATTTCTTACAAATTTTTCCCGAAAATAAAGAAAACTCAAGAAGCTATTAAAAAACAATCTGATGAATATGTAAAAGTTGCTACTGAAAATATGACAGGAATTCGTGAAATTAAAGCTCTTGGAATTAAGAGAAATATTGAAAATAATATAGCAGGGATTATTTTAGCTTTAGCTACAAATACTAAGAAGATTAAAATATTTGAAATAATTTACTATAATCTTAATAATCTGGTTTTTTATATTTTACAGTTTATTATTCTATTTACCTGTGGCTATTTATTTATACAAGGTAAAATTGAATACAGTATATTTATTATGATGCAAATGTATATATGGCGAATTGATGAAGTAGTTGAGAATATAAGTGACTTTGGAGTCAACTATAATAAAGTTGCTGTTTCATTAAAAAGAATTGATGAAATAATTAACAACAAACTTTATAAAGATGAAGAATATGGTAATACTGAACTTAAAAAGATTGATGGAACGATTACTTTTAAAGATGTAAAGTTTAGATATTCAGAGGTGGAAGATTATACTTTAAATGGTTTGAATTTAGTAATTAAACCAAATAAAAAAATTGCTGTTGTTGGAAAAAGTGGTAATGGGAAATCGACTATATTTAATCTACTTCTTAGATATTTTGACGCTACTGAAGGAGAAATATTAATTGATAAAACTAATATTAAGGACTTAAAAGAAGATTCTTTACGAGGAACTATTTCTATAATTAGACAAAATCCTTTTATATTTAACATGAGTATTTTTGATAATTTTAAATTAGTTAAAGAAGATGTTACATTAGATGAAGTAAAAGAAGTGTGTAAGCGCGCTAACATAGATGAATACATAGAATCCCTACCTAGTAATTATGAAACAATAATTGGTGAAGGTGGTATTAATTTATCAGGTGGACAAAAACAACGTCTTGCGATAGCAAGAACCCTACTTTTAAATACAAAGATAATTCTTTTTGATGAAGCTACAAGTGCTTTAGATAATGAATCACAAGAATATATTAAAAAAACAATTGATGATTTAGTAAAAGACCATACAGTTATAATAGTTGCGCATCGTTTATCAACAATAATTGATGCTGATATTATTAATATAATTGATAAAGGAACACTTGCTGCAAGTGGTACTCATAAAGAATTATTAGAAAAATGTGAGATTTATAAAAATCTTTATAAACAAGGTTAAATATACCTTGTTTATTTATTTTTATGATATAATTATTTTGTAAAGTAGGAGGAAAAATGGAGAACAATTTAAAATTACTTGTTTTTGACAATTTTAAAGATTTTGGTGAAAAGGTTAATGATCACTTGAACAAAATTAGAAAGACTAATGTTAATTATGTTGTTCCAGCAGAGGAAACAAGATTCAATAATGGAGAAGGTAAGTTTAAAATTAATGAATCAATAAGAGATCAGGATGTATACATATTAAGTGATGTTGGGAATCATTCTATTACTTATAATATGTATGATTATATTAATCATAAAAGTCCCGATGATCACTATCAAGATATTAAAAGAGCGATATGTGCGATAAGAGATCACTCTAAATGTAATTCAATTATAATGCCACTTTTATATGCTTCAAGACAGCATAGAAGAAACGGAAGAGAATCGTTAGATTGTGCTTCTGCTCTTCAAGAATTAATTGCATTAAAAGTAAAAAATATAATGACTTTTGATGTTCACAGTAAAGATATTCAAAATGCAATTCCTAATTCTTCTTTTGATAGCTTTTTTCCGACTAAAGAAATTATATCCGCATTTTTAAAAGAAGAAGTTGACTTTAATAACATGTTTGTATTAGCGACTGATACAGGTGCAGTTGGTAGAGCTAATTTATATGCGAATTTATTTAAATGTGAAATGGGATTTTTTAGAAAAGAAAGAAATACTTCAATCTTAGTTGATGGAAAAAATCCAATTATTAAACATCAATATGTTGGTAGTAGCTTTAAAGGTAAAGTAGTTCTAATACCAGATGATATGATAGCGAGTGGTGAATCTATTTTAGAAGTTGCTCACGAAGCTAGAAAAAGAGGGGCATCTAAGATATATCTAATTACTACTTTTGCTTTATTTACTAAAGGAATAGAAACATTTAAAAAAGCATATAAGAAGAAAGATTTTACAAAACTATTTACAACCAACTTAACATACTTTGATCAAAAATATAATGATTTTGAATGGATTGAAGCAGTTGACTGTTCATATAAGACTGCTCAAATAATAGATTGTCTAAATAAAGGTTGCTCAATAAGTCCACTTCTTAATGAAAGTGAAATTATAACAAAAATGATTAATGAAAGAGTTAAAGATATCTAATGCAAGAAAAAGAAATAAACGAAGCAATTAATAAATATAGCTTAATTAGACACAAAGACATATTTATTACCAATGAAGAAGCAAGCATTTTAGAAAACTATGATTTTGATTATAAGAAATATAATAGCTTAGACTCATTACTTTTTGACTTAGAAGAATACTTAAATACAGGGTTTGCTGATGATACTTTTGAATATGTTCTTTCTAATTTAACTGAGAGAAAATATTACTTAGATACCAACAAATGATAGAAAAGAGACAAAATGAAAAAATTAGATATTGTATATGAAGATAAACACCTAATAGCAGTCAATAAAGAAGCAGGACTTCTTACTATTGCAACTGAAAACGAAAGAGACAATACTTTGTTTCATCAAGTAATAAGCTATGAAAAGAAGAAAAATAAAAGTAATAAAATATTTATTGTTCATAGACTTGATAAAGACACTAGTGGAATTGTCGTATTTGCTAAAAGCTCTTTAGTAAAAGATAGGCTTCAAAATAATTGGGAAGAAACAAAAAGATTTTATACAGCAGTAGTTGAAGGAAAAACTGATAATGATGGTGTTATTAAATCTTGGTTAAGAGAAAATGCTAATTTTGTTTCATACTCTTCAAACAAACCAGATGATGGGAAACTTGCTATTACAAAGTATAAAAAAATTAATGAAAGTAAAAGTTATTCATTACTGTCTATAGAAATATTAACAGGAAGAAAAAATCAAATCAGAGTTCATATGAAAGATATTAATCATCCAATAATAGGGGATACTAAGTATGGAGCTAAGGCTAATCCTTTAAGAAGAATGGGCTTAGTTGCGAACAAACTAGAGTTTAAACATCCTATAACAAATGAGATGTTAATGCTTGAGGTTAAGGTTCCTAAGGAATTTTTAAATATGTTTAAAGCAAATAAGCTTGACACAAAAGAATTTAAGATAAAAAAAGCTCTTTAAAAAAGGAAAAATATTTATTATAATAAGATTGGGGTGGAAATGTGAATTATTCTAGTTTAATTTTGAATTTAATCTTACCTGTTTTATCTATTATTATACCAGTTTGGGTAACTGTTTATACAGTCAACAAAAGAATCAAAGCGCAAACGCATGAGAATCATCAACCACATCTTGTTTTGGAAAGCATCAAAACAATTGATGCAATTGATAAATTACGTTACTATCTTACTTTTTTTGGAAGAAATTTATTTAAAGAAAATAAGAAGATCATACCAGAAGAAGTAATTGAAAAAGAAAAAGATAACATGCTTAACATTGATATTTCTCTTAAAAATATTGGTTATGGTGTTGCGACTAATATTAAGTTTTATAATCTATTAACCGGGCATCAAGTATATGGAAGCCAAGAAAGCTCTTTAGAAGAAAATCAAAAATTATATACAACTTTTGATATAGGCTCAGGTGAAACAAAGAAAGTATCTAGCCAAGTAGTAGCGATTTTTAATGAAAATGAATTAGAAGATCATAATCGTATTTTATGTGTATATAAAGATTTAAACAATATAGTTGATAGTTTCATGATGACGCTTAATGTTAAGCCAAATCATCATTATGATTATTTTGCTTATCAGCCATCTTCTCATAGCTATAAAGCATGGATTAGAGAAAACAAAAAAGAATATAAAAAAATAATAGAAAAATATAAGAAATTGTAGGTGATTTATGAAAATATTAGTAACAGGTGGAGCTGGATATATTGGAACGCATACTTGTGTAGAGTTACTTGAATCAGGTTATGAAGTAGTTGTAATAGATGATTTTTCTAATTCCAATATGGGCTCTCTTAATAATGTAATGAAAATTACAAATAAAGATTTTAAATTTTATGAAGGTGATGTTAAAGATAAAGCTTTACTAGAAAAAATATTTAATGAAAATAAAATTGATGCTGTAATTCATTTTGCAGGTTATAAAGCAGTAGGTGAATCAGTTTTAAAACCTCTTAAGTATTTTGAAAATAATTTACTTTCAACAATTAATCTTTGTGAAGTAATGCAGAAATATAATTGTAAAAAATTAGTATTTTCATCAAGTGCAACGGTTTATGGTGATCCAGTAACTTTACCTATTAAGGAAGATGCTAAAGTAGGGGCTACTAATCCATATGGCAGAACTAAACTAATGAATGAAAAAATGCTTGCAGATCTTTATAATTCAGACTCAGACTTTAGTATTATAATACTTCGCTATTTTAATCCAATAGGCGCTCATAAAAGTGGTTTAATTGGTGAAAATCCTAATGGAATACCAAATAATTTGATGCCTTATATTGTAAAAGTCGCAACTCATGAGCTAGAAGTTCTCAGTGTATTTGGAAATGATTATGATACAAAAGATGGAACGGGTGTAAGAGATTATATCCATGTTGTTGATTTAGCTAAAGGTCATATTAAAGCACTTCTGAAAGCTTTAAGTGAAAAAGGTATTAAATATTATAATTTAGGTACTGGACAAGGCTATAGTGTTTTAGAAATCATTAATGCATTCGAAAGAGTAAACAATGTAAAAGTAAATTATAAAATAGTGCCTAGAAGACCTGGTGATATTGCATCTTGTTATGCAGATCCTACTAAAGCTTCTCTTGAACTAGGATTTAAAGCAACGTATGGAATTGACGATATGTGCAGAGATAGCTATAATTATGCTATAAATAATAAATAAAGGAGATATTATGGAAAATAAAGTAAATAATGAAAAAAAGCCTATGCCTATTCCTGTAAAAAAAACATTTAATCCTTTTAGTACAAACAGTAATGTTAAAAAAGGATTTGGAACAGGATTTAAAGGTAACTTTACAAGACCAAAAAGAAGTAATAGAGGCGTATAATAAAGTCAGTCATAAGACTGATTTTCTTTTAGAGGAGGGTTTATGAAATTTAGCGAACTTAATATTAGTGATAGCATAAAAAGTATTATCAAGAAAAATAATCTTGATGAGATGACAAAAGTTCAAGTAGAAGTTATACCTAGAGTAATTGATAGAAAAAATGTTTTAGCCTCAGCTAATACAGGAACAGGTAAAACATTATCTTTTGTTATACCAATTGTTAATAATCTAAAAAAAGAAAAAGGCAAAATAACAACTTTAGTTTTAAGTCCAACAAAAGAGCTTTCTCTTCAAACGAGAGATGTCTTTAGAACATATTTAATAAATACTGATTATAAATGTAGTGTAATACTAGGCGGATCTAATCAAAAGTCACAAAAAGAGTTATTAGCAAAAGGACTTGATATATTAGTAGCGACTCCTGGAAGACTTCTTGATTTAATAAGGAACAAAAAAATTGATTTATCTTTAGTCGATACTTTAGTCATTGATGAAATAGATGAAATGGTTAAGAAGGGCTTTTTGAGTGACTTAAAAGATATTGTTTCAGTATTACCTAGTAGTAAACAAGTGTTAATGTTTTCTGCAACTATTAATGATAGAGTTAAAGCTTTCTTTAGGGCACTTACTACTAACTATGAAGTTATTGAATTAAAAAATGAAAATAGTACTGATATTAAACAAGAGTTTATTTGTGTTACTGATGATATAAAATTTAATATATTCAAAAAAATTATTTTAAATAGTAAAAGAACCTTAGTATTTACTGATACACTTGAAGAAACTAATTATTTAGTTAATAGATTAAAAGAATATAAAATAAATGTTCAAGGAATAAATAGTAGTTATGATAAAACTTTAAAAGGTAAAATCATTCGTGATTTTAAGGAAAATAAAATAAGAGTGTTAATTTCAACTGACTTAATGGCAAGAGGAATTGATATTGAAGATTTAGAATTAGTTCTTAATTATAATGTTCCTGAACTAGCAAGCTATACTCATAGAATTGGTAGAACAGGTCGTGGTGGCTCTAGTGGAAAGGCCATTACTTTATATACAGAAAAAGAATTAAATAAAGTAAAAAAACTCACAGACTCTTTAAATATTGACCTAAAGGTAAATTAGTGCTAATATAAAAGGTATTTTAGGGGGATTTTATGGAAATAATTAATTACAAAGAAACAGAAGAGCAATTCTTTTCTTTTGTTGAGAGATGCAGGTTATTGGTTTTAAATTGCTTTTTCAAAGAATCAGAATTATAAGATGGCATTTCAATAAGAAAAGATTTATCATCAAGAGGAATAATACCAGACAATTATAGCGTTGAATATGCACTTAGGGCACATCGACTTAGCTTGATTAATCTTAAACTGGATCATACAACACGCGTTATAAAAGATGCAACTAGAATTGCAGAAAAATTAGAAATAAATGTGGATTTTACTAAAATTTTGCGTGTTGCGGCTCTTCTTCATGATATTGGTCGTTTTCCACAAGCCACATGTAGTAATGACTTTATAGATGGAAACTGTCAATTATTTAATGAAGCTGAAATCAAATATAGTCATGCGACATATGGAAAAAGAATATTGACTAATTCAGGTGAAATTAGCGTATTTAGTATTCCAAAAATAATTGAGCCACTTATTTTGACTGCTGTAGAAAATCATCAAGTACATGTTTTAACCGGTGATCTTGCGTTGAGATTTGATAATCTTGATCAGCTTAAAATAAATACTGAATCTGGTTCTGTTTTAACAGGCAGTGAAAATTTGAATGAGGCAGAAAAAATAATTGTTGCAGCCATTTTACAAATTATTAAAGATGTTGATGGAATAGATATTTTATATCAGCATTTAACAGGGGAATTCCCTGTTGTTAGACCATATATTGTATATGATGTTTGTGGAGATAGTATTAATTCTATTGCTGAACATTTTGGCATATCAGTAGATGAAATTCTTTCATATAGTGGAAGGACAGCTAGTGAATTAGAAGGAAAATCAACGATTAATGTTCCTTCAGAAAATATTGCTCCAGAAAGATTAGTTGTTCCTGAAGATATTCAGAACATGTTTTTTAATAATGAAAAGATGAACTTGTCCGTTTTACAAGCAAGAAGAGACTGGACTTTTATTACTGGTATGTGGTGGCGATTAAATGCCTTTGTTGGTGGTATTAATTTTGTTTCAAATCTAGAAATTATAAAAGAAGTTGAATTACTTGATAGAGTATATAATCAATATCCAGATAAATATAAACCTTTAGTAGTTGATGCTTTTGAGTATGCTAAAAAGATGTTATTAGATAAAGTTATAGAAGAAAGAAAAGGGAAAATTTATACAAGATAAACTATAGTATAACTATAGTTTTTTTTATAAAAAAATAATGTTTGGTAAATATAATAATATGTGCTATACTATACGAGCAATAAAGGGAGAATTTATGAAATTTAAAGAACTTGGTTTATCAAATAAAATATTAGAGGCCTTAGAAGAAATTGGTTATGAAGAGGCAACACCTATTCAAGAAGCTTCTATTCCTTCTATATTAAAAGGCAAAGATATTGTTGGAAATGCTCAAACAGGAACAGGTAAAACTGCAGCTTTTGCTTTACCATTAATCGATAATTTAATTAAAAATAACATTAAAAGTAAAGAAATTAAAATACTAATTCTTAGTCCAACAAGAGAATTAGCGCTTCAAATTAATGAGAATATTGTTAATTATATTTCAAAAACAACATATAAAAGTGGTGTTATTTTAGGTGGAGTAAAAGAAGGCGCTCAAGTAAGTATGCTTGCTCGTGGAATTGATATATTAGTGTCAACACCAGGAAGACTACTTGATTTAATTAAACAAAAAAAAGCTGATATTACTAAAGTAAAAATGCTTGTTTTAGATGAAGCTGATACAATGCTTGATATGGGATTTATAAAAGATATTAAGTCAATTATTAGTTATGTTCCAAAAGATAGACAAACGCTTTTGTTTTCAGCAACAATGCCTGAAGAAATAAAAGAACTATCAGTTCAATTCATGAATAATCCTTTAACTATTAAAGTAAATTCAAATGAAATAACAGTAGACAAAATAAATCAACAATTATATTATGTTGATACAGTAAATAAACTACCACTTTTACTTGATATAATTGATTCTAAAGAAAAACCTACAACATTAATATTTACAAGAACTAAAAGAGGCGCTAACAAACTTGAAGAAGAACTTTTAGCTTATTCAATAAAGGCTTCAGTTATTCATGGAAATAAAACACAATCTAATAGAGTGAAAGCTTTAAGTGATTTTAAAACTAAAAAAAATCGTATTATGATAGCAACTGATATAGCTGCACGTGGTATTGATATAAATGATCTTGAATTAGTAATAAATTATGATATGCCAGAGAAAGCTGAACTTTATGTTCATAGAATTGGTAGAACAGCTAGAGCTGGTAAAGATGGTATTGCTATATCTTTTTGTGCTAGTTCAGAATTAGTAGAACTTAAAGCGGTTGAAAAAATACTTAAGAAAAGTATTCCTGTAGTAAGTCATAAATATCCAATGGTTTTAAAAGAAGAAAGAAAGACTCATAAAGGAAGAAATGCTTCAAGTCATTCAAGAAGCAATCAAGAAAGAAAGTTTAGTAAACCTAAAGAAAATAGAACTGAAAAGAAATCATATAATAAAATTGATGCATCTACTAGAAGTAGAGTTGAATCAAAAGAAAGGCTATATACTAAGACAAATACCTCTAGTAAAAGAACTACTTATTCAAATAAAAATAATAAAAGTAGTGATTTTAAAAGAAGTGAAAATAACTCATCAAGAGGTGGATTTAGTAATAGGCTATCTGGTAATTTTAAAAATAAAAAAAGAGAATTTAAAAAATATACTGCGTAAGCAATATATTTTTATTTTCTCTTTAATTTTCTTTTAAATTTTCTTATTATTTTTTTAGAAAAGTAAGAAACAATAATAATTACTAGTATAGAGGCTAGATATATATAATCTACATTTGACTTTTTTAAATCATTCCAAATGTTAATCTTATTTGCTTTAGCTATTTCTTGATGATCTTTTAAAGTATCTGTGTATTTATAATTACCATATAAATATGCTACTTCAGCAAGACCGTTTTTAATTAGCAAGTCTTGAAGTAAATAGTCATCAACAAAAACCCAAACTAAATCTCTGTTATATTTATCTTTTATGTCACTATTATCATCATATTCTATTTCAATTTTGCGGGCATTTTTGATTTGGTTGCAGGTGAATTCACTTGCTTCTTTTCCATATGGTTCAATAGAAGTAGTTGATTCTGGAGTGTCAATTGCAAGAAATCTTGTTTTAATTTCCTCGTTATTTAAAATAAAATAAGCGGTATCGCCATCAACGCATTTTGAAAATTTTACTTCAATCTTCTCACTTGCATATACATTTTTAATACTACATAATAAAATGATAACTACTATTAATAATTTTTTCATTTTTTACCTCGTACATTTATTATAATACAAATATATTAATTTGACAAAAAAATCTTTTTATATTAAAGTAAACGCCTTAAAGGAGGTTTTATGAACAATATAGAAAAAGAAAATATATTTATGAATAATAAAGTAATGCGCGATGGTATAAATTTTTTTGTAGTTGGTACATTTATTATTTGCATGTTAGTAATAGTGCTTTTTTTAAAGAATATATCACCATATATAAATAGCGAGGGAGTTATTTTAACTTCAATTATTTTAAAAAATATTTTTTTAAATTCAATGTACTTACTTGTTGCATCAATTATATTATGGTATGAAGTAGTTGGTACGATAATGTTTATAAGAATAATAAAAAAACGCATTTTATCAGCCTATACTCCAAAAATGTTCATTTATTTATCTTGGCTTTTAATCTCTACTTTAATTAGTGCGGGAATGTTTATTATTTTAGTTAATTATATTCCATATATTTATTTAATAGCTGCTTTATTATTGATCTTTTTATTGGGCTTTAGAGTCTATAAAGGCTTAATTAACAGATATTATTTAAAAATAAAGCAATTTGAGGTTGAAATATTGGATATATAGCAGAAAAATCTTTACAAATGAATTTTAAAAATGCTATAATTATCGAGTTATGGGGAAGTGTGTATAAATGGAAAAAATAAGAAATATCGCAATCATTGCGCATGTCGATCACGGAAAAACTACATTAGTAGATAAATTATTACAATTTTCAGGAACTTTTAGAGATAATGAAGAAATTGTTGAATGTGTAATGGATTCTAATGATATTGAAAGAGAACGTGGAATTACCATTTTAGCTAAAACAACAGCAATAGACTATAAAGGATATCGTATTAATATATTAGATACTCCAGGTCATGCTGATTTTGGTGGTGAAGTTGAAAGAATCATGAACATGGTAGATGGAGTTTTACTTGTTGTTGATGCTTATGAAGGAACAATGCCACAAACAAGATTTGTTTTAAAGAAAGCTTTACAAGCAGGAGTAATTCCAATTGTTGTTGTAAATAAAATAGATAAGCCTACAGCTCGTCCTAAAGAAGTAGTGGATGAAGTAATTGACTTATTTATAGAATTAGGGGCTGATGTTGATCAGCTAGATTTCCCAGTCATTTATGCATCAGGTTTAGCTGGAACATCTAGTTTTTCTGATGTTATAGCTTCACAAGAAAAAACAATGGAACCTATCTTAGATACTGTAATTGAGCATATTCCTTCTCCTAAAACTAATGTAGATGGTGCTTTACAGTTTCAACCAGCACTATTAGATTATAATGACTTCGTTGGTCGTATTGGAATTGGCTTAGTTAAAAGAGGAACCATGAAAATAAATGAAATGGTTACTTGTGTTAGATTAGATGGTTCAACAAAGCAATTTAGAATTCAAAAAATGTTTGGTTTCTTAGGACTTAAGAGAATTGAAATAGAAGAAGCTAAAGCAGGTGAAATTGTTGCGATAGCAGGACTTCCTGATATATCAGTTGGCGAAACTGTTTGCAATAATGGTGTCTTAGAAGCACTTCCTTTACTTAGAATAGATGAACCAACTTTACAGATGAACTTTGGTGTTAATACTAGTCCATTTAATGGTAAAGAAGGTAAATTTTTAACAGCTCGTAAAATTGAAGAACGTCTTTTAAAAGAAACTGAGAAAGATGTTTCATTAAGGGTTAAACCATATGATGCTGAAAATTGGACTGTATCTGGCCGTGGTGAACTTCATTTATCTATATTAATTGAAACAATGCGAAGAGAAGGATTTGAGCTTCAAGTGTCAAAGCCTGAAATAATTGTAAAAGAAATAGACGGTAAAAAATGTGAACCATTTGAAGATGTTGAAATAGAAGTTCCTGAAGCTAATGTGGGACCAGTCATTGAAGCCTTAGGATTACGTGGTGGCGTAATGGACAACATGAGTGGACATGAAGGAATATCACGCTTGCGATATACTGTTCCTTCACGCGGATTAATTGGTTTTACAACTGAATTTATGACAATGACTAAAGGTTATGGGATTTTAAATCATACGTTTAAAGAATATTTACCTATGGCAGATACTGCAGTAGGAAGTAGAAAAAATGGTGTTTTAGTTTCTATGGAAAATGGAAAATCGACAGCTTATGCTTTAGGTCAGCTTGAAGACCGTGGTGTTATGTTTATAGAACCAGGTGTTGAAGTATACGAAGGAATGGTAGTGGGTGAGAACAACCATGATAATGATTTAGCTGTTAATGTTGTAAAAGGTAAGAATTTAACTAATACGAGAAGTTCAAGTAAAGATCATACAGTTGTTTTAAAAAGACCAAGATTAATGACTCTAGAAATCTGTCTTGACTATATTAATGAAGATGAACTAGTAGAAGTAACTCCACTTAATTTCAGAATAAGAAAGAGAATACTAAATACTGAACAAAGAAGAAAGTATGATTCTAAAAAATAATATTTTCTTTTTTTATTGTTTAAAAAAAAAGAATATGCTATAATTACAATAGGTGATAGTATGAAAAAAGTAATCATTAGTTTTATTTTATTTTTTGTAGTTTCTATTTTAAATGTAAACGCGCTTAGCATTAATAAATTAACAGTTGAAGGCAAAGAAGTAACGTTAGAAAACAATGAATATAATGTCAGTGTTGGTAATGCAGTTACCAGTGTAAATATAGATGTTTTAGTTGAAAATGGTGTTACTTATACTGTAGAAGGAAACAGCAATTTTTTGGTTGGTAACAATATAGTTAAAATAATTTTGTTAAACGGAAATGAAAGCACTACTTATACACTAAATGTGTTACGTATGTCTGATGATATTATTACGCTTTCTAATAACAATTATTTATCTAACCTATCAATTACTGGCTATCCAATTGGCTTCGATAAAAATAAACTTGAATATAATTTAACAATTAAAGCAGAAGCTAAGTTAAAATTAACTTATGAAGCTGAAAATGATGATGCAACTGTGTATGTCGAAGGTAATGAAGCTTTAGTTGATGGAAGTGTTATTAAAATAAAAGTAGTAGCGCAATCAGGAGATTTAAGAGAATATAAAATTAATATTACTGCAACTGAAAAAAGAGAAGAACCTGATTTATATAATCCAAATCAATTTGATTTAAAACTTTTACTTTTTATTGTTCCAGCTTTACTTATTACAATTTTACTTATCTCTGTTAATATGAAAGATAAAAAGACAAAATAGTCTTTTTTCTATAAACTTTACATTTTATTAATTAAAATAAAGAAATATATGATAAAATGCTTGCAAACGGAATCTTTTTATGTTAAATTAATATTGGTTTAAAGATTATTTCGTTACTTTCCTTTTTGAAGTCAAAATAACTATTAAATCAAATCTATAAAGGAGGAACACGAAATGGCTTTTACTGATAAGACTTTAACTTGCAGAGATTGTGGAGCAACATTCACATTTACTGCTGGTGAACAAGAATTTTATGCTGAAAAAGGTTTCCAAAATGAACCTACAAGATGCAAAGACTGTCGTAACGCAAGAAAAAATAACCGCGGAAACAGCAGCAGACCTTCAAACGGAGGAAGATAATAAATAAAGCCTTAGGGCTTTTTTATTTACTATTTTTTATTATTATGTTATTATATAATTAATATGGTGATGATATGAATAATGAGAATATTTCAAATAAAAAATATATAATTATGTCAATTTTATTTATTTCAATGCTTTCTATTTGTGCTTTTTTAATTGGATATGGGATTAATGATGGAACTTGCCCAAAATGCAATGATAAAACAGTAGTAAAGGTTTTTACAACCGTTAATAATATCGAAACAACTGTTGATTATAATATGGTTACAAGCGAAATTAAAAAAGATTTAATTGGAAAGTATATAAATGATGCTGATAAAAAGTCTTTTTTTGAAATACAAAGTGATGGTAATTTCAAACTAGTAATTAATAACTGCTCCGAATATGTGGAATATACTAATGATAATTTTGTTCTACTTTTATATTATCGTAAAGAGTTATCAAGCAGTAGTGATGAATTAATTGAAAATGAAAATTATGATTATTATACAACACTTACATTAATACCAAAAGGAGAAATAGAAGGAGACTTACTTACAGCTAAAATGCTAACATTTAGTGATAGTGTATATTCAAAAGATGGAATAAGTAAGGAATTTATAGGACCAAACAGTTGTAGTAGTTCTAACCTTTACCAAAAGGAAGTATATGATGAAAAATGATGTTGTTATAAATAAAAAAGTAATATTATTTGTTCTTTTAATCGCATTAGTTTTATTTGTAGCATTTGCTATATTCGTATATAGTGAAGGAGAAAAAAGTACAAATAACGTTAATGAAAATGAAAAAACGGATACTAATATAGATAATGAAGAAGATGAAAAAGTAAGTTTTATTGGAAAGTATATAAACGAAAGCGATAAAAAATCTTTTTTTGAGATACAAAGTGATGGAACTTTTCACTATGTTGCTAACGGTTGTGAAGGCTATTTTAATTATACTAATGAAAATTATACTCTTGACATTAAAAATAGTAAGACAAGTGTAACCATTAGCATATTATCAAATACTAATGAAAATAATAATTATTTTGTTTTTAATTCAAAGGAAATAATAGAATTAAATGTAGTATCTTTAACGGGACCAAATAGTTGTAGCAGCTCAAATATTTTTATTAAAAGTAATTAAATATGTATATAAAATGCATATTTTTTTATTTTATTTTAAAAAGTTTGACTTTATTTTATTTTTTGCGATATAATCAAATTATGATAGGAACGATATATGAGTGAATTTGGAATAAGTACGACGTCAGTCAAGAAGGTTTCTTCCGATTTAATTTTAAAAGTTGATAGAATAGATAGACTGCTTAAAGAAATCGAAGAGATTGCTTCAATTATCCAAAGTAATGCTAATGATGATATTTCTATCAAATACTCAGATACTTTAAATGCTCTTCTTTCAAACAATATGACTATTGTGAGTAATTTAAAAAAAATAAGTGAAGACTTAGAAAGATTAAATGTAAGATACACAAGAAAAGATATTGATATGGAACAAGAACTAAAAAGTAAAAGCGACTAGAAATTAAAGGGAGGTAAAAACTGTGCAAAATTTAAATATTGCTATAAATGATACAGGAGCAGACTCATTACTTAATGATATTAAAAAAGAATTCGTAACTAATACTATTGCAAAGTTAAATGCTGTAGATCCTGTAATTAAAGCAATTAAAGAAGTATGGGTTGGAGAAGACAGTGACAAATTTATTGCTGATTTTCTTGCCAAAAAGAAACAAGCCGAACAAAATTTAAATACAGAATTTCAGAAAATTCAAACTCAGTTTACAAATGTTAAAGCTGATTGGGCACAATTTAGAAATTCTAATTATCAATAATTGAAAGGAGATTAATATGGCAGTAGGAACATTTAAAGGTATTAATACAGAAGGAATACCAAATGCGAAAGCAAAGATTAATGAATATATAACTTCTGTTGAAACTTATTTAGGGCAAATATCACAATCTGATTTTACTAAAGCTTTTAAAGGGCAGTATACAGCAGGAATGCAAAATTTTGTTAGAGCAGTTTCTGCAAATGCGAAGAGTGTATTAAATGAACTAAATACTTTCGATGAAAAAATTGAGGCAGCAAGTAAGAGATATAGTGAAAAAGATGCAGAGCTTGCTTCAAGTATTCCAAATAGCGGACAAAATAACGGATAAAAATGTTGATATTCAACATTTTTTTATTGTTATAAATTAATTAATTTGATATATTATAAAGGGATGATAAATATGAATCAAGATAAAATAAAAAGTGATTTATTAAAGTTTAAAAATATAAAAGAAAATCTAATTTCTATATATGAAAGTATGAGAAATGCGAAACAATCTTTGATCAGTTTTGATAATGTAATGATAAATGCTTATAGTATTGACAAAGTAAGTTTTGCAAATAAAAGAACATCAGAAATTATAATATCACTTGAAGCAATGCACGATAAAATTTTTAATGAAGTAATACAATCTATTGATGCAAAAATAAGTAGTTTAGAGGGGATGATACAGTAATGGTTTATATTAATCAAGATTATAAAGTATTAAAGGAAAATAGCGAAAGAATTATTTCAATTTCTAAAGATTACAAAAAAGAAATAAATGATTTTTTTTCTGATTTAAATAAAATAAAAGACAAATGGAAGGGTAATGATTCTATGCTATATCTAAACGATTGTTTAAGCGAAAAAAACCATTATATATTATATGCAGAAAAGTTAATTAAATGTGCCGAGTTCATTAATTCAACGGCCAAAAGGATTGAAGAAACTATAAAAAAAAGCAGTTTGGAGTAATTTATGGCAAGAGTTTTATTAAATGCATCACTTCTTAACAACGAGGCAGACAGTAAAATAAGTGAGGCCATTTCTTATTTAGATAAGGCCTATGAACTTTCATATTTAGTTCAAAGTATTCCAGAGCCTTTTGAGTACAAAGATTATATTAAATCTATTACTGTGAATATCAAAGAAATGAGAGATAGATGTTTAAACATTCGTTTATGGACAAAAAAGGTAATAAGTAATTTTGAAGGAGAAAAGTATATTATAATGTCCTCATATACTCCAGTTGAGGTAGTAACTGTACCTATTCGTGTTAAAAGAATTTCTGATTGAATTTTTGTAATATATGTATTATACTATTATTAGAATAATAAGGTGGATATATGTTAATATACTTAATTAAAAACGGAGGCATTGAAACATTTCGTCTTCCTTCAGTTATAAGTGGTAGCTACTGGATTTTTGATACCGATGAGTTTAAAGAAAAAAGAAGTTTAATTAAAGTAGCTGCAACATTAGATGGATGGAAGATAATAAGCAACCCTGATGTAAAAATATTGATTAATGGTCAATATTTTGATTTTGCAATTCTTAATTATTATTCTTTTTGTAGTATTGAAGCAAACAGTGGTAGTGAGAATTTTGTTTTATATTGCTGTCCAGATATTGAAAATTATCAAAAATATAAGATTAATGACAAAACCCTTGCTATAGGAAAAAGCTTAGAAAATGATGTAATCTACAATTCTTTACTAATGACAGACAATGAAGCTTATATATATTATAAAGAGAATGGATGGTATATCGAAAGCGCTAATAATAGCAGTAATTGTTATTTAAATAATCATAAAGTGAAGAAATCTCTTTTAAAAAACGGTGATATTGTTTTTTTAATGGGATTAAAAATGTTTATTTTAAACAACGAGCTTTTTATAAACAATCCAGATAATTTATTTAAAGTTGGATCAAAAAAACTTCAACTGATTAACAGTATTATTAAAAATAAAACAGATATAAAAGAAAAAAACATTAACACAACAGAAAATCATTTCTTTCGTTCACCTAGATTTATGTCTAAGGCTTTAAATACTGAAGTAAAAATTGATGCACCTCCTGAATTAGGAGAAAAAGATAAAACTCCGATTATGTTAACAATAGGTCCTGCTTTTACTATGGCTATTGTTTCACTATCTTCAGGCTTTATAGCGATAAAATCGGTTATAGAAAACAATGGGAATATTGACGATGCAATGGTAACAATTGTAATTGCAGTTTCTATGTTAATAGGAGCGGTTCTATGGCCTATTCTTAACAGAAAATATCAAAACAGAAGTTTAAAAGCTCGTGAAAAATTGCGATTTATAAAATACTCTAAATATATTGATCAAAAAGTAAAAGAAATTGAATTATCGTTACAAAATCAAAAAAATGTTTTATTTGAAAATAGTATTGATTTAAAAGAATGCCAAAACGCAATTTTAAATAGAACAAGAAACTTGTGGGAAAAAAGAATTGAACACAGTGATTTTTTAATGGTCAGATTAGGTATAGGAAATGTTGAGCCAAACATCAAAATAGTTTTCCCTGAAGAAAAGTTTGCTTTGTATGATGATGCTTTATTGATTGATGCGAGAAAAAAAATTGAAGCAGCAAGCAGTAAAATAAATGTGCCAATAAATATTTCTTTAAAAGATAAGTATATAACCGGTATTGTTAGTGAAAATAGGGAATTATCGAATTTAATTGTTAAACAAATAATTTTTCAACTTTCCACTTCGCATAGCTATGATGATGTAAAAATAGTTTTATTTACTAATTCTCAAAGTGGAGATAAATGGGATTTATTTAAAATATTGCCTCATATGTTCAATAACGAGAAGACAATTAGATTTTTTGGAACAAATGTTGATGATATTAAACAAATATCAAGTTATTTAGAAGAAGACTATAATAAAAGAAATAGCGTATTATCTTCGAATGATACATCTGAAAAAGAAAAGAAAGAGGCACTTTTACCTTATTATGTTATTATCTGTGACGATTTTAAACATTTAAGAGGTGTTGAAATAATTAAGAAAATTTTAAAACAAGGCTCTAACCGCGGATTTAGTCTTATTTTAGAAGATGATAAATTAGCAAATTTACCTAATGAGTGTTTTTCTTTCATAAACGTTGATAAAGTATCATGTGGAATATTTGAAAATGAACTAATATCAAGTAAGCAATTATCTTTTAATGCAGACTTTGAAACTACTATTGATTATGAAAAATGTATTAAACATTTAGCAAATACTTCAATTAATATTGAAAGTGGTGAAACCTCCCTTCCAAAAGTTATTAGTTTTCTTGAAATGTATGGTGTAGGAAATGTTAGTCAGTTAAATATATTAAATAAATGGAAGTTAAATGATCCAGTTAATAGTTTGGCTGTTCCTGTTGGAATAGATGAAACTGGTGATTTATTTAAAATAGATTTACATGAAAAATATCATGGACCACATGGCTTAATTGCTGGTATGACTGGATCTGGTAAGAGTGAATTCATTATCACCTTTATTTTATCTTTAGCAATAAACTTTTCACCTGATGAAGTAAATTTTGTTTTAATTGACTATAAAGGTGGAGGATTAGCGGGAGCTTTTTACAATAAAGAAACAAAAATAAAACTCCCTCATTTAGCTGGAGTTGTCACTAATCTAGAAACAAGTGAGATTAAAAGAACAATGGTTTCAATTGAGAGTGAACTAAAAAGAAGGCAAACAGTATTTAATGAAGTACGAGAGAAGTTAAATGAAAGCACTATTGATATATATAAGTATCAAAAATATTATCGTGAAAAAAAAGTAACAGAGCCAATGCCGCACTTATTTATTGTAAGTGATGAATTTGCGGAGTTAAAGTCACAGCAACCAGAATTTTTAGATAATTTGATAAGTATAGCTAGAATTGGTCGAAGCTTGGGAGTACATTTGATACTTGCAACACAAAAACCTTCAGGCGTTGTTAATGAACAGATTTGGAGTAATGCAAAATTTAGAGCTTGCTTTAAAGTTCAAAACAAAGTTGACAGCTATGATATGCTAAAAAGAGAAGAGGCTGCAACATTAAAAGATGTAGGAAGATTTTATTTACAAGTTGGTTATAATGAAATGTTTAAAATAGGCCAATCTGCTTGGTGTGGCATGAAATATAGTGGTTTAGATAAAGTCCAAAAAAACATTGATACAAAAGTAACATTCATTAATCAAATAGGAAATTCAATTAAAAGTGTTGATTTTGATAGAAGGAATATTTCAAGTAATTCAGTTGGTGATGAACTTCAAAACATTGTTAGCTATTTAACTAATTTATCAAGTGAAAATAATTTTAAAAATAAAACTTTATGGCTTGATTCTATACCATCTCATATTAATTTAAATGACCTTATAAAGAAATATAATTACGTTTATGATAATGAAATTAATCCCATTATCGGAGAATATGACATTCCAGATGAGCAAAGACAAGATCTTTTTACCTTACCATTAAAAGATAATGGTAATACAATTCTATATGGTTCATCTACTTCTGGAAAAGAAATGTTTTTAAATACTTTACTTTACTCAATTATTAATAATTATAGTGCACGAGATATAAATATTTATGCTTTAGACTTTGGCGCTGAAACAATGAAAATGTTTACAGACGCACCACAAGTGGGAGATATTATTTTAATTAATGATAGTGAAAAAATAAGTAACTTATTTAAAATGCTAAGAACGGAAATAAAGGAAAGAAAAAAAATTTTAGAACACTTTGTTAATTACTTTGATTATTCAAATAAAGTAAAAGATAAAATGCCTTTAATATTTGTCATAATAAACAATTATGAGGTTTTTCAAGAAATGTATTCTGAATTTGAAGACGAGTTAGTTCAAATAACAAGAGAATCACTAAGATACGGAATTGTATTTTTGATTACTACTAACAGTGTCACGGGAATAAGATATAACGTAACAAAAACTTTTGACAGCAAAATATTACTTCAATTAAATGATCCTGATGACTATGCCTATATATACGGAGTATCTAATATTATCATGCCATCCAGATTTATGGGAAGAGGCCTTATCAAAAAACAGAATATATATGAGTTTCAAACTGCGTCTGTTTGCAATGATAGTGACTCTGCTACTGATCATATATTAGAAAATGTCTCATATATAAGAAATAATAGTAATGTTTTTGCAAAAAAAGTACCAATTTTGCCTAGTACCGTACATTATAGTACACTTGGTAAATACTCTGAGAAGAGTTTTCCAATCGGTTTAAATATTTCAAATTTAGTTCCTGCTTGCTATGACTTTTCTATTACCTGTGGCCATATTGTGACGGGAATTAATTTAAAAAATATAAGCAGTTTTGTTTTATCTTATTTGGAGTGCTTAAATAATTTAAATTATTTTACTTTAGTTGTGGATAATTCTTTATTATTTGATAAGAAAAAAGACAAATTCAAAAATTATTATACGAATAATTTTAATCAACTATTTGACTCAATTTATGATTATGTTAAAAGATTAAATAATGAATCAAATGATATGAAGTCTTTAGTTCTCTCTTTTACGGATATATTTGATTCCTATAATATACTAAGTGACGAACAAAAAAGCAAATGGGAAGACTTTATTATTCTTGCTAAAAAAACAAATAAAGTTAAATTCTTATTTATTAGTGATATCGAAAAAATAAAAGTATTTATTTATGAATCATGGTTTACAAGTATTACAAAACTTGATCATGTTATTTGGTATGGTGATGGAATATCAGATCAAGTAACAATAAAATCAAACGCTTATAATGTTCCTAACAATATAAAGAAAATAAGAAATTTTGCTTTTTATGTTAGATTTGGTGATGCAATTCCAGTAAAACTAATGTCAGATAGTGATGAAGACTGGGAGGAATATTGATGAAAAAAATACTTATTAATGTTTATGTTCCGAGTATTGAAAAAAAATATGAATTATTTGTTCCCCAAAATAAAACAATTGGAGGCCTTATTGAACTGATTGTTAAAGGAGTCTCAGAAATGTTGGATTCTAATTTAGACTTTACAAATTATAATCTTTACAATAAGGAAACTGGAATTGTTATTGATGAAAATAGAACATTATATGAATTAAATATTTTAAATGGCGATAGTTTTTTACTAGTTTAAACAAGCACAGGTGCTTGTTTTTTCTTTGTACTAATGTTGTAGTTATGTTGACTTTTACTTGCAAATAATATATATTTATTATTAGGTAGGTGCTGTATGGAAGAAAGAGAACGAAATAAAAAAATATTATTCATAGTACTAGGAGTTATTATATTAGTGCTTTTATTTTTTGCTATAAATGCATGCTCTAAAAAAGGCGGTAGTGATAGTGGAAAGATAAGTATTTCAGAAATTAATCTGTCTGATAGCAATGTAACTTTAACAGTTGGAGATAGTAAAAAACTATCTTATACAGTTATTCCTTCTAATAGTGATGAGGCTGTTAAATGGATAAGTAGTGATAGTACTATAGCAACTGTTGATAATAAAGGAAATGTTTCTGCCTTAAAAACTGGTACAGCTATAATAACAGCAGTTTCAGAAGAAGGTAGTGTTTCTAAATACTGCGTTGTTAAGGTTGCCTCTAAAATAGTTGATGATACAAATCCAATAACAGTTTCATTAACTGAAGAAAATGTAATAGTAAAAGTAGGGACTTCAAAGCAATTGCTTTATGATATAGACCCAGCTGGAACAAAATATATTGAAATTTTATGGGAATCAAGTAATCAAATTGTTGCAACCGTTAATAGTGATGGGCTTGTAACAGGAAATAAAACTGGTACAGCAAATGTAACTTTAAAACTTATATTAGCTGATAATTCTGTAATTACTGATACGGTACTTGTTACTGTTTCTGATAAAACATCTTTATATTTAATTAATGACATATCAACGATAAAACTAGGTGAAGTTATTCGTGTAAATGCAGCTTTAACTGATACAACTACATCTCTTATTGATGGAAAAGTAACATCAACAAGTGAAAAAACTGTTGCAGTTACAAATGTTACAACAACAAATGCATATATAACTTTTGATGTTGAAGGAAAAAAAGCCGGAAATGCAACGATAAAATTATCAGCAACAACAAATGATGGAGTAATCATTAATTATGATGTTCCTGTTATAGTTGAAGCTTTTACAGATTTATTTATAAGTGGTGGAGATAAAGAAATAGCGCAGAATGAAATATACGTAGTTGGTGCGAGATTAGAACCATCCATATCTGGAAGTATGGAAACATCATGTTCTTCTAGCAGTACAAAAGTTGCAACTGTTGAAAGTGTTTCACCAACTGGTGAATACAATGGTGCTTGTCAAATAACTGGTGTTAAGGCTGGAACTAGTACAATAACTATTAATATATCCGGACAAAAGAAAACTTTAAAAGTAACTGTTAGTGAAACGGAAACACCAGAAGAACCAGATCCGGAAGAACCAGACCCAGAAATAATATTAACTGGATTAGAAGCTGTTTTATCTAAAACCTCTTATTCAGTAGGAGAAACTGTTGGAAATTTAACTGTGCATGCTATTTACTCAGATAATACAAAGAAATTATTAATGGGATCAGAATATACAGTGGCTACTCCTTTTGATAGTACTTCTCCTGGAACGAAAACAATAAATATTGTATATCAAAACAATACAGCGGCAGTTACATATACAGTTATTGCAACGACAGGTGGTACTACTGGCGGAGACTGGGGTGGATATCCTGGTGGGGGTACAGGTGGATATAAACCAGACAATACACCTGTAACGACGACTAATACAAACAGTATTGACTTAGTTGATGCTAATAATAATGTTATACCTGTAAATGGAGCATCTAATCCTTATACAGATTCTAAGATTAATATTCGTGTAAATGCTTCTGATACAGCAGATGCAAATAAGACTTATAAGCTTGTTGTGTATTCTTGTGAGGAAGGCGATGCAAATTATGCTAATAAGCCTTGCGACAAGGTAAAATATACAATAAATTCATTAACTAAAGAACAGTTAACTGGCCAAGCACCAATATCTTTTAACACAGAAGATGTTAGTGATGGTAAGAATATTCTTAGTTTTGCTGTAATTGATAGTAGTGGAAACGTGATGTCTTTTGGTGAAGGTAATTTAAGAAATAATTATGGTGTTTTAAATATTTCTGTTGATGGATCTCAAACAACAGAAGTTGAGGATGAAATAAACATACCAAATATATATCTTACAAGATATAAATATCCTAATAGTAGTGGATGGTATAGTTTAAAAGAGGCAAACGATGGTGGTATAGTTGTAAGATTAAACGGCAAAATACCTGCTAATGTAACAGCTACTAGACTTCAAATAAATAATGTGACAGTATCTTCATCTCCAACACTTCCATATTTAGTTGGAACTTACTATAAATCTACAGTAATTAAAGCTACTTTATACTATAAGGATTCTTCTGGAGTTGAAAAATCAGTTTCTGCAGGGCCAATGGGATTAATGGTAGATGATATTCCACCTAGTTGTGATGATGTAAGACTATCTGATAATGGTTTAGGAATTACAGTAGAGGCAACTGATAAAGAAAGTGGGATAGCAAGTGCTACTATAAGTAGAGAATTTAGTACCCCAGGAACAAATTTAAGAAACGAAACGAAAGTTCAGTTATTGGATGATACTTACGGCTATTCATGGGTAACAACAGGAGCTGGAACTTATCAAGTAGTTCTGGCAGATAAAGCTGGAAATAAGTCATATTGTAGCACAATTGAGGTTCCTACTGTTAACTGCTATAGTGCCACTGTTTGTGGAGCTGGAGGAAACGGTGTAGCAGATTGCAATATTTGTGCGGCAGCGGGATGTAAAGATCCAAATGCTTCAATGTATTATAGATTTGTTAATTATGATAATGTTTATGGAGATGTAATTGGTGAAGGAGTAACTGAAATTGAAGAAATAAATGAGAATTATTCTTCTAATACAATTTGGGTTTTAGTTAATGGAGCTAATTATCAAAATTATTCGTCATCTCTTATTCCTTTAGTAGAAGGCAGCAAAAAAACAAATAGTGCTATGTGTACTGTCTCTACGGCATCAACTATTGAAGGCAGCAAATTTGCATCAGGTGAAGGCCTAGCGCATAATTGTAAACTATGTGGATGTAGTGGTGGATGGAAATATATTATAGGTTCTGAAAACAGCTATGTTCCATATGAAAAAAGTGACAGCGTTCCAGTAATATCTGATAGCACAAAAATTGTTTGTGCATACATAATGCCTTTTGAGAAAATAGAAAATGGTGTTTGTACAAATCCGTTAGCAACTGAAGCAACTAAAGTTTGTGCGGCCGGAGCAGATATAAGCTACGATCGTGGTTAATATAAAAAATAATCGTTAATAGCGATTATTTTTCTTATACAATAAAAAAACACCTGTTTTATAAGGTGTTTTTAAAGTTTCTTATTTACATTTGAAATCATATTTTTCAAGATTTTTCTTGAAATCATTTAACTTCCAATCTTCATCATAACCTATAGCCATTTCAGTTGTAAGAGGTATTTTTTTCATATCTATTGTTACTGTATATTCAACATCGCTATCTGTTTTAGTTAATGTATAATCATAACCACCAGCTAATTTTAACTTTGATAAGCTTTCTTCATATGTTTGATATAAATTATCAATTGTTGTATAGTATTCTTCGTCTGGAACTATTTTATATTTAACTATTAATTTGATTAATTTGTTATTTTTAAAAGTTGCTTCATAATTTTCTGTTACAGAACTTGTATACTTTTCTCGTTCAACTGAACAGTTTAATGTTACTGTTTTTTGTGAATTATATATTAATAAAGATACAATAATTATTAATAACAGTAAAATAACTAATAAGTATTTTTTTTCTATATTTAAATTAAATTTCCCCACTTTTATATTCATCATAACACCTCTATTTTAATCATATATTATTTTTTTTAAATAGTCAATTAATTAAATAATCAATTTGCATAATAATAAGTATATCTAACTAAAACTTTTATTTTTTCATCAGCTTGCATATCAGAAACAGTTCTTCCTGTTGCTAACTCAAAATCATTAATACTCAAATAATCGCTTAATTGATCGACTGAATCAAAAGAATATTTAATTCGGTATCTTGTATGTACGTCAGTTTTCTCTTGTCTATATGTTTGGTTTTCTGAAGTCATAGTTGTTGTTTCAGAGAAGCTAGACCAACTAGAGTATTTTGTTAATTCGGTATCTTTATATGTGTACGAAGAATTTGCTTCTTTCATATATCCAGAGTAGCCTCTTTCTACGCCGTTATACCATCTCCATTTTTTGTCCACATAACTATACATTTTAACTGTTTCTTTTTCTTTTTTATTATAAAGTTTTTTTAATGTTTCATCAGTTATTTCGGCAGTGTATTCCCCATTATTATAATAAATTTTATTATTCTTATTATCAAGGTAATAAAACTTATATGCTGTTTTAGTTGAAATAGTTCTATAATCAGCCTCATCAGGATAGTTTAGGGACCATTCACTAGGAGCGGTTTCAATTTCTGTTTTTGTATCTTTATAAGTATAACCAACAGGTTTTGTTGAAGAAAAATTAGTATAATCGGAATTAGCTGTTTTGTAAAATTTCCAACTTTGGTCTCTATAACTATAAAATGTTTTCTTTTCAACATCATAGCTTATTAAAACACCATCTGTAGGTATCTTAGGTAGTTTAGTTTCATCGTATGGCAAGTTAACAGCGTATGTTTCGTTTGCTGTAGGATTAATTAATGAACTTTCAAACCAATCTGTCCATGCTGTATAGTTAATTTGACGATTGCGATAATTATAATCAACGTCTACTTTAAGCAGTATTTTATTTTCACTAAATTTAGTTGTTCCTGCACTTTTTTTAAGCTTGCTACTGGTACAAGAATTACAGTCTGTCAAATTAATTACTTTGGCATAGCCAGTCTCGTTTTTAATAATAGTTAAACTTCCACCACATGCACTTCCTCTAAACTTGTTATCCCATCCTGAAATGTTACTTAAATCAATTTTTATGGATGTTCCTTCATAGCTTGGAAGAAGATTATTATTAATTGCATAGTTAAAAGCTGCATCACTTGTATCCTTTTCAAATGTTCTACACTGATTTGAAATGGTAAGATTATATATGCTGAAAGATATAATTATAATGGCTATGACAAAACTAACTACAACAATTAAAGTATTATCACCGTGCTTACGATAGTTGCTTTCAACGTTTACTGTTTGTTCATCTGTTTTTTTCTTTAAAAAGTTAAAATTCATAATATCACTCTCTTTATAAGAAGTATACCATATGAGAAGATATTTCACAATATTTTCCCTTTATTAAATAATTTAATATAATAGTTGTACACTTTAATAACATTATTGTATAATTATATTAGGAGGGCTATATGATAAAAAATTTAAGAAGATTTATTTGTGCTTGTTTGGCAGCCTTAACAATAAGCGGAAGCGCGCTTGCTTTAGAAAAAGATAGTCCTTATACTTCTAATAACAAGCCAGCGCTTATTGACATTTTCAAGGATAACTTTTCATATGGAGAATACATTGAAGGATATTTCCGTGCTGACAGTATTATTAATCATGAGTATAAATATTCTGACAAAGATGGGAAAAACTTTAGATACTATGATAGTCTTGAACCCGTAATAGATGGTTTCTACCGAACTGAAGATTTTGAAATGTTACCAGATTATATGTATCAAGAAGGAGAAGTTTGCGATATAGAAGAAGAACACGCGCACCTTTACCAATATGCAGAAAATGGCCTATTTCGTCCTATATATTCTGAAGCTAATGAAATAAAGGATAGCGAAGGAAAAGTTGTTGCAAAAAAAACAAAAATGATTGTTAAAGTAAGTAGAGAAGCTTGTGATATTTTAGATAAATACCAACTTTTTAGAGCTATCGATAATACAAAACTTATATATTTTTTTGTAAAACTTGTTGAACTCAGAGATATGAAAGATTTTAAGCTAATTTTACTAGATCCTGTTGACTTAAGTGGTGATACTATTACCTTAAAACCCACTTACATTCCCTTATACGATGAAGAAAATAATAAGTATTTAATGATTTCCTATGACACTGAAGCATATAATGGTTTTTTGATCGATGGTAATTCCTTTGTTGAAGGAAAACTTACTTTAGATGATAGTTTTGTAACTAGGAAAGATACAACTGTTTATCCAGATTTAGAAAATGATATCTTAAAAATAAGAGGAAAGTAATATTTCCTTTTTTGTTTGATTTTTGTATCGTGATAAGATATACTATTATTAGAATAAAAAGGTGATAAAATGATACTTAGAAAACCATATGCTTTATTAATTAAAAACTTTAAAATAATTCATGTAATTATAGGTTTAATGATTCTTTTTATGTACTTAAAAAGTGGAGCTATATTAAATTTTTTAAATGATTATTTAATAAATAGTGGATTTATCTTAGAAAGTTATAAGTATAACGAAATATATTCATCGTCTTATATAATCGTTTCTGTTTTGATTATTATATTTAATATTATTATTTTATTTATACTTAAAATGAAAGATAAAAAGGTAACTTTTTACATATATAATATAATAGTGTATAGTTTATTTATTTTACTTTTAACATACACTTCTTCTGTATTTAACTCGATGCAAAATAAAATCGTTGATTTAAGGGTAATTAAAGCATTAAAAGACTTTTTCTTTGCATATAATGTTATACAAATAATTAGTTTATTTATGTATATTATGCGTGCTACTGGATTTGATGTAAAAAAATTTAACTTTAAAAAAGATCTAGTTGACTTAAAAGTAGAAGAAAAAGATAGTGAAGAATTTGAAGTTAATATTAATGTTGACTTAAACAAGATTTCACGTAATAGAAAAAAAGGAATTAGATATTTAAAATATTTTTATTTTGAAAATAGATTTATTTCTAATATTGTTATATCAGTAGTATGCTTTATTATAGTTTTCTTTGGCATTTTAGGAATAATTAATAGAGATCCTGTTTATAAACAATATAAAATGTTTACAACAAATTTCTATACATTACAAGTAGAAGAAGTATATACTACTACTTTATCTAAAGATAATAAAGTTATTGATGATAACTATGCTTTTATTCTAATGAAAATTAAACTTAAAAAAAACTCCACCAAAAGTATTACCTTAAATACAGGACGTTTTGAATTAAAAACAGGAGATAGCACTTATCACTCTACAAATAAATATAATAATTATTTTGAAGATATAGGATCACTTTATAGAGATGATGAACTTAAAAGTGAATTCACAACATATTTTCTTATTTATCGTATAAATAAGAAAGATGCTAATAAAAAATTTTATCTGAATTATATAAATGATACAAATGATATAAGAGTTAATATAAAAACAACTAGTCTTGATAATGAAAATACTATTACAGGTAATTTTGATGAATCATTAGCATTTGATAATTCTATTGTTGATGACTATAGTTTAACTTTAGAACGTTTTCAGTTAGACGAAAAAATAAAAGTAAATTATAAATACTGTATTACTGATACTAAGTGTAATAATGCTTATGAGTATGTAACACCCGGAATAAACGCTAATTTTGATAAAGCGGTTCTTAGATTAGACGGTACTCTTATAATACCAGAGTTTTATAATGAATATGTAACATCCATGGAATCTCTTATTAAGAAGTTTGGATATTTATCTTATGAAATAAATGGTAAAACATATATATCAAGTTTTTATGATATATTAAAAGCAAATAAAGTTAAACAAGATACTACAACTTATTATGAAGTAAAAAAAGATGTACTATCTGCCTCGAAAATAATGCTTGTTTTAAAGATAAGAAACAACACTTATAATTACATACTTAAGGACGGTGGTGCAGAATGAAAAAATTATTAGTATTTTTGATTCTAATATTACTACCAATTGGCGTAAAAGGATATTATTGTAATTATAATTATTATAATGCAGCTTTAAAAAAAGCTCAAAATGTTAGTATTATGTATGATTATAAAATTGAAGATGAAAAAGCTTTGTTTGATATAACTATATATAATATTACAGAAGATCAAACAATTATTAATACTAATACTAATCAGAAATATACATATGCAGACTCTAATAGTGGAGTTATAGTGATAGAAAACATTAGTGCAGGAACTAGCTATATATATGAAATATATTCAAGTGACAATTTTTGCAGTAATGAAGTCCTTTATAAATTGTATGTTACTTTACCTAATTACAACAAATATTACTTGAATGAATTGTGTACTGGAATAGAAGATTATAAATATTGTCAGAAATGGTTTAGCACAAGTGTTACATTGGAAGAATTTAAAACAAATGTCATAAACTATAAGTTATCTTTAATTGAAAAAGATAAAACTAACGATGATGGATATAAAGGAATATTTGACTATATATTAGAACTATATATAAAATATTATTATTATATATTACCAACAATTATTATTGGCTCTTTATTATCGATGTATATAATACGTAAAAAAGAAAATAAATTCAAATTATGATTTGACAAAAAGGCTTATTTAGTATAATATAAGGCTGTATTTATGTGAGAGGGGTTTCATATGAAAAAGACAGTATATGATAAAAAAATATATGAAAAAATGAACAGCAAATATTCTTTTATGTCTTTTTGTATTCACAAATAGCAATAAAGCAGTAATACTTTAGTATTACTACGGCTTTTATTGCTTTTTTATTACTTTAACACATAAAAGAAGGGGGATTATTATGGGATTAAAACAAGGAATATCAACACTTTTAGTTGTTGCTGCTTTAGCAATGCCTATGAATGCAGCGTTATGTGAGGAAAATGTATATGCTGGGCAAACTGTCGCAATAGAAGAAACTCAAGCACAGTTTATTGATATGTTTAAGACTGAGTATGAAATAACAGACGCTACATATGATAATGCTGTTGCATACCAGTATGCAAGTGATGATGGAAAAACCGTTAAATGGTACTGGAGTTATTTGCCGGAAATAGATGGATTAAAAAGAACAGCAGCGAAGCCGACTATGATTAATGGCGAATGGACTGAAGATGATACTTGTGATATTAAGGAACCTCATGTCCATGGTTATTATAATTTAGTTGAAGGTCTTATAATGCCATTTGATTCAGAAAAGCCAGAAATAACCGCTTTTGGATATCAATGGATTAAGACAAAGCTTGTAATAAAAATAGATCCTGAAACTATGGAAATACTTCATAAATTTAAGCTGTATAGATTAATTGACAATCTAATTTTTATCCAAGATAATTTAGATTATGTAAAAGATAATAATTTTTATGGGGTTATATATCTTGAACCGAAGAAACTCGGTGAAGATACTATTGAACTTGATGGAGTTGCGTTTACTGGAACCGTACCACACTACGATGAAGCAATGAACGGCTATTTGATGTCTTATGATTTTGCTTTTTATCAAGAAGAACCAAAAACGGAAGAGCAACTTCACTTTACTGTAAAAAGCGTTAATTCAAAAGAAAAAAGCAAATAAAGTAGGATATTATAGTATCTAAGTACTAGCAAAAATGTATATTTAAATATACATTTTTTTAATAAAAGGTTTTTTATATGATATAATGTATTTATAGTAACATATGAGGTAATATTATGAAGATAAAATCACTTGTAATAATTTTTGCAACAACTGTTATGCTTTTCTTGAATTCAGAATCAGTTTTGTCAGCTGATAATTTAGCAACAATATCTAGTACAACTAGTGAAAAATGTCCTATTTATATTTCTGTTAAAGATAACTTAAAGGGATTAAAAGAAATAAATTATGATTCTTTAGATTGCATGTATTATAAAACTGACGTAAATGGTAATTTTGTTTTAGATGAAAATGGGGAAAAAATTATTAGAAAAGAATCTGATAACATAGATTATTCTTGTTTACAGAAATTTCTAGATTCATATACAAATGAAGAGTTTAAAGAAGCTTCTAACAATAAAACGGCAGAAGGTTTTGCATCAAATAAGTATTGCCCTGTTTATTGTGTTGAGGAAAATAAAATAAATTTTCCGGGTTATTTTCCTAGTGTTAATACAGGAGAACATTTTACTTGGGTTGTTGGTAAAAGTGATACAGAAAACAGTATAAACGGGTTGACTGCTAGACTTCATGGTACAAGAGTTTGTAGAAGTCAAGTTGATTTAGTTCAGTGGATAAAAGATTATTCAGATATTATGAAATCAATTGAACCTCTTATTCAAATAGAAAACCCAATAAGCAATAGTAATGGAACATGTACACCAAATGCTAATTATATAAATACTGATCCAGAGTCTGTATGTTCATGGGATTCGACCCCTGTTGCTATAGAAAATGCCGTTATCACTGGAACAGATTACAATATACTTACCAATACTATGGAACTTAAAGATATGGCTGCTTTAAAAAGTATAAATGCGTCTCTTGTAACAGGTGTGTTAGCTGCTGCAGGAGTTGTAAGAAGCCACAGAGGATCACTTACTTCAGGATTGGCTTTGAATGATTCGGATTCAAATAGATATTATGCAACTTTTGCAGTAGTAGATAGCCAATCAAGAGCTGGGTTGACACACACAGAAAGTCTTCAGGTAGTTATTAGTGCATCACCAGATAACGTTATTACAACCTTAGATGCGGGTAGTGCTGAAAACGCACAAAATGTAATATTGGGTGATCCAAGTGTTAATAGCTCAACGAGCACAGTAATAGTAAGAGTTAGTGTTTGGGAGAGAAAATGCTGTAAATGGGAGGAAGAATATGAATTGAGTTATTATCAACCTCCTACCTATTTAAGTTCAAGAGAACCTGCAACACCAGGATCTTTTCCAGATGGTAGAACTTGGGGTTATAGAAGCCTTGAACTGTTAGAAGGGTGCGGTACAGATAGAGGTGGAAATGTTAAAGAGTGGGTTGACACATCTCCGTCTGGAGGACACTGTTGTGAAAACTTTACAGTAACAAGTGGTTCTTGCAGTCAATATTCTTGTATTGTTGGTGGCACTGCAACAACAATTCCTAATTCAACAATTTGTGGTTATGCTGGTGGAACTTGGACTTGTACAAGTATGGGAGAACCTTCTTACACTTGTAATTCTCCGACAAAAATGTACAGTAAAGATTCAAGATGGATTGTTACATGCCCTTCAGAACGAACCGTAACGAGTAGTCAGGCAGAAGTCAATGCCGGGTCAAAAGTAAAATATACATATACAAATCATCCAACTTTTAAAACTTAGTATTCATATTT